>Ga0209594_1000042_pt1 | contig 99559 bp, 92 predicted proteins | sample AshMeaCrysSpring_FD_184126 | JGI IMG/M metagenome (GOLD analysis project Ga0209594, IMG submission 184126) | Groundwater microbial communities from Big Spring, Nevada to study Microbial Dark Matter (Phase II) - Ash Meadows Crystal Spring... | ecosystem: Environmental > Aquatic > Deep subsurface...
ACATCGCCATGATGCGCGACGAGGTGGTGCGCCGTCGGGGCTGGATGGACGACCAGCAGTTCCTCGACAAGGCCTCGGCCGTGAACCTCGTGCCCGGGCCCAACAGCACCGAGCTGGCCATCGAGATCGGGCGGGAGCAGCAAGGCGGCTGCGGGCTCCTGGTGGCCGGGGCCTGCTTCATCGTGCCCGCCGTCGTGATCGTGACCACCCTGGCCGTGCTCTACGACCGCTACGGCACCACACCGACGGCCGTCGACCTGCGCTACGGCATCCTCCCGGTGATCGTGGCCATCGTGGCCCAGGCCGTGTGGGGCCTGGGCAAGGTGGCCGTGAAGAACGTGCTCACCGGGCTCCTCGCCGCGGCCGCCTTCGCCGGCCAGCTGGCCGGCGTGAACGAGCTCCTGCTGCTCGCGCTGGCGGCACTGATCGGTGGGCTCTGGTCGAACCGCAGGCGGCTCGTCGGCGGCGCCCACAGCCTCGTGCTCGGGGTCGTTCCCCTGCCGGCGGTCGGGGCCGCCAACGGCGACGACGTCGGGCTCCTGCGCCTGCTCCTGCTGTTCCTCAAGATCGGCAGCGTCCTCTACGGCAGCGGCTACGTGCTGCTCGCGTTCTTGGAGGGCGACTTCGTCCACCGCCTCGGCTGGCTCACCGAGGAGCAGCTGCTCGACGCCGTCGCCGTCGGCCAGCTCACCCCGGGGCCGGTGTTCACGACGGCGACCTTCATCGGCTACCAGCTCGCCGGCTTCGCCGGCGCTGCGGTGGCCACCCTCGGCATCTTCCTGCCGGCGTTCGTGTTCGTGGCGATCCTCGGGCCCGTCATCGACTGGCTGCGCACCTCGCCGTGGGCTCGCGGCGGGCTCGACGCCCTCAACGCCACCAGCCTCGGGCTGATGGCCGCGGTCACGGCGCAGCTGGCCGGCACCGCCTTCCCCGACGCCCTGACGGTGGTGGTCGGCCTGGCGGCCTTGGCGGTGCTGCTGCGCTTCAAACCGAACAGCGCCTGGCTCGTCGGCGCCGGCGCCGCCATCGGGCTGGCCCACGGCCTGCTGTGAGGATCCACAACCGCCGCCGGCCCGGACGCAATGCTCTGCACGTGGCCGAGGAGACCGCCAGAGCGACGAGCGAGGGCGCCCCGCTCACCGTCGAGAACGTGCGTCACCCGGACACGTTCGTGCTCGTGCTCGTGATGCTGATCGCCACGATCGGAGCCACCATGGGCCTGCCCGAGACAGCGTGGGCCCGGGGGGTGATCGTGGCGCTGCAATCGGCCACGGTGCTGCTGGCCGGTCGGGTCTCGGGCATGCGAGCGCGCTCGTTGCGCCTCCTCGCAGCGATCGTGGTCGGCACGCTGGCCGTGTCGCTCCTCGGCATCCTGGTGGACAGCGAACTGGCCACCGGAGCCACCCGCTTCCTCGGCACGCTGCTGGTGCTGCTCGGCCCGGTCTGCGTCGTGCACGGCCTGCGGCGGCAGCGGTCGGTGAACCGCGAGGTGATCGCCGCCGCCCTGTGCATCTACCTCTTCATCGGCCTCGCCTTCGCGTCGCTGTACCAGGGCATGCAGGACGTGGCCGACGAGCCGTTCTTCTCCAACGGGCAGACGGCCACCATGTCCGACTCCACCTACTTCAGCTTCGTCACGCTGGCCACCGTCGGCTACGGCGACTACACGGCGGCCGGCAAGGCGGGCCGGTCGTTCGCCGTGCTGGAGGCCCTGCTCGGCCAGCTCTACCTCGTGACGGTGGTCGCCCTCGTCGTGAGCAACGTCGGGCGGGAGGTCCGGCCCCGCCGGCCCCTCGACCCGCCGGCTCCCTGACGGCACCCGGCCGGCTCGGTGAAGGGCCGAAGGTCCTTCGCCCTGGTGACCATGCCCGTCGGAGTGGGACTCGGCCAGGGTGGATGATGGAGGCCATGGACTCGACGCCGACGCCGCACCCCGGCGAGCGTGCCGTCCTCGATGCCAACGAGGCCGCCGCCCGGGTCGCCCACCTCGCCTCCGAGGTGATCGCGATCTACCCCATCACCCCCGCCTCACCGATGGGTGAGTTCGCCGACGACTGGAGCGCCCGTGGTCGCCCCAACCTCTGGGGCACCGTGCCGGAGGTGATCGAGATGCAGAGCGAGGCCGGCGCGGCCGGCACGCTCCACGGCGCCGTCACCCGGGGGGCCCTCGGCACCACGTTCACCGCCAGCCAGGGCCTGCTGCTCATGCTGCCCAACATGTTCAAGATCGCCGGCGAGCTCACGCCCACCGTCATCCACGTCGCCGCCCGCTCGCTCGCCACCCACGCGCTCAGCATCTTCGGCGACCACAGCGACGTGATGGCCGCTCGCACCACCGGCTTCGCGCTCCTCGCCGCCAGCAGCGTGCAGGAGGCGGCCGACTTCGCCGCCGTCGCGCATGCCGCCACGCTCGAGTCGCGCGTGCCGTTCCTGCACTTCTTCGACGGCTTCCGCACCAGCCACGAGATGAACACGGTGCGGCTGCTCTCCGAAGACCAGCTCCGCAGCCTGCTGAGCGACGACCGCATCAGCGAGCACCGCTTGCGCGGGCTCGACCCCGACCGTCCCGTCATCCGCGGCACCGCCCAGAACCCCGACGTGTTCTTCCAGGCCCGCGAAGCCTGCACGCCCTTCCACGCCGCCGTGCCCGGGATCGTGCAGCAGACCTTCGACGAGCTGGCGGCCGTGTGCGGCCGGCAGTACCACCTCGTCGACTACCACGGCGCCCCGGACGCGCAGCACGTGATGGTGCTGATGGGCTCGGGTGTCGGCGCCGCCCGCGAGGCGGTCGACGCGCTCGTCGCCTCGGGCGAGCGGGTCGGGCTGGCTGTCGTTCGCCTCTACCGGCCGTTCCCGGCCGACGCGCTGCTGCGGGCCCTGCCGCCCTCGGTGCGCACCATCAGCGTGCTCGACCGCACGAAGGAGCCGGGGGCCCCAGCCGAGCCGCTGTGCCTCGACGTGCTCACGGCCGTGGCCCGGGCCGGAGCCGGCCACTGGGCCGGCGGCAACGCGCCGCTCGTGGTGGGCGGCCGCTACGGCTTGTCGTCGAAGGAGTTCACGCCGGCCATGGTGGCCGCCGTGCTCGCCAACGCCGCCTCGGCGGCGCCGAAGGACGGCTTCACCGTCGGCATCGTCGACGACGTCAGCCACAGCAGCCTCGCCGTCGACGGCGACTTCCACACCGACGACGCCAAGGTGCGCGCGGTCTTCTACGGCCTCGGGGCCGACGGCACGGTCGGCGCCAACAAGAACACGGCCAAGATCGTGGGCAAGGGCACCGACCTCCACGTGCAGGCCTACTTCGTCTACGACTCGAAGAAGTCGGGCTCCATGACCGTGAGCCACCTCCGCTTCGACGACGAGCCGATCGAGAGCACCTACCTCGTGTCGCAGGCCACCTTCGTGGGCGTGCACCAGTGGAGCTTCCTCGCCAAGCTCGACGTGCTGCAGGTGGCCGCACCCGGTGCCACCGTGCTCGTGAACAGCCCCTACCCGGCCGCCGAGCTGTTCGACCGTCTGCCGGTGGAGACCCAGGAGCAGGTGCTGGCCAAGGGCCTGCGGCTCTACTGCATCGACGCCACCAAGGTGGCCGTCGACGCCGGCATCAAGGGCCGCATCAACACGGTGATGCAGGCCTGCTTCTTCCACCTCTCCGGTGTGCTCCCGATCGACAAGGCCATCCAGGCGCTGAAGGACGCCATCGCCTCCACCTACGGCAAGCGAGGCGCGCTGGTGGTCGAGCGCAACGTTGCCGCTGTCGACGCGTCGGTGGCCAACCTCCACCCGGTGCCGGTGCCGGCCGCCGTCACCGCCACCGCTCGCCGGGCACCGGTCGTGCCGACCGACGCCTCCGACTTCGTGCAGCGGGTCACCGCTCGCATCCTGGCCGGCGAGGGCGACCTGCTCCCGGTGTCGGCCCTCCCGGTCGACGGCACGTTCCCCACCGGCACGGCGAAGGTGGAGAAGCGCACGATCGCCCTCGAGATCCCCATCTGGGAACCCGACATCTGCATCGACTGCGGCAAGTGCGCCATCGTCTGCCCGCACGCCGCCATCCGCATGAAGGTGTTCGAGCCCACCGACAAGGCCGAGGCGCTCCCGTCGAAGGCGTTCCGCTCCCGTGAGGTGCCGGGCATGGAGCTCGCCATCCAGGTGGCGCCCGACGACTGCACCGGCTGCGGCGTGTGCGTCCAGGCCTGCCCGGCCCGCGACAAGCGCGAGGTGAAGCGCAAGGCGATCAACATGCGCCCGATCGACGACCACCTCGACGTCGAGCGGGTCCGCTTCGACGCCTTCCTCGCCACCCCGTCGGCCGACCCGGCCCAGTGGGCGCCCGACAGCGTGAAGGGCAGCCAGGTGCGCCAGCCGCTGTTCGAGTTCAGCGGCGCCTGCTCCGGCTGCGGCGAGACGCCCTACATCAAGCTCCTCACCCAGCTCTACGGCGACCGCCTCCTCATCGCCAACGCCACCGGCTGCTCGTCGATATACGGCGGCAACCTGCCGACCACGCCGTACACCGTCGACGAGCACGGCCGCGGCCCGGCGTGGAGCAACTCGCTGTTCGAGGACAACGCCGAGTTCGGCCTCGGCATCCGCCTGGGCTTCGAGGGGCAGCGCCGGACGGCCGTGGGGCTCCTCGCGCGGCTGGCGCCCCAGCTGGGCGACACCCTCGTGGCCGCGCTGCTCGACGGTGTCGACCACGGCGACGAGCTCGCGGTGCGGGCCCAGCGGGAGCGCATCGCCGCCCTCGACGCCGCGCTGCGCACGATCGACGGCCCCGACGCTCGCCGCCTGCTCGATCTGAGCGGCACGCTCCTGCGCAAGTCGGTGTGGATCGTCGGCGGTGACGGCTGGGCCTACGACATCGGTGCCGGCGGGCTCGACCACGTGCTCGGCAGCGGGCGTGACGTGAACATCCTCGTGCTCGACACCGAGGTGTACTCCAACACGGGCGGCCAGGCGTCGAAGGCCACGCCGCGCGGCGCCGTCGCCAAGTTCGCCGCCGGCGGCAAGGGCATCGGCAAGAAGGACCTGGCGCTGGAGGCGATCACCTTCGGCGACGTCTACGTGGCGCGCGTCGCCATGGGCGCCAACGACATCCAGACCGTGAAGGCCTTCGTGGAGGCCGAGGCGTGGCCCGGCCCGTCGCTGATCATCGCCTACAGCACGTGCATCGCCCACGGCATCGACATGGCGAAGTCGATGGAGCACCAGAAGAACGCCGTGCTCTCGGGCCACTGGCCGCTCATGCGCTACAAGCCCGGCGGCGGCGAGGAGACCCACCCGTTCCAGCTCGACTCGAAGGAGCCGTCGCTCCCCTACGGCGACTTCGCCATGGCCGAGGGCCGCTTCGCCATGCTGGCCCGCAGCAACCCCGACCGGGCCAAGGCCCTCGTGCAGCTGGCCGAGGACGACGTGGCCCAGCGCTGGAAGGTGTACTCGCAGATGACCGACGTCGAGCGCTCGGCCCCCGGCCACGCCGACGGCGGCGCCATCGAGGCCGACGAGGAGGAGTGATGGAGCTCACGAGCCAGTACCTCGGCATGACCCTGCGGTCGCCGATCATCGCGTCGGCCGGCCCGGTCACCGGGAATCCGGCGATGTGGGAGCGCCTCGAGCACGCCGGTGCCGGCGCGATCGTCCTGCCGTCGCTGTTCGAAGAGCAGATCGAGAGCGACGCCTTCGCCGTCGACTCCCTGCTCGACTCGGGTCGCGACATCTTCCCCGAGGCGCTCGACTTCTTCCCCGAGCTCGACGAGGTGCACGCCGGGCCGGAGCGCTTCGTGGCCCTCGTCGAGAAGGCCCGCGACCAGCTGTCGATCCCGGTGATCGCCAGCCTCAACGGCACGTCGAGCGGTGGGTGGGTGCGCTACGCCAAGCACCTGGCCGACGCGGGCGCCCACGCCCTCGAGCTCAACATCTACGACGTCGTCATCGACGTCGAGGAGAGCTCGAGCGACGTCGAGAAGCGCTACCTCGACCTCGTCGCCGACGTCACCTCCGAGGTGGCCGTGCCGGTGGCCGTGAAGCTGGCACCCTGGTTCACGTCGCCCGGCCACTTCGCCAAGGGCCTCGTCGAGGCCGGCGCGGCGGGCCTCGTGCTGTTCAACCGCTTCTACCAGCCCGAGATCGACCTCGAGACGCTCGACGTGAAGCCCCGACTGCAGCTGTCGACGTCGGCCGAGGTGCGCCTGCCGCTGCACTGGATCGGCATCCTGCACGGCCGGGTCGACTGCTCGCTGGCCGCCACGTCGGGCGTCCACGGCGGCGACGACGTGCTGCGCCTGCTCCTGGCCGGCGCCGACGCGGTGTGCACCACGAGCGCCCTGCTCGTCCACGGCCCCGAGTTCATCCACACGCTGCTGTCGGTGGTGCGCACGTGGGGCGAGCAGAACGAGTACGAGAGCATCGAGCAGCTGAAGGGCAGCGTCAGCATGCGCAACGTGCCCGACCCGCAGGCGTACTCGCGGGCCAACTACGTGCAGACGCTGCACAGCTGGTCGAGCCGGCTCCTGCGCTGAGCTCACCCAGTCGGCAGGCGCACGGGTTGCCGGGGCGGGTCGGCCCGGCAGCACGCCGTGGTGTAGCGCTGCAGCACGAGACCGTCCGGCCACGCGCCCACCGCCAGGCTGGCCTTGCGCCACAGCAGGTTCACGAAGAGCTCGGCGGTGGGCAGCTTGTCCCACACCGACGGCAGGAACGTGGCCCGACGCACCCCGGCCGCCACGACCAGCCCGTCGGTGCCGGGCCGCAGCCGCCGGAGCAGGTCGTCGAACGAGGTCGCCGGCACCGGTTCGAGACCCGACAGCACCGACACGCTGATCCGCATCGCTGCGAACGCCGCCTCGTCGACGGCATCGAAGCGCGGGTCGCCGAAGGCGGCAGCGCGCGCCCGCTCGGCGACGTCGACGACGAGGGGCCGGTGCGCCTGGATGCTCCCGACGCAGCCCAGGAGCCGGTCGCCCTCCTCCAGGGTCACGAACGCCGCTCCGAGGTCCCACAGCACGGGCGCAGCGCCGGACAGGTCGGGGGGGTCGGTGCCCTCGAGGCGGGCGCGGATCGCCGCCTCGGCCACGCCGGTCAACGTGGCGCCATGGCCGGCGACGAGCGCCGCCGGGTCCATCACGCCACGGCGAAGGCGCCGTAGCCGACGACGCGGTCGCGCGGGCCGGCGGTGTCGCCGGAGGTTCGCAGGTCGAGCAGGGCGACGTGGAGGTCACGCCGCCGGGCCACCTCGAGCACACCGCGCAACGGCACGGCACCGCAGGCGTCGCGGCCGCGCAGGGCCTGGTGGTCACGAGCCAGGATCAGCTCCGCAGTCCGCCGGTCGAGCACCTCGGCGGTCGCGTGGTCGTGGTAGTGGCTCAGGTCGGTGCTCACCACCACCACCGTCTCGGGCCCACCCCAGGCCGTCTCCAGCACGTCGGCCACGGTGTCGGCGTCGGACCGGCCCGCCACGAGCGGCAGGAACGTGAACGAGCCGAGGAGCCGCTGGAGGAACGGCAGCTGCACCTCCAGGCTGTGCTCGAGGCGGTGGGCCTCGTCGTCGACATGGCAGGCGTCGTGGGCGAGCACCTTGTCGCGCAGCTCCTCGTCGATGGTCACGAGCCCGAGGGGCGTCGCGAAGGCGGTGGCGCTGCTCACCGCCACGCCGGCGACGGGCACCTTGTGGGCCGGGCCCACCACCACGACGCGCTCGATGGACTCGGCCACCGGCGAGAGCCGTGCGAAGCCCCGACCGGCCACGGCACCGCTGTAGCGGTACCCCGCGTGGGGCACGATCACCGCCTTGGGGGTCACCGTCGGCGCCACGACGCCGGAGACGTAGCCGTCGACGTCGCGAGCGAGACGGCGAGGGTCGGCGGGGTAGAAGAAGCCGGCCACGGCCGGGGGACGGACCCATCCTCGGTCGTTCACGCGGTCACCTCCCGGAGACGCACTGGCAGGCGGCGGGCTCCCCAGGTGCCGGGGGGCCCGTCGAAGACACCGGCGCACGGGGTGCCGCAGCTGCGGCAGTGCCCGTCGGCGGTGAGGCGGTAGGCACCGAGCACGTACCAGTCGCGCTCGACGAGGAGCTCGCCGCACGCGGCGCAGAACGTGTGGCCGCCCACGTCGTCGTGGACGTTGCCCGTGTAGGCATGGTGCACGCCGTTGGCCTTGGCGATCCGCCGGGCCCGGGCCAGGGTGGCCGGCGGCGTCGGCGGCACGTCGAGCAGGCGGAAGTCGGGATGGAAGGCGCTGAAGTGCATCGGCACGTCGGGGCCGAGGTGCTCGACCACCCAGCGGGTCATGGCGTCGAGCTCGGCATCGCTGTCGTTCCATCCCGGGATGACGAGCGTGGTGAGCTCGAGCCAGACCGACGTCTCGTGGCGCAGGTACTCGAGCGTGTCGAGCACGGGGCCGAGCCGGCCGCCGCACAGCTTGCGGTAGAAGTCGTCGCTGAAGCCCTTCAGGTCGACGTTGGCGGCGTCGATGGCCGCGAACAACCGCCGTCGGGGCTCGGGGTGCACGTACCCGGCCGTGACCGCCACGGTCCGCACGCCACGGGCGTGGCAGGCCTCGGCCACGTCGGCGGCGTACTCGAGGAACACGACCGGGTCGTTGTAGGTGAACGCCACGCTCCGGCAGCCGAGCTCGACGGCGGTGCGGGCGATCGTGTCGGCGTCAGCCTCGTCGGCCAACGTGTCGGTCTCCCGACTCTTGGTGATGTCCCAGTTCTGGCAGAACCGGCAGGCCAGGTTGCAGCCGGCCGTGCCGAACGACAAGACGGCGCTGCCGGGCAGGAAGTGGTGCAGGGGCTTCTTCTCGATGGGGTCGACGCAGAAGCCGCTCGAGCGGCCATAGGTGCGCAGCACGATCCGGCCGTCCTCGCAGGCGCGCACGAAGCACAGTCCGGCCTGCCCCTCGTGGAGCTTGCACTCCCGGGGGCACACGTCGCACTGGGTCCGCCCGTCGGGAAGGGCATGCCAGAACCGCGTCGCCACGGTGGCCATGCGGCGAGTATGCGCCCGCCCACCGCGGGGGCCACGGCCGTAGGTCCCCACCCGGTCCACCCTCTGGCCGGGACGATCGGTGCCGTGCGCCCGGGCGCCCGACGCTCACGGGTCCAGATCCGCTGGTCGCCCGGTAGGACCAGGTCCCACCGGCCGGGGACTCAGGCCGGTCGCACCACCAGGCCGCCGCGGCTGGGGCGGAGGTCGAGGATCTCCGCGCCGATCGCGGTCAGCGCCGTGCGCAGCGCAGTGGGGTCGTCGGGCGCCAGCACGGTCACCGAGCCGCCGTTGCCACCAGCCCCGTTCACCTTCCACCCGAGCGCTCCGGCCCGCCTGGCCTCGTCGATCACCACTCGGGCGTCGTCGCACACGAGGGCCGGGTGCAGCGCCGCCTGCGCGTCGGTGTTCGCGCTGAGGGCCTCGCCGTAGGCCGCCAGGTCACCTGCCAGGAGGGCGTAGCGGGCGGCCAGCGCCGCCTCCCGCAACGGCTCGAGCAGGTCGTCGGCCTCCGGGTCGTGCTCGAGGTGGGCGATGACGTGCTCGTGCACGGCCGTCGACCGATGCGGCCGCCCCAGCGACACGGTGAGGAGCCGCTCCTGGAGTGCGGCCCACGTGGCGTCGGACAGGGCCAGCGACTCGACGGTCGCGTGCGGGTACCGCTCCACCTCGAGGTAGGTGGCCCCACCGTGCGCGCAGGCCAGCTGGTCCTGGACGCCGCTCTGCCAGCCGAGCTCGACCGTCTCCACCTCGTGGGCGGCCCGGGCGATCTCGAGCGGGCCGAGGGCATCGCCGGCCACCGCCCGCATGGCGCCCACCAGGGCGACCACGAGCGCGGCTGAGCCACCCGCCCCGAGGCCGTGCGGCTGGTGCGAGCGGACCTCGAGGCGAAGGCCCACGCCCCGGGGCGCCCACCGGCGGATCGCCGCCTCCACCAGCGGGTGCGACCCGGGCGGCGACCCCAGGGCGAAGGCGTAGGGGTCGCCGAAGGCCGGTACCGACAGCTCGACGAGCCCGTCGGGGCCGCCGACCGATGCCCGCACCTCGACCCCCGGCTCGGCGGTGATGCTGCACACCCGGCCATGGCCGGCGAACCAGGTGTCGGTCCAGCCGCCGGCGTCGGCGATGCGCAGCGGCGCGGAGGCGACGACCCGGTCCATGCGGCGCCGGAACCTACGGCACCACGCCGTCGACGGCGCGGATGGGTGGCCGGCACACCAACGGGGCATGTCGGTGACTTGTCCTTCCGATTACGGATTGGTTACGGTCGGGCAGGCACCGGGCGGATGCATCCCCACCGAGCCGCGGAGCGCCTGCTCCCGACCCGACGGAAGGACCCGACGATGACCCTCTCCCGTACCGCACGTTCCCTCGTGGCCGCCGCCGCGCTCGTCGCCGGCAGCGGCGCCACCGTGGCCATCACCGCCGCTCCGGCCGCCGCTGCCCCGGCGGTGGTCGACGCCCGCGGGTGGAACGGCAACTGCGAGCGTTGGGTGCGCCAGCAGTTCGGCGCCTCGAGCGGGTTCCCCACCGCGATGGCCAACTGGCGCGACGCCGTCCGCAAGGGCGTCGCCGTGCCGGGCGACCGCACGCCGCCCAAGGGCGTGCTGGTGTTCTGGAACGTCGCCAAGGGCATGGGTCACGTCGGCATCAGCGTCGGCGGCGGCCGCTTCCGCGACTACCGCGGCACCTTCCCGATCAGCTCCATCAAGAACTACCTGGGCTGGGCGCCCGAGCGCTACAGCTGAGGCTCCGGCGCCATAGCCTCGGCGCCATGAGCATCCCCGTCGACCTCGAGCGGCTGCGCGACGAGGCGGACGCCCGAGGGTCGTGGGCCTACCTCCTCACCACCCGGGCCGACGGCCGCCCACATGCCGTCGCCATCACCCCCACCTGGGACGGCGGCGTCCTCGTCACCGAGACCGGCCGCACGACCACGGCCAACAGCGGCGAGCGCCCGCTCGTGAGCCTGGTGTGGCCCCCGGCCGAGGAGGGCGGCTACCACCTCGTCGTCGACGCCGACGCCACGGCGGGCGACGGGTTCGTGCGGCTGCGACCCACCAAGGCGGTGCTGCACCGCCCGGCGCCGTCGCCCGACGGCGGCGCCGGCGGCTGCGGCAGCGACTGCGTGCCGCTCACCTGACGAGCGGCACGCTCGCCCGGGCCACGCCGGCGCGCTGGTGGCGAGCCTCGACGGTCACCGTCGTCCCGGCCGGTGCTCGCACCAGCCACGACGCCAGCACCCGGTCGCCGGTGCCGTCGTTGGGCTGCTCGCTCTGCAGCGACAGCCGGATGCGGCCCTCGAGCTGCCCGAGCTCGAGGCGGGCCGGCCCTCCCACCACCTCGGCCCCCTGCAGCTCGCCCACCAGCGGCAGCGCAAGGCGCGCGGCGCGGGCCCGGGCGGTGACGTCGGTCGGCAGCCAACCGGTGTTGGCCAGCCCGGCCGTGACCCGCCACAGGTCGTCGCCGAGGGGCTCGGCCCCGGTCTGCACCACCTCGAGCCGGGGCGACGCCAGCGCCTGGAACACCGCGAACTCGCCGTGGCCGGCGACGGCCGCCGGCAGCTGCGCGGGCGGCGGGTTCGCCCACCCGATCACGGCGTCCCACCCACCGATCTCCACCGGTCCGAGCTGCGGGTGGTCGAACGGGCGCCAGGCGACGAGCGCAGCACCGGGCGCGTGCTCGTCGTACCAGCGCGCCACGGCCAGCTCTTGGTCGGGCGTCGCCCCCCGTACCCAGAAGTCGGGAGGCATCCGCATCCCCGTCGCCAGGGCGAGCACATCCCAGAGCTCGGTGGTCCAGGCGTAGACGCCGCGGTGCTCGTAGGCCCAATCGTCGGACGCACCCGCCATCACACGGGTGCGGTCCCAGGTGAACGACTCGTACACCGAGTGCACCGGGAAGCCGGTCAGCTCGGTCGCCCGCCGGCCCAGCTCGCCGAACGCGAACAGGTCGATCGCCGGGAGGCCGCTGTCGGGGCCGGTCGACGACGGCCGCAGCAGCACGCCGCCCATCGTGTGGAACGCGTTGCAACCGCAGATGTTCGGGCGGTCGGTGATGGCCCGCACCATCGACCGGGTCTCGGGCTCGGAGCCCGGGAAGTCGCCCGAGCCCGTCACCGACGTCGCCCAGCCGGACGGATAGTTGCGATTGAGGTCGAGGCCCTCGGGCGCCCTCGGCGTGGGGATGGTGAACCCGTCGTAGTCGGCCACGGTGCCCTCACCGAGCAGGCGGTAGAAGGGGCCGCCGTCGGGGCCGTCGTCGGGCGCCCGGCGGGCCATCAGCCGCTCGTCGTCGGGGTGGACGCGCCATCCGCCGTGGGGATCGGGCACGCGCATCAGGGCCACGCGGCCGTCACCGTCGACGTCGCCGACCACGAGACCGGGCACGGCGTCGGTGGCCCAGGGCCACCGCCGGACGCTGGAGCGAATGATGCGAGGGTGGCCGGACAGCACCAGCTCGACGCCGTCGGGGTTCACCCGCGGGACCACGTAGAACGTGCGCTCCCGTACGGCCCGGGTGACCTTGGCGTCGGTGCCGTACCCGGTGGTGAGGTGCTCGAGCACGGCCAGCGCCGCCACCCCGGCGGTGATCTCGACGGCATGGATGTTGGCGTCGATCCAGTGGGCCGGCTTCTCGTGATGCGGTCCGGTCGCTCGGTCGGTGACGGTCACGAGCCACAGCTCGCGCCCTTCGTACGAGCGCCCGACGCTGTCGACGGTAACGAGATCGGGGTGTCGGGAAGCCAGGTCGTGCAGCGCCTCCGTCAGCTCGTCGTGGCGGAGGTAGCGGTCGAGCGGCAGCGCCATCCCACGAGTGTGCCCGATCGCAGCGCGGCGGCCACGGGCGGTCTGGTAGCCAGAGCGGATGGACGACCAGCTGGCCGCCGACGGCGCCTCCTACTGCCCCGCCTTCGCGCTCGTCGACACCACCGACGACGCCACGCTGGCGGCCGCCCTCGGCCGCACCGTCACCGACGGGTGCCCCGAGCCCCGCCCCGACGAGGCCGACGCCCGCTGGTACGCGGTCACGGCGATCGTGGGCGTGGCCACCGACGAGGAGGGCCGTCCGGCCCACGGCGACGACACCCACGTGGTCCGCGTCGGGCGGGGCGAAGGCGTCGTGCTGGTCACCGACCGGTCGGCCGCGCTGGCGCTGCGCAGCGGCGAGCTGCTCGGCGGGGCGGCCGGCCTGGTGGCGTCGTTCGACCTCGACGAGGTGGTCGACGTCGACGCCGACACCAAGCGGGCCATCGTGCGCGAGCACACCCGGTCGTGCACCGTCGAGCTGCGGGGGGCGTCGTGGGGAGCCGTCGGGTTCGCCGTGGCCGGCGAGCTGGCCCGCCGACCCGGCACGGTGGGGGCCGCCGTCGACCGCACCGACGCCGACGACCTCGTCGCCCAGCTCCGCCGCCACCTCCCCTGACGCCCCAATCGTGTTCTGACTGACAAAGTGGCTGCCCTGGCAGCCACTTTGAGAGTCAGAATCGGGTTTCAGGGCGCGCGGACCACGTAGCCGACGCCCCGCACGGTGTGAAGCAGACGGGGCTCACCGGCCAGCTCGGTCTTGCGGCGGACGTAGCCGACGTAGACGTCGAGGGCCTTGGGGCCGACGTCGCTGTCGAGGCCCCACACCCGCTCGAGGATCGTGTCACGGTCGACCACGATGCCGGCGTTGCGAACCAGCAGCTCGAGGAGGTCGAACTCGGTCTTGGTGAGCTCGAGGCGGCGCTCCCCGCGGCGGGCCTCGCGGCGGGCCGGCTCCACCACGAGGTCGGCCACCCGCAATGCCTCTACCCCGGCCTCGCTGCCACGACGCAGCAGCGCCCGCAGGCGGGCCAGCAGCTCCTCGGCGGCGAACGGCTTGACGAGGTAGTCGTCGCCCCCAGCGTCGAGGCCGGCCACCCGGTCGGCCACCCGGTCGCGGGCGGTCAGGAACAGGATCGGTGTGCGCACGCCACGGCGGCGCAGCTCGGCGGCCGCCGACAGGCCGTCGACGAAGGGCATCATCACGTCGAGCACCACCACGTCGACCGGACCGGCCACCGCGGCGTCGATCGCATGCGCGCCGTCGGCCACCGACCGCACGTCGTAGCCCTCTAGGCGCAGCAGCCGTTCGATCGCGGTGCGGACCGAGCGGTCGTCCTCGGCCAGCAGCACGCGAGGGCCGGGCACGCCTACCCGCGCGAGATCAGGCGGATGCGCCCGTGGAGCTGTGGGAGGCCCGACGGCTCGAACGTCGGCACCGTCACCATGGCCGGTGCCGTGACCCCGCTGAAGGCGCCCGGCTGGTCCTCGGCGACCATCGTCCGGGGGCCGAGACGCTCGTGGCGCAAGACCAGCACCGGCACGCGGAAACGACCCTCGGCATCGGTCGTCACCTGGATCGACGCCGGCCCACCGGCCCAGCCGAGCCGCACCACCCCGTTGCGCGGGAAGTTGGTTCCGACGGCGGTGGTGACGTAGCCGGCCTTCACGACGGGGGGCTCCATGACGAGCACCGGCTGGAACGTGCCGGTGACGATCAGGCCGGCCGACGCCTGCACCTCGGCGCTCGACGCCCGCAGCAGCGCCTGGCGGGCCCCGGCCTCGGCCGCCGTGGCCGTGACCGTGACCGTGCAGGTGGCGTTGGGGGCCAGGTTGAGACCGGGGCAGTCGGTGCTCGTGATCGCGAAGTCCGCCACGCCGTCGATGACGGGGGCGTCGAGCAGCAGCGCCACGGTGCCGGTGTTGCGCACGAGCAGGTTCTGGGGGGCGGCCGCCGTGCCGACCACCGACGTGCCGAAGTCGGCCGACGCCGGCTCGATGGCCAGTGCCTTGCGGGCCCCCGTACCGCCGAGCTGCGCGACGGCCGACGAGCCGGCCGCGCCGCGCACGTCGATGGTGGCGGTACGCGGCCCGACGTCGGTGGGCTGGAACGGCACCGTCAGGTCGCAGGTCTGGTTCGGCGCCAGGTTGGCCCCGGCGCAGCCGTTCGTGATCGGGAAGTCGCCCGGGTTGGCGCCGGTCATGGTGACCGAGGCGATGGCGTTGGGCACGTTGCCCGTGTTGCGGACCTGGAACACCTGGGCCGGTGCCACCTGGCCGAGGAGCGTCTCGGGGTACAGCGACTGGGGCGGCGTGATCGACAGGGCCACCACCGGCGCCACCGAGCCGGCGCCGACGAGCCGGGCCGTGGCCTGCACGTTCTGCACCGCCGCTGCGGCCTGCGTGCGATAGCTGGCCACGAGGCTCGACGTCCGCTGGCCCTCGGCCACCGGCGTGAACCGCACGCCCACGATGCAGGCCTGGCCGGGGTTCAGCGGCCCGCACGACGTCCCGGTGATGGCGAACTCGCCGGCCTGGCCGCCGCTGATGGCGACGGCGGGGGCGTTGGGGGTGAGCGCCACATTGCCGTTGTTGGTCACCGTGAAGCCGAGGTCCTTCGGCACCCCGAGCGCCGTGCTGCCGTAGTCGCCGGGGTTCGGGGCGATGGTGAGCGACGGGCGAGGAGCCAGCGTGGTGCTCGGCGGCACCGTGGTGCTCGTGGCGCCCGTGCCGAACAGGCCGATCGACGTCGTCACGCTGCGCTGCAGCCGGCGGTAGGTGGCGTCGACCCGGACGCCGCTCTGGAACGTCGTCGGCGACGGCGGCGCGAACGAGAAGGTCACGGTGCACGACGCCGTCTGCTTCAGGGTGACACCGGTGCAGGAGTTGGCGGCGAGGCCGAAGGGGGCGGCCGGCGTGGTGACGGTGTCGACCGTGATCTCGCTCGGACCGACGTTGGTGAGGGTGACGACCTGGTTGACCGAGCTCCCGACCGGGACCGAGCCAAAGCTCACCTGCGACGGTGAGGCAGCCAGCGGCGGCGGGGCCGGCGCCGTCGTGGTCGTCGTGATGATGGTCGGCGGGATCGTGATGATGGTCGGCGGCGGCACGAGCTGGGCCGAGGCGGAGCGCGCCAGCACGGTGGATCCGGCCAACAGCGCCACCGCCGCGACGGGCAACCACACCTTCTTCACGCCGGGCACACCTCCGCTTCGAAGGGTAACGACCCGCCCGCTGACGGTCGTGGCAACGGCCTCCCCCGAACCGGGGACCCGGGTCAGACGGGGTCGGTGGTGAGCGTGATCGCCGGGCGGGTCGGCAGCTGCTCGCGGACATGGTGGCGCACGCTGCCCACCACGACCGCCGCCACGAGCAGGAACGTCGCCCCGACGAGCCAGGCCCAGGTGAACCCCCCCGCCTCGACCACGGCCCCGAACACGATCGGGCCGCTCACGGCACCGGCCAGCGTGCCGGTCATGGCGATGCCGGTGGCGGCGCCCGGGGCCGACGGGTTCGACCGCACCACGGCCAAGTGGAACAGCCCCGGCCAGGCGTAGGCGGTGGCGAAGGCGAGCGGCGTGGCGAGCACGAACACCCACCCGACGCCGGTCGCCAGCAAGGCATAGGCCCCGCTGGCGAGCAAGAACATCACGCTGATGGTGGCCAGCGCCGACCCACCGACGCGGTCGGCCCGCGCGCCGGCGACGAGCCGGACCACGATGCCGGCGATGCTGCCGACGGTGAGGAGCACGCCGGCGGTCCCCTCCCCCAGCCCGGTATCCACCGCCGACAGCACGAGGAACGCGCTCAGGGCGTTCGACGCCGCCGACCCGAGGCCCACGCCGAGGGCCAGCACCATCAGATACCTGGTCGCCACGTCGGGCGTGCCGGCTGCCGCCTTGCCATGCGCTGGCGTTCGCTCCGTCTGCCCGGGCACCTGGACCACCGACACGAGTGCGAAGGCGGCGCCGGCCACGAACGCCCACCGCCATCCGACGGTGAGCGCGAACACCGGCACGGCCAGGCCGCCGAGCAGGGCCGATGCCGGGATGGACGACTTCTGGATGCCGAGGGCCAGCCCGAGCTGCTGCGGCGGCACGACGCGCACGAGGAACACGTTGGCGGCCGGCTGCGACCAGGCGCTGGCGACGCCGCCCACGAGCATCAGGGCCAGGAGCACGGCGTACGACTGCGCCAGCCCGGCGATGCCGGCGAGCACGATCCCGCTCAGGGCGGCCGCCCACCGCAGCGACCGCGCCGCGCCGGTGCGGTCGACCAGACCGCCGACCGACGACGACGTCAGGGCACCGATGGCGAAGAACGACCCGATGGCCACACCGAGGGCCGTCGCCCCGAACCCGAGCTCGTCCTGCATCTGCACCGCCAGGCCACCGGTGAGGTAAGCGGGCAGGTAGGCGGCGACCGACGCGAGCAGCGACGCCAGCATCGCCCGGCGCCGCTCGGCCCGACCGACCTGCGTCCCTGCAGGCGGGTCGGACGGCGGCTCCATGTGCAGGGTCTACCGGGCCGCCCCGGGCGCCCGCCAACGAGCACTGTTGGTGGTCCAAGCCTCGATGCGATAGCACTCGCGCATGGGGACGGTCCCGGTCATCCGAGGCGCAACACCGGCCGCCGGCACGGGGACCCCCGAGCGCGACGGCGAGCCGCTCGACGAGGCGCTGGCCGCCCGGCCCGGCCCGCTGGTCCGACCCTCGGCCCGCTGAGATGGCGGCCTTCTTCCCGTACCGGTTCGACCGCCGCTTCGCGGTGGTCTGGACATGCTTCCTCGTGAAGCCCGACCGTGACGGCGTCACCGCCACCGACGACGAGCTGCTCGTCACCTACGGGTTCCTCAGCGCCCGCACGCCGCTCAGCAACGTGGAGGGCGCCCACATCACCCAGGGCTACCGGTGGTGGACAGCGGTGGGCGGGCGGCTGTCGCTCAAGGACGACGGCCTCACGTTCGGCACCAACCGCGACCGCGGCGTGTGCATCCACTTCCGTGAGCCCATCCCGAAGCTGCTCGGGCTCAGGCCCCACCCGGCGCTGACGGTCACCGTCGCCGACTGCGAAGGACTCGTCGCGCTGCTCGGTGAGGCTGCACCGCGCGCCTGACGGTCAGCGCAGGACGTCGCTCGTCATCGAGACGCCACGGTGCGGCCATCGCCGAGACGGCAGGCGTCCGCCGTCTTCACGGCCGAGATCTCGAGCTCCAGGGTGACTTTCTCGCCGACGAGCACGCCACCGGCCTCGAGCGCGGCGTTTCAGGTGACGCCGAAGTCCTTGCGGTTGATCAGCGTCTCCCACCACGTGGCCCGCATGGAGGAACGAGGCCTGCTCGAACGCCATCGCCACGAGGGTCCTCGAGCACCTGCCCGACGACCGAGCCCCCTACGCGGTGCCGACCACCTTGGCCAGGGTCTGGCCGAGGAGGGCGACCCGCTCGGGGTCGTGGCCGTTGGCGACAGCGTTCACCGTGAAGCCGTCGACACCGAGATCGAGCCACCGGCTGAACGCCTCACCCACGTCGTCGGGTGAGCCGATCGCGAAGCGGCTTGCCATCGCCGTGCGCTGCTCCTCGGACATCGAGGCGAGCGACAGACCGCGCTGTTCGAGCATGCCGGCGAACTCGGCTTCGGCCTGCTCGCGGGTGGGCGCCACGCAGGCCGACCGCTGCCAGCTCACCGTGATCTCCGAGCGGTCGCGGCCGACCGCCTCGCAGTGGCCGGCCAGCACGTCGAGCTTGCGGGCGACCTCGTGAGGCTCGCAGATGAGGTTCGACTCGTCGGCGAACATGGCCACGAGCCGCAGCGTCTTGCGCTCGCCTCCACCGCCGATCATCACGGGCACCCGGCTCACCGGCGGCGGCGAGTTGATGGCGCCCTCGGCCCGGTAGTGCTTGCCGGCGAGCGTCGGCCGCTCGCCACGCAGCATCGGCACGATGATCCGCAGCGCCTCCTCCAGCTTCTCGAAGCGGTCGGTGAACGTGCCGAACTCGAAGCCGAGGCTCGTGTGCTCGAGCTCGAACCAGCCGGCACCGATGCCGAGCTGGCCCCGGCCGTGCGACACCACGTCGAGCGTGGTGACGATCTTGGCCAGGAGCGTCGGGTTCCGGTAGGTGTTGCCGGTCACGAGCGCACTGAGGCGGGCCTGCGTCGTCACGCCGGCCAGCGCGGCCAGCAGCGTGTAGCACTCGAGCATCTCCTGCTCGGGCCGACCGAGCATGGGGAGCTGGTAGAAGTGGTCCATCACCAGCACGGTGTCGAAGCCGTTGGCGTCGGCTGCGGCGGCTTGGGCGGCGACGGCGTCGAACAGCCCGTCGGGCCCCACGCCGGGGTAGGTGAAGTTGGGGATCTGGTAGCCGAGGCGTGTCACGCCCCGGATCTTCCCAGGTTCAGCCGGCGGTCGTGGACGGGGACAGGTAGGGCACGAGCGCGTCGCGCAACCACCTCGACCGCTCCACGTAGCCCTCGACGGTGTTGTGGATGCCGTCGGCCTCCATCAGCTCGGGGCGCTCGGCGGCGTAGGCGTCCCAGTCGAGCACGTCGAGGCGAGGGTCGGCCTCCGCCACCTCGTCGAGCACGCCGTTGAAGGCCGACGCGGCGTCGGCCCCCGGAAGGCCGGCCGGGCGGTGCACGTTCACCCAGAGCACGGGAGCGTCGCCGGCGACCGCGTCGACGGCCGCCTCGATGCGGGCAGCCGCCTCGGCGTCGTCGACGCCCACGTTGGCGTCGTTGGTGCCGAGGGCGATGACGACGACGTCGGCGCCCGGTGTCAGCGCTTCCAGATCGGGGAGCGCGGCGGGGATCTGCCGGCCCGACACGGCGCTCACCGTGAGGTCGAAGCCGTGGCGATCGGCCAGCTTCTCGAGGTTCGGCCGCGTGCCGACCATCAAGGAGTCGCCGACGGCCACGACCCGGCCGGCGAGCGGGACGTACGCTGGCTCGTCACCGCCACCGCAGGCGACCAGCAGGCTCGCAGCGGCGAGAACGAGAAGGACGCGGCGTCGCACGCCGAGCGACGCTACGACGAGCCGCCGGCCTCGCGGCCGTCACCACCGCCACCGGCGATCACAGCGACTCGTTGTAGAGCGCGAGCAACTCGTCGATCTCCGCCTGGGCCTCGTCGAGGGCGTCTTGCGGCGACGTCCCTCCGAGCAGCATCGACTCCTGTGCCTGCTCGATCACGTCGCGCACGTCAGGGTCGTACGGCCCGATCAGCGGGCCGGGGAAGGCAGGGTCGATGGCGTCGATCTGGCGGGCCGCCACCTCGAGCCACCGGCCCGACATGCTCGACGCGAAGTACTCCTGTACCTCGGGTCGGTCGAGCACGTCGGGGCGCCAGGGCAGGTACGACCCGCCCGTGAGCAGCTCCACCTGGGCCTCGGGCTGGTTGAGGAAGGCCACGAAGTCCCAGGCTCCCGCCTGCTCTTCGGGTGGCGAGGTGTTGAGCAGGTACCAGGCGGCCCCGCCCATCTGGGTCTGGTTGCCCGGCACCAGGCCGGGGAAGCCGGACGCCCAGAGGTCGAGCCCGCTCGGGCTGGGCGCGTCGGACGCGCCGATATCGGAGGGGTCGAGGTCGCCGCCCAGGAACGCCTCGATGCTGGTGGCGGCCGACGACGTGTCGACCAGCATCGACGAGCCCTGGCTGGCGAGTGCGAGGTACTGGTCGATCTGGCCGTCGGTGGCCGGGACCGGCGCCAGGAGCCCGTCGGCGGTCATGTCGGCGAACCACGTGAACAGCTCCAGCGCCGCCGGGTTGTCGGCCAGCGCCGCCGACTCCGTGGTGCCCGGGCCGCGGCCGTTGTCGTTGTCGACGATCGGTGCACCCGCGCCGGTGAGCCAGAACTCGGTCTTCCACGACTCGAGGGCGTGGACGACGGGCTTGTCGGCCACCCCGGCCGCCTTGATGGTCTCGGCCGCTTGGCGCACCTCGGCCAGCGTCTGCGGCGGGGCATCCGGGTCGAGACCGGCCTTCTTGAAGTGGTCGCGGTTGTAGTAGAGGAGCACGCCGCCGAGGTTGGCGGTCACCGGCCACAGCACCTCGTCGACCGTGTAGTAGCTGCGGGCCATGGGTGAGTAGCTCCCGAGGTCGTCGCCAGCCGCCGCGAAGCACGCCTCGCCGGGCAGCACCACGCCGCTGTCGGCCATCTCCTGGGTGGCGGTGTCGTCGAACACGATGAGGTCGGGCAGGTCGTTCGTCGGGACGGCAGCCTGGAACTTCCGCTTCAGCTCGGTGTACGAGGCACCCTGGCTCTCGAGCCGGACGTTCACCTTCTCCTGGGAGGCGTTGTACTCGTCGGCCAGTGCCTGGATGGTCTCGAGCGGCTTGGCGACCTGCGAGTGCCACACCACCACCTCCACCCGCCCCGAGGCGGCGTCGAGGGCCTCGAGCGGGCACACGGGCAGGGCCGGCTCCGACGGCTCCTGCGGCGTGGTCTCGGTGGCCGCGGAGGTGTCGGCGCCGGTGCTGGTGGCGGCCCCGGCCGACGTCGGTGCCGCCGTGGTGGCGGCGCCGTCGTCGTCGCCACCACCGCCGCAGGCGGCCAGCACGAGGCCGGCGATGCCGGCCAGAGTGATCAACAGGCGTGAGCGTGACACGGGAGCTCCTTCGCTGGGGTCATCCCTTCACGGCCCCGGCGGTGAGACCACGCACGAGGTGCCGCTGCAGGAGGACGAGGACGGTGAGCACGGGAACGGCGGCGATGAGCGCAGCGGCCATGCCGATGTTGCTCTCGTCGACGGTGCGGGCCGAGAGCGAGCGCAGCCCGATCTGGATCGTCTCCCACCGCTCCTCGGTGACGACGGCCCGGGGCCACGTGTACTGGTTCCAGGCGGACAGGAACGCGATCACGGCGAAGGAGGCGATCAGCGGGCGGGTGACCGGCACGGCGACCCGCCGCAGGAAGCCGAGATGGCCGAAACCGTCGAGCTGCGCCGCGTCGCGCAGGTCCCTCGGGATGCCGAGGAAGCCCTGGCGGACGAGGAACACGCCAAACGCCGTCGCGAGGAACGGCGCCGTGAGGCCGGGTACGGAGTTGAGCCAACCCCACGAGCGCACGGTCTGCACGTTGGGGATCAGCGTCACCTCGATGGGGAGCATCAGCGTGGCCATGAACAGCGCGAACAGCGTGCGCCGCAGCGGGAAGTCGAGGAACGTGAAGGCATAGGCGGCCAGCACGGCGGTCAGGAGCTGGCACACGACGATCACCAGCGTCACGAGGGCCGACACCAGGAGCTTGCGGCCGAGCTCGCCGTCGGTGAACGCCCGGGACCACACGTCCCACTGCACGTCAACCGGCCACGGGGGCAGGCCTTCTCGCACGTACGACGCCGGGGTCGACAGCGCCCGCACGAGCGTGAGGCAGACGGGAGCGAGCACGACCACCGACAGGGCGGTGAGCAGCACGTACCAGGCCACCTTCGTCGTGCGGGCCTGGACGACCTCAGCGGCCATAGTGCACCCGCCTCGAGAGCAGCGCGAACTGCACGAGCGTGACGACCACGGTGATGACGAACAGACCGATGGCCATCACCGCCCCGGTGCCGAGCTGGGCCGGCTGCTGCGACTGGAAGATCTTGAACACGAGGGTCTCGGTGGCGCCGGCCGGGCCGCCGCCGGTGAGGATCTCCACCTGGGCGAAGGCCTGGAAGCCGAAGATCACGAGGACCACCACGAGGAACAGCAGGGTCGGCGAGATGAGCGGCAGGGTCACGGTGAGGAACCGCCGCACCGGGCCGTGGCCGTCGAGCACCGAGGCCTCGTAGAGCTCCTCGGGCACCGCCTGCAGCGCGGCCAGCACGATGATGAACGTGAGCCCGAGGTTCTGCCACACCGACGACAGCGCCACACCGCGCAGCGCCGTGTCGGGATCGGACAGCGAGAAGAACCCGACGTCACCGAAGTAGCCGACCTGCGGGTTGAGCAGCCAGAGGAAGATCACCGATGCCACCGCCACCGACGAGGCCACGGTGGAGGCGAAGATCGTGTGGAAGACCTTGATCCCTCGCAGCGGCCGGTTGGCCGCCACCGCGAGCAGGACACCGAGCACCAGCCCGGCCGGCACGGTGAGGACCACGAACAGCACCGTGTGCTGCAGGCCCTCGGTGAACTCGTCGCCGGTGAGCACCTCGCGGTACTGCGACCACCCCACCCACCGCTCCTCGGTGCCGAAGCGGTTCTGGCGGTGCAGGCCCAAGTACACCAACCGGTAGAGGGGATAGAAGAAGAAGGCCGCGAAGATGACCGCTGACGGGACCAACAGCGCCGCCGCCACGAGGCCGTCCTTCCCGCGGTGCCTCACCCCAACCGCTCCCCGCTGTCCGGGTCGAACAGGTGCAGGTGGGCCGGGTCGGCTGCCAGCCGTACCGGTCGCCCGCTCATCGGGTCGTCGCCCACGGTCGGCTCGCGCACCGTGACCCGCTCCCCGGCCACGTCGCACACGAGGTGGCGCTCGTGGCCGAGCCACTCGACCGCTCGCACCTCGCCGGCCACGCCGTCGGCGGACGGCTGGAGGTGCTCGGGCCGCACCCCCACCACCACCGATCGTCCCTCGGCTGCCGCGATCGGTCCGAGACGCAGCACCCCCTCGCCGACCCGCACCCACGGCTCGCCGTCGCGCACTTCGACGATGCCAGCGAGCGTGTTCATCGGTGGGCTGCCGATGAAGCGGGCCACGAACAGGTTGGCCGGCCGCTCGTAGACCTCCTTGGGTGTGCCGACCTGCTGGAGACGCCCACCGACGACCACCGCCATCCGGGTGGCCATCGTCATGGCCTCCACCTGGTCGTGGGTGACGTACACGAACGTGGTCGACAGGCGCTGGTGGAGGTCGACCAGCTCGAGTCGGGTCTGCGCCCGCAGCTTCGCGTCGAGGTTCGACAGCGGCTCGTCCATGAGGAATGCCGCCGGGCGGCTCACGATGGCCCGGGCGAGGGCCACCCGCTGGCGCTGCCCACCCGACAGCGCGGCCGGCTTGCGCCCGAGCAGCTCGTCGAGCCCGAGCACCCGGGCCGCCTCGACCACCCGCTGCTGGCGCTCGGCCTTGGTGAGCTTGCGCAGCTCGCCATCCACGTGCATCCGCCTCGCCACGAGCGGCGACTCGATGTTCCCCGACACGGTCATGTGCGGGTAGAGCGCGTAGCTCTGGAACACCATCGCGATGTCGCGATCCTTGGCCTCCACGCCGGTGACGTCCCGGTCACCGATGCGCAGCGTCCCCTCGGTGGCGGTCTCCAGCCCGGCGACGAGCCGCAGGGCGGTGGTCTTGCCACAGCCCGACGGACCGAGCAGCACCATGAACTCGCCGTCGTGGATGTGGAGGTCGAACCGATCGACCGCCACGGTCTCACCGAACCGCTTGGACACGCCCTCGAAGACGATCTGGCTCACTGGGCCTCCACGTCCGAACATTGCCCCGACACCCGGCCCCGAATCGACCGGCAAAGGTCCCGTCTGTGGCGGCCGCGATGCCCTCACCGGACGGGCCCAGCCAACCCGTCGGGGCCGCCCGGCGCCGGGCGCGCTACTTCTCGGTCATGCGGAACACACCGTCCCAGCCGTCGGCGGGGGGTTCCTCCAAGAGCTGCGCGCAGCGCTCCACGTAGAGCGCGGACGGCTTGTCGTGCGGGTTCACGGCGAGCACGTCACGGAAGCTCGCGGCGGCGTCGGCGAAGCGGCGCTGGCGGTAGAGCGTCAGCCCGGCGCGGAAGTGCCGCAGCGCCTCCATGAGGCCGGGGAACGTCTCGTCGTCGTGGTAGTCGAGCACCTCGTACACGGCCACCGGCTGGCTCTTGCCCTTCACCACCACGAGGTCGACCTCGCGGGTGGTGTAGGTGGCCTTGAGCCGCTGGTGGGTCAGCTCGCTCACGAGGATGTGGGCGCCGTACGCCTTGCAGGCGCCCTCGAGCCTCGACGCCAGGTTCACGCCGTCACCGATGATCGTGAAGTCCATACGCTTGCGGGAGCCGATGTTCCCGGACACCACCGTGTCGGTGTTGAGCCCGATGCCGATGTCGACGGCCGGCTTGCCCTCCGATGCCCGGCCGATGTTCCAGGCATGGAGCGCCCGCATCATGGCGATGGCGGCTCGCACGGCTCGGTCGGCGTCGTCGTCGTGGGTCACCGGGATCCCGAAGGCCGCCATGATGGCGTCGCCGATGAACTTGTCGAGCATCCCCTCTTCGCGCTGGATGCACTCGACCATCAGCTCGAAGTACTCGTTCAGCAGCGCGACCGTGCCCTGGGCACCGAGCTGCTCGGTGATGGTGGTGAAGCTGCGGATGTCCGAGAAGAGCACGGTGGCGGTGACGGCCTGGCCGCCGAGCACCTCGGCGCCGCTGGCCACGAGCTGATCGGCGATGCCGGGGTCCATGTAGCGGGCCATCGTCGACTTCAACCGCTTCTCGGTGCTGATGTCCTCGATGACGAGCATCGACCCGATGCGCTGATCGTCGGCGGAGTGCAGCGGCAACGCCGTGAGGTTCACCGACAGGGTCTCGTCGCCGACGACGAGCGGGGTGTCGAAGGCGTTCTGCGGCTCCTCCGTGTCGGCCACCGCCTGGAGCTTGTCGAGCACCCACTCGTTCGCATCGGCGAACACCGCCGTGACCGGCTGGTGCAACAGGTCGGCCGGGCTGGCCTGCAGGATGCGGGCGCCGGCGGCGTTGCAGGTGACGATCTGCTCGTGCTCGTCGAGCGTGATCACGCCGTTCGACATCGACTCGAGCATCGCCTCGTTGTAGTTCTTCATGTTCTGGACGTCGGCGAAGAGCTTCGCGTTCTCGAGCGCGATGGCGATCTGCGCGGTGAACGCCCGCAGGCGGCTCTCGTCGTCGGCCGTGAACGGCCCACCCCGCTTGTTGAGCACCTGCGTCACGCCGATCACCGTGCCGGCCTTGTTCACGATCGGCACGCACAGGATCGAGCGCGTGAAGAAGCCTGTCTGGCGGTCGAACGACGGGTTGAAGCGGAGGTCGGCGTAGGCGTAGGGGATGTTGATCGACGTGCCGGACGTGAACACCGCGCCGGCGATGCCAAGGTGGTTGGGGACCCGGATCTGCATCGATTCGAGCCCCTGGCCCACCTCCGACCACAGCTCCTGGGTCTTGTCGTCGTTCAGGAACAGCGTGGAGCGCTCGGCGTTCAGCAGGCGGGTCGCCTCCCCCATCACCTTCTGCAGCAGCGACGACAGCTTGATGTCGGCCGTGACGTCGGAGACGACGTCGACGAAGGCCAGCTCCTGCTGGCGCAGGCGCTGCATCCGCTCGATGAACTGGGTGCTCTGCAGCGCCAGCGCGCCCTGGCTCGTCATGGCCTCGAACAGCCGCAGCTCCTGGCGGGTGAACCGGCCCGAGCGCTTGTTGAGCGCCTGGGCCACGCCGATGATCTCGCCTCGCACCGTGCGGATCGGGACGCACAGGATGCTGCGGGTGACGAAGCCGGTCTGCTCGTCGACCTCGTGGTTGAAGCGCGGGTCGGCGTAGGCGTCGTGGATCACGAGGCTCTCGCCCGAGGCGAACACGTGGCCGGCGATGCCCTTGGTGTTCTGGACCCGGATCTCCCGCTGGACGTTGCCCAGCGCGACGCGTGAGTACAGCTCGCCGGTCGAGGGGTCGTCGAGGAACAGCGACCCCCGCTCGGCGCCGAGCGTGTCGATGCACAGCGCTACGAGGGCTTGGAGCACCTCGTCGAGGGTCTCGTACCCGGCGATCTGGCGGGTGACCTCGAGCAGCAGCTCCGCTTCCCGCAGGCGCTGCTCGTCGCGCCGACCCGACCCACTCGCCGGCGTGCTCGTACGGCTAGCCACGACGGTCCTCCAGCTCGTCTCGCAACGTCATGATCGTGGTGTGCAGGTCGGCCACCTCCGCCCGGGCCGCTGCCTCGGCCCGCTGCACCGCCTGCTGGCGGTCAGCGGCGACCAGCTCGAGCTCCTCTCGCAGGCGCCGGACGGTGGCGTGCAGCTGCTCGGCCTCCTGGTTCCACTGTCGCCGGGCCTCTTGCACGGCGGCCGCCGGCGCGGCCTGCGCCCGCTCGAGCTCGTCGCGCAGCACGACGACGGTCTCGCGCAGCGTCACGACCTCCTGGGCCATCTCGGCCCTGGCCTGCTGGACCGCCGCCTCGCGGTCGAGGCGCTCGCGCTCGAGCTCGTCGCGCAAGGCGGCGACCGTGCGCTGGAGCTGGGCGGTCTCCGCCGCAGTGGCGGCGCGCTCGTCGAGCCGCCGCGCCTCGCCGGCCGCCTCCGTCTGCTCGAGCGCGGCCCGCAGCGCGATCACCGTGCGCTGCAGGTCTCGCACCTCGGCTTGGACGTCGTGCAGCGCTCGCAGCGCGGTGTCGGTCGTCATGTCGGGACCCGCCGATCAGGCGCCGCTCGGGCTCTCCGTCGCACGCGCCGCAGCGTGCCACAACGCACGCCAGCGACGAGACAGGCCGCACCGAGGGGCGTCGTGCTCAGTCGAACAGGTCGGGGTCGGTCTTGCAGATCTCCTGCCACAGCGGCTGGAAGCTCAGCCAGCCGGCGATCGGCGAGGCCGTCTGCTCTCTCGTGTAGACGGCGTCGTCGTGGGGGACGGGCTGCGGTGTGCCGGCCGCCATCGCCAGGAGCTGCGCCTGGCACGAGCGGTCCATGCTGAGGAACCAGAAGACCGCCTCGTCGACCGACTGGCCGACCGTGAACAGACCGTGGTTCTGGTGGATCGCTGCCTTGCCCCGCGGGAACTGGGCGACGAGCTCACGGCCGTCGTCGGCGTCGAACTGCACCCGGCCGCGCTGGGCGGTGATGACCACGTGGTCCTCGTAGAAGATGCACGCGTCCTGGGTGATTGGCGCCAGCGGGATGCCGAGCGCGCTGAACGCCTTGCCGTGCACGCTGTGACTGTGGGCGGCCGCCACCACGTCGGGCCGCGCCTGGTGCACGGCCGAGTGGATGACGAACGCCGCACGGTTCACCGGCCGGCTGCCGTAGACGACGTTGCCGCTGTGGTCGACGAGGATGAGGTCGCTCACCCGCATGTGGCGAAAGCTCACGGCGAACGGGTTCACCCAGAAGTACTCCGGGAACTCCGGGTCGCGTACGGTGATGTGGCCGGCCACGCCCTCGCCGAAGCCGACCCGGCCGAAGATGCGCAGCGCGCCGGCCAGCTTCTGCTTGCGGTGCAGCCGCTCGTCCTCCACCGTGGCGAACGGGCTGGGCAGCTCGAGCGACACGTCCTTGGGCGTGAGGGGCACACCGTCGATGCGGCGCTCGTCGGTCGTCGCCACGGCGGGCTCCACATGGCGGTTGGCGTCGGTGGTCGTCACGGCATCACCCTTCGTCGACTTCGTCTTGGCCAGTCTCTCGCGACCGACGACCGGCGCGCCTCCCCGGCCTGGGCTGCCCGCCGAGCGATAGCGTCGGTCCATGAGCGAGAACCTGCGCAACTACACGCGGGCGGTGTACACCGTCGATGCCGTCGTCAACCGGATGCCGCCGCAGGCGTGGGACCGCCCGTCGCCGTGCGAGGGGTGGACGGCACGCGAGGTGCTCGGCCACTTCATGTGGGGCATGCAGAGCATCACGAGCGCCGCCCACGGTGGTGACCGGCCCGCCGTCCGGTCGGAGGCCGAGGTCGCCACCGACGAGCCGACCGTCGCCTGGGCGGCCACCCGTGACGAACTGCTCGCCGCCCTCGACCACCAGGGGGCCCTGCAGCGGACCTTCACCGGGCCGTTCGGGCCGAGCACGATCGACGCCTTCCTGGCAGTCCACACCCTCGACGGCATCCTGCACGCCTGGGACATCGCCCGCGCCGGCGGGATCGAGGCCTGCGTCCCCGTCGACCTCGCCCTCGCAGGGACCGCCGCGATCGAGGGCCTCGGCGACGTCGTCCGCCAGCCGGGGCTCTTCGGACCTGCCGTCGACTGCCCGGCCGACGCCGACCCCGTCAGCCGCTTCGTGGCGGTCGCCGGCCGCCGCCCGTAGCGGCGCCGATCGGGCCGACGACCTCGCCGGTCCAGGTGAGGGGACCTGACCCGATCGGGGCGGTGGCGTCCGGCGCCCCGGCCGGCAGACTCCCCCTGTGGTGGTGAACCTCTCCGCGCCCCGCGCACCGCGACACGACGCGAACAGGGCCAGGCGATGCCTGGCCCTGACGTCGGTGCGATGGTGGCGGGGGCAGGATTTGAACCTGCGACCTTCGGGTTATGAGCCCGACGAGCTACCAGACTGCTCCACCCCGCGGCGCATTCAGTACCCTAACGACCGCGGCGGACCCGCCACAACCTGACCGTCCGCCCGCCTGAGGACCCATGCCGATCCGTCGCCGGACTGACGATCTCGACCTGCCCAGCGCCGCCCCGGCGGTCGCCGACCCGGCCATGGCGCGCGCCCTCGGCGACCTCGTCACCAAGATCGGCACCCTCGGCGACCAGATCCAGCGGCTCGGCACCCGCATCGAGGACCTCAACGAGCGCATCGACGGGCTCGAGCAGAAGCACGGCGCCAGCAACGAGCAGCTGCAGCAGCGCCTCCGCAGCATCGACGACCGCATCACGGTCGAGAACGACGAGCTCAACCAGCAGCTCACCCGGGCCCGCGAGATCCTCGGCCATCGCCTCGACAACGAGCACAAGCTGATCGTCGACCGCGTCACCGAGCTGTCGACCACCGTCGACGACCGCTTCGCCAAGGACGTGCAGGGCACCGTCGGCGAGGTCGAGACCCGGGTGCGAGACGAGCTGGCGCTGCAGATCCGTCAGCTGCACGAGCTGCTCAACCAGGAGAAGCAGGCATCGGCCAAGCGGGTGGCCGAGCTCGAGCGCGAGGCGTCGGCGCGCTTCGACGAAGTCGACGCCCTGCTCGCCTCCCGTGGCGGCGCGCCGCCGGCGGCCGGGGGCGGCGGCGCCTCGCTCGAAGCCATCGACCGCCGCATCGACGACAAGCTGAACGCCGCCCTCGGGGGCCTGGGCGAGCTGGCTCGCGACAAGAAGGGGCGCCGCACCGCCGAGGGCATCCTCGAACGGGAGCTGGCCGAGCGGGCCCGGCTGAGCGCGATGGTCGAAGAGCACGGGCGACGACTGGCCGAGCTCCCGACCGCCGTGCCCGACATCGGGCCGGTGGCCGAACGGCTCCAGGCGGTGGAGGCCGCGCTCGACCAGGTCGCGTCGGCACCGCCGGCCGAGTTGGCCGAGCTGGCTCGGCGGCTGGAGGGGCTCGAAGCCCGCCTGGCCGACGTCTCGACCGGCGCGGTCGACCCCGCGGCCGTCGACCGCCTGGCCGCCCGGCTGGCCGACCTCGACGCGCGCCTCGCCGCCGGTCCGGCGCCGGTCGACCTGTCCGGGGTGGAGGCCCGCTTCGACGACCTCGACCGCCGGCTGGCCGCCGTTGCCGCGGCCGCGGGGGCCGGCCAGGCCGTCGACCTCGCGCCGATCGAGCGGCGACTGGCCGAGCTCGACGAGCGCGTCACGGCAGCGGCTGCCGCGGCAGCCTCCGGGCAGCCGGTCGACCTCACCGGTGTCACAGGCCGCCTGGCTGAGCTGGAAGACCGCGTCGGCCACCTCGCGATGGCCGGTGGGCCGGCCAGCGCCGACGAGCTGGTGCACCTCACCGCCCGCCTCGACGACGTCGAGGACGACGTCGCGCGGATCGCCCGTCAGGCCGCCGAGGCCGTGGCCAAGGCGGCCGAGGCCGGTACCGGGTCGGCCGCCGGTCTCGACGAGGTGGCGCTGGCCGCTGCGGTCGCCGGCGTGCAGGGCGGCCTCGACGAGCGCCTTGCGGCAGCCGACGCCACCCGCCAGACCGAGCTCTCCCGCCTCCACGACGAGCTGGCTGCCGTGCGATCCGACGTGGCCCGCCGCCACGACGCCCTGGCCGCCGAGCTCGAGGCGGCCCGCACCGCCACCGACTCGAGCGACGAGACAGCCCGGCTCCAGGCCGCCGCGGCCGCCGAGCGGGCCCGCCTCGACGGCCGCCTCGGCGAGCTCGAGGCCCGGCTGGTCGAGGTGGCCGCTCTAGCCGACGCCGCCGGCGGCGAGCTGCGCTCCCTCGTCGACACCCGCTTGGCCACGGCCGACGCCGCTCACCACGACCTCGGCACGTCGGTCGAGCGCCGCCTGGCCGACATCGACGCCATCCAGAACGAGCGGCTGGCCGAGGTGGAGCGCCGCTTCGCCGCCCTCAGCACCTCCACTTCCGAGCTGGCCGCCACCACCGACGCCCGCACGGTCGAGCTGCGCCGCCTCGTCGACGCCCGCCTCGGCGAGTTCGACGCCCAGCGGGCCGGCCTCGACGAGCGAATCGCCGCGCTCGGCGCCCTGGTCGAGCGGCGGCTCGCCGAGGAGCACGACGCCTCGACGAGCCGGGTCGACGGGCTAGCGGCGGCCGTCGCCGCGCTCGAAGCGGCTGGCGTCGACCGTCACGAGGGCGCCCTGGCCGAGGTGCGGGCGCTGGCCGAGCGCTCCGACGCCGCCGACACGATGACGCGCGAGCTCGAAGCGGCACTGCGGGCCCACGTGGGCGAGGTCGACGTCGCCCTGCGCGGCCGCCTCGACGAGGTGCGGGCCAGCCTCACGGCCCGGCTGGAGAGCGCCGACCTCCGGGTGGGGGCCCTCGACGACGCGCTGCGTGGCCGCCTCGACGAGCTGGCCGCCGCGCTGACGGCCGGGCTGGCCGCCGACGCGACACGAGCGGCCGATCTCGACCGGTCGCTGCGGGCACGTCTCGACGAGGTCGACGCCGCCCTGTCGGCCCGCCTGGCCGAGCACGACACGGCCGCCGTGGCGCGGGCCGAGGCGGCCGACGCCGCGGTGCGCGCGCGCGTCGAGGCGGCGCTGACCGAGCTCGGCAGCCGCCTCGATCAGGCCGACACCGCCCTGTCGTCGCGGCTCGACCAGGCCACGGGCGACCTCGCCGCCCGCCTCAGCGAGACCGACGGCCGCCTCGGCGGGCGACTCGATGCTGCCGAAGCCCTGGGACGCGACCTCGACGGTCGCGTCGGCGACGCCGCCACGGCTGCGGCAGCGGCGGCCGCCACCGCGGCCGCCGCCGCCACCCAGGCCGGCGAGGTCGCGCAGGTAGCAGCCCGGGCCGCCGAGTCGGCGGCGCGGGCCGACCAGTTCGCCGACGCCATCGAGGCCATCGACCAGCGGGCCACGGCCGACCGGGCCCAGCTGACGGCGCTGGCGTCGCTCATGGGGCACCTGCGCGACGACCTCGACGCCGGGCTGGCGCGAGCGACCACGCTCGAGGAGCTCACCGCCGCCCTGACCGAGCGCCTCGGCACCGAGGAGCAGCGGGCGGCGGCGGGGCTGGCCGCGCTGGAGGCGGCGGTCGAGGCCGACCGCAGCGCCACCAAGGGCGAGATGGCCATGCTGTCCGGCACCGTCATGAAGGTGAAGGCCGACGCCGACGGCGCCGTCAAGCGGGTCGACGAGCAGGTGACGCGCATGTCCGGTCGGGTCAGCTCGCTCGAGGAGAAGATGCGCGAGCGGGGTGAGTTCTGGGAGGAGTTCCAGCTCGACCGGCTCGAGGAGATCGAGCGCATGCTCGAGGAGGTCAACCCCGACGTGTTCGCGTCGCACGACCAGCTCGAGCAGATGCGGACCCAGCTCGACGACCTGCGCAGCCGGGTGAACGGCCACGCCGACGCCTGATCAGGCGCTGGCGGTGGTGGTCGGTGAGGGCACCGTCGTGGTGCTGCCCGGCGTGACCGCCCCGCCGGTGGCGAGGCGAGCGGCCTCGGCCGCCTTCGCGAACGCCTCGTCGATCAGGCGCTGGTAGTCGCCGAGATCGCCGTTGCGCAGCGCTTCTTGGGCCTGCTGGTAGAGGTCTTCGGCCTCGGCCAGCAGCTCCTCGACCGACTGGTCCTCGCCCGGCTGCTCACCGTCGCCAGGCTCCTCGCCGCCGTCGGCGGGCGGCTCGCCACCGACCACCGTGCCGAGGTCGAGCTCCACACCGGGGAAGGCGGCCGACAGCGCCTCTTCGAGCGAGCGGCCGCGGTAGCTGTCCTTGCCGATCGTGACGGTGACATAGCGCATCTCGGGCACCGGGGTCTGGCCGGTGGCCTGCACGAACCACGGCCGGACCCACACCAGCGAGTCAGCGACAGGGAGCAGCTGGAGGTCGCCGAACGAGACGCGCGAGCCCTGCTGGTCGAGCAGGGTGAGCTCCTGGGCGAAGGTCTGCTGGATGCCGGAGAACACGAGCGACGGTCCGTCGGGTAGCGGGTTCGGCAGCGTGAACACGCGCAGGCGCCCGAAGCTGTCGGGCTCGCTCGACACCGTCATGAACGCGGCGAGCTCCTTGCGGGTGTCGCGGTCGGAGAACGGCACGAACGGCCGCACCATCACGAACTCCTGCCGCTCGGAGCCCGGGAGCTGGAGGAAGGTGTAGTAGGGCGGCATCCGGTCTTCTCGCGAGATCACCACCTGGCCCGTCGGCGTGGTGATCGGCACGGTGCTCTGGGTGCGCCCGTCGGCCTGCGTCTTGGGCGGGGCCTGGGCCACGTTCCAGGCGTCGTTGCGGTTGTAGAAGGAGCGCGGCTCGGTGATGTGATAGCGGGCGTAGGCCGAGGTCTGGACCCGGAACAGGTCCTCGGGGTAGCGGAAGTGGGCCCGCAGCGTGTCGGGTGCCGCCGCGCCGTCGACGAACAGGTCGGGGAAGGCCTTGCGGTACGAGCGGATGATCGGGTCCTGCTCGTCGACCACGTAGAACGTGACCGTGCCGTTGTAGGCATCGACCACGGCCTTCACGGAGTTGCGCACGTAGTTGAAGCTCTTGCCGCGAAGGCCGCTGCCCCGAGGCAGCCCGAAGGTGTCACCGCTCTCGGCGTAGGGGTAGCGATCGGTGGTCGTGTAGGCGTCGAGGACCCACCACAGCCGACCCTCGTCGATCACCGGATAGGGGTCGGAGTCGAAGGCGAGGAACGGCGCCAGCTCCTCCACCCGCTCCCGCACGTCGCGCACGTAGAGCAGCCTCGACTCCGAGGTGATGAGGTTCGACACCATCAGGTTCCACTCGCCGAAGCGCAGCGCGAAGGCGGCGCGGCGCAGTGTCGAGCTCAGCTGCACCCCACCGGTGCCCTCGTAGCGCACCCGCTCGTCGCCGGCTTCGCCGAAACTGATCTCGTCGCGCTCGGTCGACACCACGGCGTAGCTCTGGAGGTTCTCGCCGAAGTACACCTCGGGCCGCTCGAGCACCACCTCGCCACCCGACTCCCCGGAGAGGCTGAGGAACGCCGGGAGCCCTGACGCCGTGGTCTTGTCGGCCGGCGCGATGCCCACGCCGAAGCCGTGGGTGTAGGCCAGGTGGCGGTTCTCCCACGAGTTGTCGGGGAGGTCGTTGGCGTTGAGCTCCCGGGCGGCCAGCACCACCTGCTGGCGGTCGATGCCGCCGTCTTCGCGCGGCAGGTCGTAGCGGTCGACGTCGAGCTCGTTGAACACGTAGAAGCTGCGCAGGCCCTCGAGGCGCTGGAACGTCTCAGCGTTCACGAGCGGGTCGAGGAGGCGGACGTTCGCGAAGCGGTCGGCGTTCGCCTCCACCTGGGCGCCGGTGATCGGGCCGACCGGGTACGACTCGACCTCCACCTTGTCGAGGTCGAGCGCTCGACGGGTGTACTCGATGTTGCGCTCGATGTAGGGGCGCTCGCGGTTGCTCTCGGCCGGCTGCACCACGAAGCGCTGCACGAAGGCCGGGTAGATCGTGCCGGCCACGACGGCGACGAGGCCCCAGAGGCCGACGGCGATCACCGGGAGCCGCCAGCCCCGCTGCCACACGTTGATGATGAGCAGCACCGCCGCCAGGAGCGAGATGAGCACGAGGAGGTTCAGGGCCGGCAGCTGCGCCTGCACGTCGGTGTAGCTGGCCCCGTCGACGAAGCCCCGCTCCGAGCCGAGCAGCTCGTAGCGCTGCAGCACGTAGGCAGCCGCCCGCAGCAGCGCCAGCAGGGCGAGCAGCACCGACAGGTGGAGCTTCACCTGCGGCGTCACCCGGCGACCCTGCACCTGGAGGCGGATGCCGCCGTTCAGGTAGTGGGCGACCGTGGTGACGATCGTGATGATGACGACGGCCGCGAACAGCCAGTCGACCACGAAGGTGAGGAACGGCAGCCGGAAGACGTAGAACCCGACGTCGGCGCCGAACAGCGGGTCGTCGACGCCGAACGAGACCGGGTTGACGAACAGCAGGTAGTCGCGCCACTGCGTGGCGACCGGGAGCCCGGCGACCAGGCCGAACAGCAGCGCCACGACGATCCGCACCGTCCAGGCCCGGCGACCGACGAGCTGCTGGTAGCGCTCGACGAACTGCTCCTCGGGCCCGGAGGGCACCACCTTGGGCGCCAGCCGGTCGGCCAGCCACAGGTTCACCACGAGCAGGAGCGCGAAGAACAGCGTGAACGAGCCGGCCAGCACGAGGCGGGCCCGGAGGATCCCGGTGAAGACCTGGGTCTTGTCGAGGGCGTCGAACCAGAGGTAGTCGGTGTAGAAGCCGGCGATGCCACGGGCCGAGAAGAACAGCAGGGCAACGAGACCCACCGCGACGATGAGCGCGATGCGCCCTCGGTTCGACATCTTCTTCTTGGTGCGCGGCTTGCGACTGGGCAGGTCGGAGGGCACTCGCACGGAGGACGAGGCTAACCGTCCCCTCGCGCGATGCGGCCGCGGGAGCCGGGGATCAGCCGGCCCCGGTCACGACCCGGCGGTCGGGTCGGAGACCCAGCCGGCCCTGATGCCGGGCTCCACCATGGCGAAGGCGCCTGCGCTCTCGGCCGCGTAGACCAGGTCGGCGGCTCGGGCGTCGAGGTGGTCGGTCCGCCAGTCGCGGTAGACGCCGCGCACCATCGAGGCCGTCTCGAGCGGGTCGCCGTGGGCGGCGTCGAGCGCCGCCGCCAGCTGCTGGCGCAGCGGCTCCACCACCTGGGCCGACACCGTGTCGAGGGCGGCGGTCACCGGTCCCCGCAGCGTCAGGGTGGCCTCGTCGCCGAGGTCGGGTCGCAGGCTGCGGGCGCCGAGCGCGACGGCCATGCGCAGCGCCTCGCGGGCCGCCTCCCGGTAGCGCAGCCCGTGGTCGCCCTCCGGGCCGGCGAGGTCGTCGACGGTGAGCGTCCCGGTCATCCGGCGGATCTTGTCGAGCACCCCGTTCTGCTCGTGGGCCAGCACCCGCTTGAACCCGCGCGCCAGCGCCTGCACGGCTGGCTCGAGCCGCGCCGCCCGCTCCTCCCAACCCTCGGGCGAGGGGCTCGAGGTGAGGTCGTGGCCGGCCGGCCACGGCAGGTCGATCGGCTCGGCCAGCAGCCCGGCCGGGTCGGCGGCTGGCGCCACCTCGTCGGGCTCCTCGAGCTCGGTCACGTCCACGGGCTCCGTGAGGGCGGCCAGGTCCACCGGCTCGGTGCGCGCCGCGAGCTCGACGGGCTCGGTGAGCGTCATGTGCTCCGGCGTCACGACCGGCTCCGGTCGGGCTGCCAGGAGGGCGTCGATGCGCTGCTCGTCGAAGGTGACCTCGAGAGGCGTCGGCGCCGAGATCTCGACCTGGAAGGCGGCACCGGCCTGGTCGGCCGCGGCGAGGGCGGCGGCCAGCGCCTCGTCGAGCGCCTGGCGAGCGCGCTGCACGACGCCGGCGATCCGGTCGCGGGCTGCCGCCAGCTGGGCCTGGGCGGCGTCGCGACGGGCGGTGGCCTCGGCCAGCACCGCCGCCTGCACCCGCGCCGCCTCCTCCAGCACCACCGTGGCCTCCGCCCGGGCCTTGCCCACCTGCGTCCGCGCGTCGGCGAACGCCGTCTCGAGCACCTCGGCAGCGGCCGCATCGGCCTCGCGCCGAACCCGCTCGGCCAGCTCCTCGGCCTCCTGGCGCGCCTGCTCGGCCGAGCGGAGCTGCTCGGTGGCGGCCTCCTCCGCCCGCGCCCGGATCGACGTCGCCCCCTCGCGGGCGGTCTTCAGCACCCGGACCGTCTCCTCTCCGACGAGGGCGGCCAGGCCGTCGTCGTCCATGGCCAGTGCCGACGTGGCCTCCAGCTCGGCGACCCGCGCCGCCACCCGGCGCAAGAAGGCGTGGACCTCGTCCTTGGCGTAGCCGTCTCCCCAGCACGAGAAGCCGGCCGCTTCGATGTCGTGTGCGTGCAGTGAGTCGTCAGGGCCCATGCACGCAACGTACGGAGCCTCCCCCGAACGGTGCATCCCCCAAGGTGGTGAGGGGCGCCCTCACCACCCTCACCCGCGGGTCAGCTGGGCGGCGGCACCGAGGCACCCGGGGTACCCAGGGCGAGCGCGTTGCCTCCCAGGGTGGCCAGCGCCTCCAGCGCGTCGTCGAGGTCGGCGACGCCGGCCACCTCCAGGCCCGACCCGGCCGCTTCCTGCGCTGCGATCGGGGCGAGCGACGCCGGCACCAGGAACAGCTTGGCGCCCGTCCGCTGGACGGCGACCGTCTTCTGGCGGATCCCGCCGATCTCCCCGACGGTGCCGTTGGGGTCGATCGTGCCGGTCGCCGCCACGGTGACGCCTCCGGTCAGCTCACCCGGCGTCAGCTCGTCGAGCAGCGCCAGGGTGAACGCGAGCCCGGCCGACGGACCACCGACCTGGCCGGAGTCGATGGCCACGTCGACGGGGAAGGTGAACTCGATGGTGGACGGCGGCAACGGGTTCGGGATGATGCCCAGGATCACGCGACCGTCCGTCGACGTGGTGAGCGCCACCTCGCCGCTGGCCTCCTCGCCGTCGCGCTCGAACACGACCTCGACGAGGTCGCCGGCCGCCTTGCCCTCGATGGCCGGGCCGATGTCGTCGGGAAGGTTCACCGGCTCGCCGTCGATGGCGGTGAGGAGGTCGCCGGCGTCGAGCACGTCGTCGGCCGGGCTCGGCTGCGAGCAGGGGTCGTCGCCGCTCATGCACAGGGAGTCGATGGTCACCCCGCCGTCTTCCACCTTCACCGGGAAGCCGAGCTCTCGCAGGGCAACGTAGGTGGCGAAGTCCTTCGAGTAGGTCATCAGCTGGAGGTTCTCCTCCCGGTTCTCCTCCGGTGTGCGGTCGCCCAGGATCCGCTCCTCCTCCACCACGTCGGTGTCGGGGTCGATCCACCCGAGCACGGCCCCGAGCGCGGTCAGGCGGGGAACGCCGACGGTGACGAACAGCTGCTCGCCCTCCGGCGGATACACCTCGGCCCCCGTGATCGTGATCCGGTCGTTCACCGACCGGGCGTCGCCCGGCGAGATGCCGTAGTACGGCACCTGGATGAAGGCGGCCAGCCCGACCGCCGTCACCGTTAACCCGGCGACGACCATCAGCACGAAGGGCCACCAGCGCCGGCGCGGCGAAGCCGCCTCAACGGGGGTGGGGGGTACGCTCGAGCTCACCGTGTCCCTTCCTGCGCTCACGATCTGGGCGGCCCTGGTCGCGGGGGCGTCGCTGCTCCTGCTCGTCGCCATCGATCACCGCAAGCCTGCCAGACGGCGACGTGTCGCGTCCCGGGCCGGGGTGGGCACCAAGCGGGCGCCGGCGGCGCGGACCGTCGAGCACCTGCCGGCGCGACCGTACCGGCGCACGCCGCTGTGGAAGCGGGTGGCCTCGCTCGGCGGCCTCGGGGTGATGGGGCTCGTGATCGGCGCGCTGGTGGCCATTGCGGTGGCCGCCGCCGTCGTGGGGGTCTTCCTGGTCATCGACAGCGCCACGAAGTGACGAACGAGCGCTTCGCCGACCCGGTTCCCGTCGACCCGGCCGTCACTCGCCGCCGCGAGGCGGTAGCCCGGGCGGGGCACGAGGGTGACGTGGCGGCGGCGCGGGCCGGGCTGGCCGACGAGGCGCCGGCGGTGCGGGCCACTGCCCTCGGTGCGCTCGAGCGGCTGGCCGCCCTCGACGACGCCGCACTGGCCACGGCGCTCGCCGACCCGGTGGCGTCCGTGCGGCGCCGGGCGGCCCAGCTCGCGGCGGCGCATCCGGGCGTCGGGCTGGCCGCCCTCCTCGACGATGCCGACCCCACGGTCGTCGAGATGGCGGCCTGGGCGTGTGGCGAGCAGCACGAGGAGCGCGACGCGCCGTCCGAGGTGCTCGACCGGCTCGTCGCGCTCGCGACGGCCCATGACGACGCGCTCGTGCGCGAGGCGGCGGTCGCGGCGCTGGGGGCGATCGGCGACGAGCGGGGGCTGCCGGCGATCCTGGCCGCCACCCACGACCGAGCGACCGTACGCCGGCGTGCGGTGATCGCCCTCGCCCCCTTCGACGGGCCGGAGGTCGACGACGCGCTGGCCCGGGCCCGCGGCGACCGCGACTGGCAGGTCCGCCAAGCTGCCGAAGACCTGGCCGGCTGAGCCGACCGCGCCCGTGCGCAGTGTCTAGGCGAGGGCCTGGCTGACGAGGTCGGTGTACAGGCGGGCGCCGGCGGGTCGCAGGTGGGTGCCGTCCTTGTAGAAGACGTCGGCCTTGGGCTGCAGCGCCCACAAGCCGTTCCAGTCGAGGAGCCGGGCGTTGGGGTACTTCGGCACCTCGGCAGCCAGCACGCTGTTCACCTTGCCCTCCCACTCCTTGGGCAGCCGCAGGTTCACCCACACGACGCGGTCGACGTCGGCCAGCACCCCCATCATCTCGGCGAGGAGCTCCGGGGTGAAGGTGCCGTTGTTGCCGAGGTGCAGCACCACCTTGTCGCCGAGCCGGCCCTGGTCCTTCAGCGCCTGGGCGATCGGGATCGACTGGCGCAGGTTCCGGCCGACGTCAGCGTCGACGACCGTGCCGGCCCCGAACGTCTCGAGGAGCTGGGGCGCGGCGCCGAGCATCACCGAGTCGCCGAGCAGCACGACGGGCGCGACGGGCGCCGGTGCTGCCGTGGTGGCCGCTGCCGCCGCCGGCACCGTGGAGGAGATCGTGGAGTCCGGGGCCACCGCAGGGTCGCCGGCGGGCTCCGTGGGCGCCGCAGTGACAACCGTCGCCACCGTGCTGGAGTCCGCCGACGCCAGCGCTGCCTCGGCCGCCTCGATGCTCTGGCGGATCTCGTCGACCGGCGGCTCCGCGCTGGCCATCGCAGTGCCCAGCGGCACGAGCACGCAGGCGCCGGCTAGCGCGAGGGCGGCGGTGACCCGGCGCTGCTGCTCGCGCCGTGCCGTGGCCGGTCCTCGCAGCCCTCCGAACCATCGCCGGAGGGCGCCGAGACGGATCGGCGTCTCCACGAAGCGGTACGACAGCTCCGTGAGGATCACCGTGAGCACGAGCCGGAACACCAGCGTGGGGTAGGTGCCCCACGGCACGTCGACCCCGTTCGGGCGCGTGTACACGTAGATCGGCCAGTGCCACAGGTAGAGCCCGTAGGAGCGCAGGCCGATCCAGGTGAGCATCTTGTTGCCCATCAGCACCCGGCCGAACAGCGTGGCCGGGTGCGTCGCCGCCGCGATGGCCAGGAGGCACACGAGCGACAGGAGCACGAAGCCACCCCGGTAGAGGAACGACCCGGTCTCGCTGGCCGTGGCGAAGAACACGGCGATGACGGCCAGCGACGCGATCCCGAGCACGTCGAAGCGCCGGCCGTGGAGCGCTGCGGTGGAGCGGGCGATGTGCTCGGGCCGCCAGAACAGGGCCAGCAGGGCACCGATGAGGAGGCCCGCGGCCCGCGTGTCGGTGCCGTAGTAGACGCGCGACGGATCGGTGCCCGGCTCGTAGAGCACGGCCATCCACACGGCGGAGGCAAGCGCCGCCCCGCCGATGACGATCGCCATCGTCTTCAGGCGGCCATGGGTGACCCGCAGCAGCACCAGCATCACGACCGGCCACACCAGGTAGAACTGCTCCTCCACGGCCAGCGACCACAGGTGGCGCAGCACCGGCGGACGGTCGAACTGGTCGAAGTACGACTGGTCGGTGACGATCAGGTACCAGTTGGTGACGTAGGTGAGGGCGGCCACCACCTGCCCCCGCAGGTCGGCCAGCTCCTCGCGGAAGAAGACCACCGTCCACACGCTGACGGCCAGCAGCAGCACGTAGAGCGCCGGCAGGAGCCGCCGGGCCCGCCGCAGCCAGAACTGGCGTAGGTCGATGGCGCCGAAGCGGCGGTGCTCGCGCATCAGCAGCATCGTGATCAGGTAGCCGCTGATCACGAAGAACACCTCGACGCCGAGGAAGCCGCCGGGGATCCACGCCAGCCCGGCGTGGTAGAGCAGCACGGCCACCACCGAGATCGCCCGGAGGCCGTCGAGGCCGGGGAGGTAAACGACGCGGTCGGCCGCGGGCGCCGGGGTGTCAGGGCGCGTGAGGACCGACGTCACGCCGACCAGTCTCGCAGGGCGGCCGGCACCAGACCGGGCACCACCCGCCTCTCGTCGAGGCGGGTGGTGCCGGCCGCGGTCACAGCTGGAGGGCCTTGACCTCCAGGAACTCCTCGAGGCCGTAGGCGCCCGCCTCGCGGCCGAGGCCGGACTGCTTGAAGCCGCCGAAGGGGGCCATCACGTTGAAGGCGCCGCCGTTCACCTCGATCTGGCCGGCCCGCAGGCGGCGAGCCACCCGCTTGGCCCGCTGGGGATCGCCGCTCCACACGCCGCCGGCGAGGCCGTAGACCGTGTCGTTGGCGATGCGGACGGCCTCGTCCTCATCGTCGTAGGGCATGATCGCCAGCACCGGCCCGAAGATCTCCTCCTGGGCGATCGTCATCTGCGGGGTGACCTCGCTGAACACCGTCGGACGGACGAAGTAGCCCTTGTCGAGCCCCTCGGGAGCCTCGACGCCGCCGGTGAGCAGCTTGGCCCCCTCGTCGATGCCCTTCTGGATGTAGCCACGCACCCGCTCCCGCTGGATGTTCGACACCAGCGGCCCGATCCGGCTCGTCTGCTCGAACGGGTTGCCCGGCGTGAAGGCCTCGGCGGTGGCCTTGGCGATGTCCTCGGCCTCGGCCAGGCGGCTGCGGGGCACGAGCATGCGGGTGAGGGCGGTGCAGGTCTGGCCGGAGTTGAGGAAGCACTTGCCCACGCCGTCGGCCACGGCCTTCGTGAAGTCGGCGTCGTCGAGGATGACGTTCGGGCTCTTGCCGCCGAGCTCGAGCGCCACCCGCTTCACCGTCTGCGACGCCACCTCGGCCACCCGCTTGCCGGCCCGGGTCGAGCCGGTGAACGACACCATGTCGACCTCCGGGTGGGCGACGATCGCTTCGCCGACCACCGGGCCGAACCCGGTGACGAGGTTGAACACGCCGGCCGGGAGGCCTGCCTCGTCAATGATCTCGGCGAGGATGAATGCGTTGACCGGCGCCACCTCGCTCGGCTTGAGCACCACCGTGCAGCCGGCTGCCAGCGCGGGGGCGACCTTCAGCGCGATCTGGTGGAGCGGGTAGTTCCACGGCGTGATGCACCCCACCACGCCCACCGGCTCCTTCACGACGAGCGAGTTGCCGACCGTCTCTTCGAACTGGAAGGAACCGAGCAGCTGGGCGGCGATGGCGAAGTTGGCCTTGGGGAGCCCGGCTTGGATGAGCTTCGACAGGAAGATGGGCATCCCCACCTCTTTGGCCACCACCTCGGCGATCTCGTCGGTGCGGGCCTCGAGGCCGGCGAGGATCTTGCCGAGGTAGGCGGCCCGCTCCTCCTTGGAGGTCTCCGACCACGCCGGGAAGGCGGCCCGTGCTGCGGCCACCGCAGCGTCGACGTCGGCCGCCGAGCCCTCGGGGATCGTGGCCATGACCTCTTCGGTGGCGCTGTCGACCACCTCGATGGGCGACCCCGGCTTGGCCGGCTCCACCCACGTGCCGTTGATGTAGAGCTTGTCGTACGTGCGCATGTGCGGACCGTAGGCCGGTTCGCCGGCCGCGCCGCAATCCGGCTCAGCCGGCGGGCAACCCGAGGTTGGCGTAGATCTCGCGGGAGGCCGTGCTGCGGTTGAGCGTGTAGAGGTGCAACCCGGGCGCGCCGCCGTCGAGCAGCTCGGAGCACAGCGCCGTGGCGGCGTCGACACCGATCCGGCGCACCTCGTCCGGGTCGTCGACCCCGTCGAGGCGCTCGGCCAGCCAGGCCGGGAAGGCGGCGCCGCTGAGCTCGGCCATGCGGGCCACCTGGCTGCGGTTGGTCACCGGCATGATCCCGGGCAGCACGGGCTTGCGGCAGCCGAGGGCGTCGAGCTCGTCGACGAGGCGCCAGTAGTGCTCGGGCTCGAAGAAGAACTGCGTGATGGCGAAGTCGGCCTCGGCCAGCTTGGCGGCCAGGTGGCGACGGTCGTCGTCGCGGCTTGGGCTGCGGGGGTGCAGCTCGGGGTGGGCGGCGACGCCGATGCTGAACGAGCCGTGAGCTGCCACGTCGCGCACCAGGTCGAGGGCGTGCTCGTAGTCGCTCGGGCGGGCGTCGGCCGGGTCCTTGGGCGGATCGCCGCCGAGGGCGAGGATGTTCTCCACACCGGCCGCCACGTAGCCGTCGAGGATCTCGGCGATCTCCTCGTGCATGTGGCCCGTGCACGTGAGGTGGGCCATCGGCGTGATGTGCGTCTCCTTGCGCATCCACGCCACCACCTCGTGGGTGTGGCGGCGCGTGCCGCCACCGGCGCCGTAGGTGACCGACACGAAGCTCGGCGACAGCGACTCGAGCTCGGCGATGGTGCGACCGAGCGTGAGCCAGCCGCTGTCGACCTTCGGCGGGAAGAACTCGAAGCTGAACGTGCGACCCGAGGCGAGCAGGTCGGCGATCCGGGCCATGGTCGCCCGAGGCTACCGGGGCGCCCTCCCGGCGCCGTGCTGTCGCCACGGCTGGCGAGCGGTCAGTGGCGGAAGTGGCGCTCGCCGGTGAAGACCATCGCTATGCCGTGCTCGTCGGCCGCCGCGATCACCTCGGCGTCGCGCACGCTGCCGCCGGGCTGGATCACCGCCACGGCACCGGCGGCCGCGGCCGCGTCGAGGCCGTCGCGGAACGGGAAGAAGGCGTCGCTGCCGACGACCGCGCCCCTGCCCCGCTCCCCCGCCTTCTCGGCGGCGATGCGGGCCGAGTCGAGGCGGTTCTGCTGGCCGGCGCCGATGCCGACGGCCTGGCCGCCGCGCACGAGCACGATGGCGTTCGAGCTCACGGCCGCCACCACCTGCCAGGCCAGCTCGAGGTCGGACCACTGGGCCGGCGTGGGCTGGGCCCGGGTGACCACCTGCCAGGCGGCCCGGTCGACGGGCACCCGGTCGGGCTCCTGCACGAGCAGGCCACCGTCGACGGCCCGCACGTCGAGCGTCGGCTCCCCGGGCGGCGGGGCCGACAGCACCCGAAGGTTCTTCCTCGCCAGCAGCACCTCGATGGCGTCGTCGTCGTAGGAAGGCGCCACCACCACCTCGGTGAACACCGGCGCCAGCGCCTCGGCCACCGCCAGCGGCACCGGGCGGTTGAGGGCGACGATGCCGCCGAAGGCGCTCACCGGGTCGCCCTCGTGGGCCAGCCGGTAGGCGGTGGCGAGGTCGTCGGCGACGGCCACCCCACACGGGTTGGCGTGCTTCACCACCACCGCACCGGGCCGGTCGCCGAGGCGGTGCACGAGCCGCCAGGCCGCCTCGGCGTCGTAGAGGTTCAGGTAGCTGAGCTCCTTGCCGCCGTGCTGCACCGCGTCGTCCCACCACGACCGGGCGCCGGCGACGAGGTAGCGGGCGCCCCGCTGGTGGGGGTTCTCGCCGTAGCGGAGGTCCTGCACCCGCTCGAGGGCGAGGTGGATGGTCGACGGCAGAGGCGACCGCTCGGCGTCGGTGGCGTCGAACCACGAGACGATGGCGGCGTCGTAGGCGGCGGTGTGGGCGAACGCCTTGCGGGCCAGCGCCCGGCGGGTGGTGCCGCTCAGCACGCCGTCGGCCCGCAGCTCCTGGAGCACCCCCGGATAGTCGCCGGGGTCGACGATCACGCCGACGTGGGCGTGGTTCTTGGCCGCCGCCCGCACCATCGTGGGCCCGCCGACGTCGATGGTGTCGATGCCCGGGCGCTCGCCGAACGGGTAGAGGTTCGACACCACGAGGGCGATCGGCTCGATCCCGTAGCGCTCGAGGTCGGCCACGTGGCTCGGGTCGTCGAGGTCGGCCAGGAGCCCCCCGTGGACCTTCGGGTGCAGCGTCACCACCCGATGCCCGAGGATGGCCGGCACGCCGGTGAGCTCGGCCACGTCGGTCACCGGCACGCCCGCCTCGGCCAGGGCACGGGCAGTGCCCCCGCTCGACACCAGTCGCCACCCGAGCGCGTGGAGGCCGGCGGCCAGGTCCACCACGCCGGCCTTGTCGAACACCGACAGCAGGGCGGTCTTCACGCCATCAGCTCCTTCAGCGTCTGCGGGTAGAGCCGACGCTCCACGTCCTTGATGCGCTCGTGCAGCGCGGCCTCGGTGTCGCCTGCGAGCACGGGCACCGCCTCCTGGGCCAGGATCGGCCCGTGGTCGACGGCCACCGTGGCCAGGTGCACGGTGCACCCGGTCACCTTCACCCCGAACGCCAGCGCGTCGCGCACCGCGTGGGCACCCGGGAACGCCGGCAGGAGCGACGGGTGGGTGTTGGTGACGGCACTGGGGTAGGCCGCGAACAGCAGCTCGGTCAGCACCGTCATGAAGCCGGCCATGGCGACGAGACCGACGTGGTGCGGGGCCAGCGCCCCGACGAGGCGATCGGTGTAGACGGCCCGGTCGAAGTCGGGACCGAACGACCGGCGCTCCACCAAGAGTGCCGGCACCCCTGCCGCACCCGCGACCTCCAGCGCACGGCAGGGCCGGTCGGCTGCCACGACCGCCACCGGCAGGCCGGCGGCGAGGATGGCTTCGAGGATGGTGCCGCTCCCGCTCGCCAGCACGCCCATCGACGCCACACCCACCACCTCACCCCCTCGACCCGGGGGCGTCAGAGCGAGCGGACGATGTCGACGATGTGCTGGCCGGCCTCGGTGGGGTTGAGGCCCACCCGGGCGCCGGCGGCGGCCAGCGCGTCCATCTTCCCCTGCGCGGTGCCCTTGCCCCCGCTGACGATGGCGCCGGCGTGGCCCATCTTCTTGCCGGGGGGCGCGGTGACGCCGGCGATGTAGACGGCGACCGGCTTGGTCATCGACGTCTTGATGAACTCGGCCGCCTCTTCCTCGGCCGAGCCGCCGATCTCGCCGATCATGAACACGGCCTTGGTCTCGGCGTCCTTTTCGAACTCGGCCAGGCAGTCGATGAAGCTGGTGCCGGGCACCGGGTCACCGCCGATGCCCACACAGGTCGACACGCCGATGCCGTTCTGCTTCAGCTCGTAGAGCGCCTGGTAGGTGAGCGTGCCCGAGCGGCTCACGATGCCCACCGCCGGCTGGCCGGCCTGCGGGGCGAGGGCGATGTCGCCCGAGGTGATGCCGATGTTGCAGCGGCCGGGGCTGATGATGCCGGGACAGTTGGGGCCGAGCAGGCGGGTGCCCGGGAAGTCGCGCACCAGGCGGTTGTAGGTGCGGGCCTCGTCCTGGGCCGGGATGCCCTCGGTGATGCAGACCACGAACGGTACGCCGGCCTCGGCTGCCTCGAGGATGGCGGCCGGTGCCGCCTTCGGGGGCACCGACACGAACGAGGCGTTGGCGCCGGTGGCCGCGACGGCCTCCTGCACCGAGTCGAACACCGGGATGCCCTCGACGTCCTGCCCGCCCTTGCCGGGCGTCACCCCGGCCACCACCTGGGTGCCGTAGGCCTTGTTGCGCAAGCCGTGGAACTTGCCTTGGCCACCGGTGAGGCCCTGCACGATCACCCTGGTGTGCTCGTCGACGAAGATCGCCATCGCTGCCTCCTACTGCGCCAGGGCGACCGCGGTGCGGGCCGCGTCGAGCATGGTGGGCTGGAACTGGAGCCGGTCGCTCAGGTGGGGCTGGAGGATCTCGCGACCCTCGGCCGCCAGGGTGCCGTCGAGGCGCACGACGATGGGTGCCCGCACCTCCACCCGCGACAGCGCTTCGACGATGCCGTTGGCCACCTCGGTGCCCTTGGTGATGCCGCCGAAGATGTTGATGAGGATGCTCTTCACGCTGTCATCGAAGTTGATGACCTCGAGCGCGGCGGCCATCACGTCGGCCGAGGCACCACCGCCGACGTCGAGGAAGTTGGCGGCCGCCCCGCCCACTTGGTTCACCACGTCGAGGGTGCTCATGGCCAGGCCGGCGCCGTTGGCGATGATGCCCACGCTGCCCGACAACCCGATGTACTGCAGGCCCTTCGAGCGGGCCAGCTGCTCGCGCTCGTCGAGCTCCTCGGTGGCCTTGAACTCCTCCCACTCGGGATGGCGGAAGTCGGCGTTGGCGTCGAGGCTCACCTTGGCGTCGAGGGCGTGGACCTTGCCCTCCGGCGTGAGGATGAGTGGGTTGATCTCGGCGAGATCGCAGTCGCCCTTGGTGAAGCACTCGTAGAGCCGCACGAGGATGGCAGCCGCGCCGTCGAGGGCAGCCGGGGCGAGCGCCGCATCGGCGGCCGCCTGGCGGGCCATGGCAGATGACAGACCCTCCACCGGGTCGACGTGGAGCTTCACGATGGCGCCGGGGTCTTCCTCGGCCACCGCCTCGATGTCGACGCCCCCCTTGGCCGACAGCATCAGCAGGTGCTTCTTGGCCGACCGGTCGAGCGTGAACGACGCGTAGTACTCGTCGGCGATGTCGGACGCGTGCTCGACCCACAGCCGCTTCACGACATGGCCCTTGATGTCCATGCCGAGGATGTTCCCGGCGTGCCGGCGCACCTCGTCGGCGTCGTTGGCCAGCTTGATGCCGCCGGCCTTGCCGCGCCCGCCTACCTGCACCTGCGCCTTCACCACCACCGGGTAGCCGGCCGCCTCGGCCTGGGCCACTGCCTCGTCGACGGTGTCCGCCACGCCGCCGGGCGACACCGGGATGCCGAACCGGGCGAAGTACTGCTTGCCCTGGTACTCGAACAGGTCCAAGGGGTCAGTCCTCCTCGCGCTCGTCGAGCGCGCTCTCGAGCCATGTGCAGATGCCGGACAGCGAGGAGCCCGGCGTGAACACCGCCGCCACGCCCTGCGCCTTGAGCGCCTCGATGTCGGGACCGGGGATGACCCCGCCGCCGAACACGAGCACGTCGGCGAGGTCACGCGACCGCAGCTCCTCGAGCACTCGCGGGAACAGCGTGAGGTGGGCACCCGAGAGCAGCGACAGCCCGACCGCGTCCGCGTCCTCCTGCAGGGTGGTCTCGGCGATCTGCTCGGGGGTCTGGTGGAGGCCGGTATAGATGACCTCGAAGCCGTGGTCGCGCAGCGCCCGCGTGATCGTCTTGGCGCCGCGGTCATGGCCGTCGAGGCCCGGCTTGGCGACGACGACGCGGTAGGGCCGCTTCACGGCGGGGCACCTTACCGACCGCACCTGCAGGCTCCGGAATCGGCCCGCCGTGGCCGGCACGCTCGACCCTGGTTGCATGGGGGCGTGGCCTTCGCCGACCGCTTCAAGACGCCCCTGGGCCAGGCCGTGGGCCCCGTGGCCGTCGGAGTCGTGTTCATCGCCCTGCTCGGCGCCGGGCTGTGGGGCTGCGCGGCATGGGTGAGCTCGAACTCCGGCGAGGGGAGCCGGCTCGAGGTGAACCTGGGCGAGGACGAGTTCAACCTCGGCCGCGCCGAGCGGCGGGCCGAGGAGGTGGCCGAGCGCGGACCGTTGCTGTTCCCCGGGCTGCTCGGCCCCGACCGCGGCTACATCGTGGTGACCCACATCGGCACCGACCCGCTGAAGGGTTGGCACGCATTCGATGCGCTGCCGGCCGGCCAGGCGATCGAGTGCGCGGTGCAGTGGGACCCCGACCGCCGGGAGCTCGTCGACCCCTGCACCGGCGACCTCTACCCACTCGACGGCGGGCCGCTCACCACCTACCCCGTGTACATCACCCCGGCCAAGGAGGTTCTCGTCGACCTCACCCCCGAAGGCCGCCCCGGCGCCGGCCCCAGCACCACCCCACCCCCCGGCTGACCCCTGGTGGGGTCAGGGGGCGGTCGACTCGAGGGCGGTCGACTCGAGCGCGACGAGCTCGGCGGGAGCCGGGTCCCGGCGGGTGACGAGGATGCGGGCCACCACCACGGCCGACAGCACGGCACCGTGCAGCGGGGTGAGCCACAGCATCAGGCCCTTGTCGGCGCCGAACACGATCCACAGGGTCGCCACCACCGTCGACAGCACCCAGCTCGACAGCGAGAGCCCGCTCAGGTCGTCGCCACGCAGCGCCGCCAGCACCTGCGGCCAGAACATGGCCATGGTGACGACGCCGGCGAACACCGCCAGCACCGCCGTGGGGGCGAACAGACCGAGCAGCGCCACGGTCGGGAGCCCGATCGCCACCACGCGCGCCGCGGTGTCGGAACCAGACGCGCGGTGCGTCCACAGCGCCCACAGCATCGTCACCGTGCACCCGACGGCGAACACGTTGACCGCGACCGTCGGCACCAGCACCTCGCGGACGCCGATCGTGATCCACGACGTCGCCGCCACCAACTGGATGGCCCAGTAGAGCGGCGACACACCGGCCACGTCGCCCGTGCGCAGCGTCCGCCGCACCTGCGGCAGCAGCTGGAAGACGGTCAGGACGGTCGCGAGGTAGCCGGCGGCCTCGAGGAGGGACACGACGACTGACGGTACCGGGCGCGATCCACGCCGACCCGGCAGCGCCGCCGGTCGTCGGGCACACCGGTCAGGTGAACAGCGCCCGGACCTCGCCCTTGTCGACCTTGCCGGTGCCGTTGCGGGGGAGGTCGTCGACGATCAGCAGCCAGGTGGGGCACTTGTAGTGGGCCAGGTGCTGGCGGCACGCGGCCATCAGCTCGTCGGGCTCGGCGGTGGCGCCGGGCACGAGGCGCACGGCCGCCGCCACCTGCTCGCCGAAGCGCGGATCCGCCACGCCGACGACGGCGGCCTCGGCCACGACGGGCTGGCGCTGCAGCACCTCCTCGACCTCGACGGCGTACACGCTGAAGCCACCGTGCTTCACGACGTCCTTCGAGCGGCCGGCGAAGCGCACCGACCCGAGCGGGCCACGCACGGCGAGGTCGCCGGTGCGGGCCCAGCCGTCGTCGGTCAGCAGCCGGCTCGTGGCCGAAGCATCACCCCAGTAGCCGGCGGCCACCCCGGGACCCTTCACCCACAGCTCGCCCACCTGACCGGGCCGCACGTCGCACCCGTCGTCGCCGACGACCCGCAGGGTGAAGCCGGGCAACGGCACGCCGAGGGCGTCGCCGGGCAGCAGGCGGTTCACGAACGGCAGCGGCAGCCGCACCTTGCCGGCCACGGCACCGGCCAGCTCGGCCATGCCGTAGCCCTCGGCCACGACCGCGTCGCCGACGGCGCCGAGCAAGGGGAGCGAGACGGTGGCCCCGAAGGTCTGGAACTGGCGGGCGACGTCGGGCGGCAGCACGTCGGCGCCGCTCAGCCAGAGGCGCACGGACGTGAGGTCACGCCCGGCGGCGCCGGCGTCGAGCATCAGCCGGTACATCGCCGGCACGCCGATGAAGACCGAGGCCCGCCGGCCGGCGATGGCGTCGAGCACGGCCTCGGCGTCGAAGCGCTCGAAGGCCACGACGGGGATGCCGGCGGCGGCGAACCCGAGCGCGGCCGAAAAGCCCATGATGTGGGCGAGCGGCAGCCCCATGATCGCCTCGTCACGCCGCCCGACCAGCGGGAGCAGCGCCGTGCGTGACAGCTCGCCGATGAGCGCCCGGTGCGACAGCGCAACCCCCTTGGGGCTGCCGGTCGTGCCCGACGTGTAGAAGAGCGCCGCCACGTCGCCCGGCCCGGCCGGCACCGCCCACCCGAGTGGCTCGTGGCCGTCGAGGTCGTCGGGCGACCCCACGACGAGCGCAGCCGCGGCGTCGGCGACGACGTGGTCGATCTCCTCGGCGCGCATCCGCTCGTTGACCGGAACGGCGATGCCACCGGCTCGAGCGACGGCGGCACACACGAGCAGCTGGTCGTAGGTGTTCCGTGTGGCCACCACCACCCGGTCGGACGCGCCGATGCGGGCATGGAGCGCACCGGCCCACCGGTCGACCAGCGCGGCCGCCTCCCGGAACGAGGTGCGCCGGCCCGTCTCGCCGTGCTCCACGAGGCGCCGGTCGCCGTACGCGGCCGCCAGCCGCTCGAACAGGGTGCCGAGCGAGTGGTCGCGCCGCAGGCCGAACTGCACCCGCGCCACCGCTTTGCCGATCACCGTCGCAGCATCCTCCGCACCACGGCTCGGGTCAAACCGCTACGGGCGTTCGAGCGGCGCCCACGCCAGCTGCAGCACCTTGCGGCCGACGTCGCGGAAGTTGATGACCGCCTCCGCCTTGTCGCCTTCGCCCCGGATGTCGAGGATCACGCCCTCGCCGAACTTGGCGTGGCGCACGTCGTCACCCACCCGCAGCCCGAGCTGCTCGGCATGGGTCGGCGAGGGCGTGGCAAGGCGCCGACCGGCCGCCAGCGCGGCGTCGACGATGCGCTCCCGGGCCTCGTCGGTCGCCCACGGGTCACGCCGACGGCGGGGCCCCTCGTCGGCCCGACGGCCACCCCAGTCGTCGCGCGCGCTGGCCCGGCCCGCGCTCAGGCGCCGGCCCCGGCCCTCGTGCTGCACGAGCTCGGGCGGGATCTCGTCGAGGAAGCGGCTCGGCGGGTTGTACTGCGTGGTGCCGAACAGGGCCCGGCTCCAGGCGTGGCTGACGTAGAGGCGCTCGCGGGCTCGTGTGATGCCGACGTAGGCCAGGCGGCGCTCCTCTTCGAGCTCGTCGGGCTCGGTGAGGGCCCGGGTGTGCGGGAAGACGCCCTCCTCGCACCCGAGCAGGAACACCACCGGGAACTCGAGGCCTTTGGCCGAGTGCAGGGTCATCAGCACGACCCTGCTCTCGTCGGGGTCGAGCTCGTCGGTGTCGGCGACGAGGGAGATCTGCTCGAGGAACGCGGCCACCGACTCGAAGCGCTCGGCCGAGCCGACGAGCTCGCCGAGGTTCTCGAGGCGGCCGGCCGACTCGACCGAGTGCTCGGCCTCGAGCTCGTCGAGGTAGCCACTGCGCTCGAGCGTGGCCTGCAGCAGCGTGGCCGGCCCCTCCTCCACGCCGGCCGTCAGCTCGTCGAGCAGCGACGTGAAGGCCCGCACGCCGCGCAGTGCGGCGCCGGAGACCCCGGCCTCTTCGGCCCGGTCGAGCGCGACCCGAAACGACAGGCCCTCGGCGGCCGCGAACGCGTCGAGCCGAGCCACCGTGGTGTCACCGATGCCCCGCTTGGGCACGTTGAGCACCCGCTTCAGGCTCACCTCGTCGGTCGGGTTGGCCACTGCTCGCAGGTAGGCGACGGCGTCGCGGATCTCGCGGCGGTCGTAGAAGCGAGTGCCGCCGACGACGCGGTAGGGCACCCCCGCCCGCATCAGCGCCTCCTCCACCACCCGGCTCTGCGCGTTCGTCCGGTAGAAGACCGCCATCTCGTTCCAGCGTCGGTCGCCGGCGTCGTGCAGCGAGCCCAGCGTCCGGGCCACGAACTGGGCCTCGTCGGCTTCGTCCTCGGCGTGGTAGCGCACGATCCTGTCGCCGTGGCCCTGGTCGGTCCACAGGGCCTTGGGCTTGCGGGCCAGGTTGTGCTCGATCACGGCGTTGGCAGCGTCGAGGATGGTCTGGGTTGACCGGTAGTTCTGCTCGAGCAGGATCGTCGTGACCTCCGGGAACGCCTCCTCGAAGTCCACGATGTTGCGGATGTCCGCACCGCGAAAGCGGTAGATCGACTGGTCGGCATCGCCCACAACGGTGACGTTGTGGTGCTTGGCCCCCAGGAGCAGGACGATCTCGTTCTGGGCCCGGTTCGTGTCCTGGTACTCGTCGACCAGGATGTGCTCGAAGCGTTCCTGGTAGTGCTCCAGCACGTCGGGGCAGGTCCGCAGCAGCCGCACGGTGTTCGTGAGCAGGTCGTCGAAGTCCATGGCACCGGCCTGCTCGAGGCGGCGCTGGTACTCGAGGTACACGTCGGCGATCTTGCGCTCGAAGATGTTGGCGGCCCGAGCGGCGTAGTCGGGCGCCAGCACGAGGTCGTTCTTGGCCGCCGAGACCAGCGCGTGCACGTTGCGGGGCGTGAACTTCTTCGGGTCGAGCCCCTTGTCACGGATGACGTAGCCGGTGAGGCGCTGGGCGTCGGCCTGGTCGTAGATCGTGAACGACGACGGGTAGCCGAGGCGCGAGGCGTCGCGCCGCAGGATGCGCACGCAGGCGGCGTGGAACGTGCTGACCCACATCTTCTCGGCCACCGGCCCGACGAGCTGGGCCACCCGGTGGCGCATCTCGTCGGCCGCCTTGTTCGTGAACGTGATGGCGAGGATGCGAAACGGGTTGACGCCGTGCTCCTCGATGAGGTGGGCGATCCGGTGGGTGAGCACCCGGGTCTTGCCGGAGCCGGCACCGGCGACGACGAGCAGCGGGCCGCGATGGTGGACCACGGCATCGAGCTGGTCGGGATTCAATCCGTCGAGGAGCGGGGCCCGTGACATGGTCGGGTCATCCTACGAGGGGGTGTCCGCGGGAACCGGGCCTTCCGCCCGTTACAAGGAGGGCCACCGACGTGCCTACGATCGGGCCGCCACGACCCCCCGAAGGGAGCCCCGCATGGTGTCGCAGGGACCCAAGCACGTCTCGCGTGTGTACGTCCGAGGCTCGGCCGAGAAGATCTGGCAGGCCCTCACCGACCCGCACCTGACCCGGCAGTACTTCTGGAAGGCCGACATCGTCTGCGAAGAGTGGCGGCCCGGCAACGCCTACCGCTACGAGATCGGCAACCAGGAGATCGTCGAGGGCCATCTCCTCGACGTCGAAGAGCCCCGGCGGCTCTCGATGAGCTTCGCCGGCCGCTGGGACGAGGCGGTGGCCGCCGACAAGCCCAGCCGCCTGATGTGGGAGATCAACCCGCAGCCGGGCGGGGTCTGCGAGGTCCGGGCGACCAACGACGGCTTCGACGGCGTCACCCCCACCTACGACCGCCTGGCCAACGGCATGACGTTCCTGCTGTCGGCCCTGAAGACGCTCGTGGAGACCGGCGAGCCGATGGTGCTCGAGCCCTAACGGCGAAGCCCGCTCCTCACGTCCGACTGCCCGCCGAGGCGCTGGCGCGCGCCATGATGACGGCTGCCGTCACGCGCCGGCGCAGTCAGCCGGCGCCAGCACATCCGGGGGGATGCCATGGCCATGCACTTCGCCACTGCGTTCGAGGCCGTCGCCGATGCGGTGCCCGACGCGCTCGCCGTGGTCCACGGCGACGTGGCCCGCACCTGGCGGGACTACGACGACCGCGCCGCCCGGGTGGCCTCGGCTCTGACGGCCGTCGGCCTCGGCCCCGACAGCAAGGTCGGGATGTACCTCTACAACGGCAACGAGTACCTCGAGGTGCAGTACGGCGCGTTCAAGGCGCGGGCTGTCCCGGTGAACGTGAACTACCGCTACCTCGACGACGAGCTGTGGTACCTCCTCGACAACGCCGATGCCGAGGCGCTGGTCTTCCACACGAGCCTGTCCGACCGGGTGGCCCGGGTCCGCGGTCGTCTCCCGGCCCTCAAGCTTCTCGTGCAGGTCGACGACGGCGGGTCCGGGCTCGACGACGCCGTGGCCTACGAGGACCTGGTGGCCGGCCACGAGCCGGCCCCGCGGATCGAGCGGTTCGAGGACGACGTCTACATGCTCTACACCGGCGGCACCACCGGCATGCCCAAGGGCGTCATGTACGCCCACGGCGGCATCTGCGGTGGCTTCGTCAGCCTCGGCTACCCGCTCGTCGGCCAGGTGCCGCCGGCCGACCCGTCGGGCCTTCCCGACGCCGTGAGGGCCATCCACGCCGACGCCAAGGCGCCCGTCAGCATCCCGGCCTGCCCGCTCATGCACGGCACCGGCATGTGGCTCGGCTCGATCATCCCCCACCTCCAGGGCGGCACCGTCATCACGCTGCCGAGCCGCAGCCTCGATCCCCACGAGCTGCTCGCCACGGCCCAGGCCCACCAGGCGACGAGCATCACCATCGTCGGCGACGCCTTCGCCAAGCCGATCGTGCGGGCTATCGACGAAGCGGCCGACAAGGGCGAGCCGTACGACCTGTCGAAGGTGCAGATGATCATCTCCTCGGGCGTCATGTGGACGGCCGAGGTGAAGGAGGCCCTGATCGAGCGCATCCCCCAGGCCGTGCTGCTCGACGCCATCGGCTCCACCGAGGGCTCCATGGGCATGAACATGACCATGAAGGGCCTGCCGGCCCAGACGGCCAAGTTCACGCAGAACCCGACGACCAAGGTCTTCAAGGAGGACCTGTCGGCCGAGGTGGTCCCCGGCAGCGGCGAGGCCGGCCTGGTGGCCGCCGGCGGCATGGTGCCGCTCGGCTACTTCAAGGACGACGAGAAGAGCGCTCGTACGTTCAAGGTGATCGACGGCGTCCGCTACTCGTTCCCCGGCGACTGGGCCATCGTCGAGGCCGATGGCTCGCTCACGCTCCTCGGACGTGGCTCGCAGTGCATCAACACCGGCGGCGAGAAGGTGTACCCCGAGGAGGTCGAGGAGGCCGTCAAGCGGGTGGAGGGCGTGGAGGACTGCCTCGTCGTGGGCGTGCCCGACGAGAAGTTCGGCGAGGCGGTCACGGCCGTGGTCTCGACGGCCGAAGGGGTCGCCGTCGACGAGGCCGCCGTGATCGAGGCCGTGAAGGGGCAGCTGGCACACTTCAAGGCGCCGAAGCGGGTGATCTTCGTGACCCAGGTCCCCCGGGCGCCCAACGGCAAGGCCGACTACAAGTCGGCCAAGACCAAGGCGCTCGAGGCGGCCGGCGCCTGACGCCCTACGGGCGCAGGCGCTCGGCGAAGAAGTCGAGCACGGCCCGCACCCCCGCCGCCTGGCGCTGCTCGGTGAGCACCGAGTGGTCGCGGGGCGACACACTCGGGAACTCGACGGCCCGGAACCGGTCGCCGAGCACCTGCTGCAGGGTGGCGAAGCGGGTGCCCACGGCACGGTCACCCGTGTAGCGCAGGCCGAGCACCGGGCAGTCGGTGCGGGCCACCACGGCGTCGAGGTCGGCCGGCGACAGCCCGAGGTCGGCCCCGCGAGCCCGGGAGACGGCGAAGGGCAGCGACGGCTGGCTGAGCACCGGTGCCACGGTGTGCGCGTCGACCATCATCGCCAGGGCGAAGCCGCCGGTGAGGCACATGCCGACGGCGCCCACGCCCGGGCCACCGAGCTCCTCGTGCAGGTCACGGGCCAGCGCGCGGCACCACACGGTGGCCGGCGACGTGCGCCCGAGCGCCCACGTGCTGAACTCCCGCGACACGCAGGCCCGCGCCACCTGCCCGAGCAGGTAGGGGACGCTGGGCGCCTTCCCCGGCGTGCCGAACAGCGACGGCATGGCCACCGTGAACCCGGCGTCGACGACCTCCTCGGCGAAGGCCCTGACGGCAGGCGTGACGCCGGGGATCTCGTGGATGACGACGACCCCCGGTCCCGTGCCCCGGCGGTAGACCGGCCTCGTGACGCCGTCGTAGGTGAGCTCGCCGAGGTCCCAGCCCGGCAGCGACGCGCTCACGGGAGGCTCCGCACGGCGGCGAGGGCCGACTCGGCCAGCTGCTCGACGCCCACCTTGAAGCCCTCGACGTCGGCCTTCTCGTCGGCCATCACGCCGTGGAGGTAGCGGGCGTAGACGCCCTCACTGATCACGGCCAGGCGCCACGACGAGAACGCCCGGTAGTACTCGATGCCGCTGAGGTCACGCCCGGTGCGCTGCGCGTAGCGCTCGAGCAGCTCCGCGTAGCTCGGGAAGCCGCCGGCACCCGTCGGGTCGTTGGCCCGCTTCGACACCGCGCCCGGATCGGTCCAGTACACGCCGAGGTAGCCCACGTCGGCGAGGGGGTCGCCCAGCGTGCACAGCTCCCAGTCGAGCACGGCGGCGACCCGCCCGACCTCGGGGTCGACCAAGCAGTTCCCGAACCGGTAGTCGCCGTGGACGATGGCCACCCCCTGCTGGGCCGGGAGCCGCTCGCGCAGGAGCCGCTCGACCTCGTCGATGGCCGCCAGCTCGCGGGTCTTGGAGTTGGCCCACTGCGTGCTCCAGCGCTTCAGCTGGCGCTCGACGTAGCCCTCCCGCTTGGCGAGATCGCCGAGGCCGACGGCATCGACGTCGACGGCGTGCAGTTCGGCCAGCACGTCGACGAGGTGAAGCGCCGCCGACCGGCGGGCCTCGGGCGTCATGGCCTCGGCCCGCTCCGGGTGGTCGAGGACGACCCCGTCGACGAAGCCCATCACGTAGAACGGAGCGCCGTTGACCTGCTCGTCCGTGCACAGCCCGTAGGTCGGCGCCACAGGCACCGGGGTGGGCCCGACCGCGGTGATGATCCGGTGCTCACGGGCCATGTCGTGAGCGGTGGCGAGCACGTGGCCCAGCGGCGGCCGGCGCAGCACGAACCGGCGGCCGTCGGCGCCGGTGACCTTGAACGTGAGGTTGGAGTGGCCGCCGGCGATCAGGTCGTACCGGAACGGCGCCACCGCTCCCTCGACGTGCTCGGCCAGCCACGACCCGACCCGTTCGGTGTCGATCCCCCTCATTGTCCCCCCTCATCGGCGACGACGCCGCACCGTAGCGAAGGGCCCGTCGCTAACCTCCCGATCGATGACCGAGCAGGTCAGCCTGACCCCCACGTCCTACCTGGTGCTCGGCCTGGTGGCCCGCCGCGGACCCATCACGCCCTACGGCCTGAAGCAGGTCGTCGCGTCGTCCATCGGCTACTTCTGGCGCTTCCCCCACAGCCAGCTCTACGCCGAACCGGCCCGGCTGGCGACACTGGGCCTGCTGGCCGAGGAGGTCGAGGAAGGCGGCCGCAAGCGCAAGAGCTACACCGTCACGGCGGCGGGCCGGAGGCGGCTGGAGCGCTGGCTGGCCCAGCCGGTCACCGAGCCCACCGAGATCCGCGATCTCGGGCTGCTCAAGCTGTTCTTCTCGGGCCTCGGCGCCGAGGAGCACCGCGTCGAGCTGGCCCGCGAACAGCTTCGGGCCCACGCCGCCCGCCAAGCGGAGTACGAGCGGCTCCACCGGCTCCTGGCCCACCGCTCCGATCCCCAGGAGGTGCACACCCTCGACATGGGGCTGCGCTTCGAGCGGGCGATGGTGGCGTTCTGGCGAGAGCTGGCCGAGGACTGAGCCCCGGGCTCAGCCCGGGCGGCCGATGGCGACGACCTTGTTCGTCCGCAGGGGAGAGAGCTTCACCACGTCACCGCTGTTGGGCGCGTGGACGAGCATGCCGTTGCCGACGTACATGCCCACGTGGCCGACGGGCTGGTGGTAGAAGACCAAGTCGCCCGGCTGGATGTCGCCCAGGCTCACGCGGGGCAACGAGGCCGCCTGCGAGCGGCTGGTGCGGGGCAGCGACACCCCGGCCCGGCCCCACGCCCACGACGTCAGCCCCGAGCAGTCGAACGCCACGCCCGGCGACGCCGCCGCGAACCGGTAGGGCACCCCGAGCTGGCTCATGGCGTTCGCCACTGCACCCGACGCGCCGGCCGACGGCGGTGGCACGGCCCGCTGCGGGCGATCGACGGGGGCCTCGCTCGACTGCTGCACGGTGGCGGCCGCCGGTGTGCTGCGCACCGGGGCGGCGGCCACCACGGCAGCAGCGGCGGCGCGGGTTCCCGAGGTGCGGGTCGCTCGCACGGCGGCAGCCTGGCGAGCCTGGGCGTCGGCGATGGCCCGGCGAGCGGCTTGGGCGGCGGCGGCCCGCCGGCGCTCCTCCTCCTCGCGCACGAGCCGGGCGATCTCGCCCTGGACCGAGCTGAGGAGCTCACGAGCCTCGGCCTCGGCGGCCTCGACGGCCTCCTGGCGCTGGGCGACGACCTCGGCCGCCACCTCCTGCTGCTCGGCCTTCTTGCGCAGCACGGCCCGCTGGTAGTCGGCGTCTTGCACCTTGGCTCGCAGCTCGCCGGCCAGGTCCTTGTTCACGCCGAGGGCCAGCGCCGTGTAGCCCTCTCGCTGCGCCACGCCGTCGACCATCGAGCGGCCCGAGAGCATCCCGGCCAGACCGCCGGTCTGGTCGGCATAGACGTAGGCACGCACGGCGAACGACGACATGTTCGAGCGCAACCCGCCGAGGTCCTGCTCGATGCGGTCGAGCTCGGTCTGGGCCTTGGTGATGTCGGCCTTGGCCGCCTCGAGGGCCAGCAACGCCTCGTTGTAGTCCTCGTTGAGCTGGTCGGCCTTGTCGTGCAGCGCCTCGATCTGGTCGGCGATGCGGGCCGCCTCACGCTGCTTGTCGCGGACCGACTGCGCACCGGCCGGCGCCGGGAGGAGCAAGAGGGTGAGCGCGCCAGCCAAGAGGGTGACGACTCCGCGGCGCCGAACCATGGACGACGACCGTAGCACTCCGGTTACGAACTCGTGACAACGCGCCGGGGCGTCACTCCCACTCGATGGTGCCCGGTGGCTTCGACGTGATGTCGTAGGCGACCCGGTTGACGCCTCTGACCTCGTTGATGATGCGGTTGGCCATGCGCTCCAGGAGGTCGTGGGGCAGGCGGGCCCAGTCGGCGGTCATGGCGTCGTCGGACGTGACAGCCCGGACGATCACCGGGTGGGCGTAGGTCCGCTCGTCGCCCATCACACCGACCGAACGGATGTCGGGCAGTACGGCGAAGGCCTGCCAGATCTCGCGCTCGAGCCCGGCTCGACGGATCTCCTCGCGCACGACGGCATCGGCCTCCTGGAGGATCGCCACCTTCTCCCTCGTCACCTCGCCGATGATCCGCACGCCCAGGCCCGGTCCGGGGAACGGCTGGCGCCACACGATCTCGTCGGGCAGGCCGAGCTCCTCGCCCACCCGGCGCACCTCGTCCTTGAACAGGTTGCGCAATGGCTCGACGAGCTCGAACTGCATGTCGTCGGGCAGACCGCCGACGTTGTGGTGGCTCTTGATCTTGGCGGCGTCCTTCGTGCCGCTCTCGATGACGTCGGGGTAGAGGGTGCCCTGCACGAGGAAGCGGGCGTCCTCGATGCCGCCGGCGGCACCCTCGAACACCCGGATGAACAGCTCGCCGATGGCCTTGCGCTTGTCCTCGGGGTCGGTCACGCCCTCGAGCCGCTCGAAGAACCGGTCGGCGGCGTCGACGTGGACGAGCTCGATGCCCTGGTGACGGCGGAACGTCTCGACCACCTGCTCGGCCTCGCCCTTGCGCATGAGCCCGGTGTCGACGAACACGCAGGTGAGCTGGTGGCCCACGGCTCGGTGCACGATGGCCGCCGCCACGGACGAGTCGACTCCACCCGACAGCCCGCAGATCACCCGCTCGGTGCCCACCTGTGCCCGGATCTGCTCGACGGCCGTGTCGATGATCGACACCATGGTCCATGTCGGGGCGATGTCGCAGACACCGTGCAGGAAGCGCTCGAGCACCTCCTGGCCGCGCGGCGTGTGGGCCACCTCGGGGTGGAACTGCACCCCCATGATCCGCCGGTCGGCGTCCTCGAGGACGGCGACGGCGGCCTCCGGCGTGCGGGCGGTGACCCGGAAGCCGTCGGGGGGGCGGGTGATCGAGTCGAAGTGGCTCATCCACACCGTCTGGGCCGCGTCGACCAGCGCGCCGTGCTCGTCGAGCAGCTCCAGCTCCGTGCGGCCGTACTCGCCCCTGCCGGTGCGGCTCACCTCGCCACCGAGCTGCTGGGCGATGAGCTGCGCGCCGTAGCAGATGCCGAGCACGGGAACGCCGAGCCCGTAGATGGCGGGGTCGAGGGCCGGTGCCCCTTCGACGTGCACGCTCTTGGGGCCGCCGGACAGCACGAGCGCGCCCGGCGCACGGGCCGCCACCTCGGCCGCCGAGATCGTGTGCGGGACGATCTCGCTGTAGACGCGGGCTTCGCGTACGCGGCGGGCGATGAGCTGCGCGTACTGGGCGCCGAAGTCGACCACGAGCACGGTGGGGGGCGCGCCGTCCATGCGAGGCGATGGTACCGGCCCACCCCCGCACGACCGGTCGGGAGCCTCCCGGGCGGCCGCTACAGTCCCGCTCCTCGCACGCCGTGCCCCTCGCCCGTCGGGCCTTCCCCGCACCAGCGAAGGGAGCGCCCATGCGCCTGCGTGCCCTCGTCTTCGTCGTCGTGGCGACCGTCGTCGCCACCCCCACCCTCGCCGACGCCGCACCGGTCGACCCGGCCGCCCTCCGGCGCCAGGCCGACGCCTGGATGGCGGCTCCGCTCGCCACGTTCCTGTCGGCCAAGGCGGCCGCCCCTCGACCGTTCGACTGGTCCGACGACGGCTGCTCGGTGGTGCCCGACCATCCGCTCGGGCTGGCGTTTCGCGACGCCTGCCGCCGTCACGACTTCGGCTACCGCAACTACGGCAGGGGTCTGCGCCTCGACCCGACGCCGGCCCGGCGCAGGCAGATCGACCGCCGGTTCCTCGCCGACCTCCAGGCGTCGTGCCGTGGCGCCCGAACGCCGATGCGCGTGGTGTGCCCGGCCCTGGCGTGGACGTACTACGAAGGCGTCCGCGCCTTCGGCGGCGGCGCCTTCGAGTAGGCGTCAGTGACCCATGCCCACCTGTTGGGCCTTCTGGAGCGCCTTGCCCTCCGTCTGGAGGGCGGGCGCCACCATCACCTCGGCCTTCTGGAACTCCTTGACCGTCTCGTAGCCGCACGTGGCCATGCTCGTGCGCAGAGCGCCGAACAGGTTCATGCGGCCGTCGTTCTCGTGAGCGGGGCCGACGAGGATCTCCTGCAGGGTGCCTCGGATGGTCGTGCGCACACGAGCACCGCGCGGCAGCGTCGGGTGGAACGTGGCCATGCCCCAGTGGAAGCCGCGTCCGGGTGCCTCGGCCGCGGCGGCCAGCGGCGAGCCGATCATCACGGCGTCGGCGCCACAGACGATCGCCTTGGCAATGTCACCGCCGGTACCCATGCCACCGTCGGCGATCACGTGGACGTAGACCCCCGTCTCGTCGAGGTGGCGCATGCGGGCGGCGCGGGCGTCGGCGATGGCGGTGGCCTGGGGCACGCCGATGCCGAGCACGCCGCGCGTGGTGCAGGCATGGCCGGGGCCGACGCCCACGAGCACGCCCACGGCGCCCGTGCGCATGAGGTGCAGCGCGGCCTGGTAGCTGGCGCAGCCACCGACGATCACCGGGATCTCGATCTCCCGGATCGTCTTCTTGAGGTTGAGCGGCTCGCGGTTCTTGCTCACGTGCTCCGCCGACACCACCGTGCCCTGGATCACGAGGAGGTCGAGCTCGCCGGCCACGATCGCCGCCAGCAGCTGGTCGGTGCGCTGCGGCGTGACCGACGCCGCGCACACCACGCCTGCGTCGCGGATCTCGCGGATGCGGGCCGTGACCAGCTCGGGCTTGATCGGCTCGAGGTAGATGTCCTGCATGCGCCGCGTCGCCTTTTCGTTGTCGAGCTCGGCGATCTCGGCGAGGATCGGGTCGGGGTCCTCGTAGCGGGTCCACAACCCCTCGAGATTCAGCACGCCGACCCCACCGAGGCGCCCGATCTCGATGGCCGTCGCCGGCGACACGACCCCGTCCATGGCGCTGGCCATCAGCGGGAGCTCGAAGCGGTAGGCGTCGAGCTCCCACGAGATGTCGACGTCCTCGGGGTCGCGGGTGCGCCGGCTCGGCACGATCGCGATGTCGTCGAAGCCGTAGGCCCTGCGGCCCGACTTTCCCAGCCCGATCTCCACCTCAGCCACGGCCGACCTCCCGGTCCAGGTTCGCTCGGGCGATCGTAACGGGGGGTGACGGTCACGCCAGGTCCATGGCCGCCGACCTGGGGTGGAGCGCTCCTCCTACCTGGGCGGCCGGAGGCTCTTCAGCACCTGCTTGGCCATCGCCTGGTTCATCTCCCACAGCGCAGACTGCGAGTTGCGCCTCACCCGCTTCACGATGGCGTCGCCGGTGATGCTCGACAGCGAGTCGATGGTGTCGACCATTGCCCTGGCCGTGCTGTCGGTAAGGGTGTAGCCCATGGCGGTGAGGCCCTTGACCACCTCGCTCTCGGCCACCGGCCGGGGCGCCGCCGAGGCGATGATGTTCAGCGCGTCCTTGGTGAGGTTGGCGGTGGCCTGGATCGCCTCGGTCGGAGTGAGCGTGCGCTCCTCCCCCTCGATGGAGGTGAGCCAGCGCTTCACCTTGGCGACGAGCTCGGCGTGGGTCTCCCCTTCGAACGACAACGTCGGCATGCGGCCCTCCTCGGCTCTGAGGGCACCGTACCCGCACCGCCCGGCTGCGGTCCGGCTCCCGCCGTACGCGAGCATGGCGCCATGAGGCTCGTGGTGCGGCTGCTCGTGGCGACCTTCGCCGTCGTCGCCCTCGCCGCCCCGGCCGGCGCGGCAACGCCGGCTCCTCCCACCTCGGCAGCCTACGACACCGACGACTGCGTCACCGCCCTCCCGAAGCCGGGCTGCGGTACCGAGCCGGAGACCTCGGGCGACCGAGGCGGTGCGGCCCAGCTGGCGCTGTTCGGGATCATGACGGGGGGCCTGGTGGTGATCGGCACGGTGATCGTGCGCTCCGCCCGCCGGCAGCGGCGGGCGGCCGACTCCAGCGCCGCGGTCTGAACGCGCCGCGGCCCCGGCACGCCGGGGCCGCGGTACTCGGTTGTGCTGGGGATGCGACGGCGCTCGGCGTCGATGACCGTGGGGCGCGCGCCCGATGCTCGCTGCCGGCTCGCAGCCGGATCGTGTGGGAGCTCGCGGTGGCCGTTCACGGCACCGGCGGCCGGTCACTGCGCCCGGCGCTCGACGAGCGTCCGGGGCGCTGCGCCGCCGCCGCGCTCAGCCCGGCGGGCTGTCCTCCCCCGTTGTGACGATGGTTGCCATCTCCGGGTGTCACCTCCTCGCCGGTGCGTTCCAGCGGGACCGAGATACCGGACCATCGCGCCATCGCCGCCGAGAATCAAGACCTTGACAACCGCGTTCGGCCCGGCTGGATGGTCCGGAGCAGGTCGGCGCAGAAGGCCGTCGTCGCGCTCACCAGCGCATGCGGCGCCTCCCACGGAACGAAGTGGCCGCAGTCGCGCAGCAGGAACGGGCCGACGTGGCGGGGGAACACTGCGGCGGCCATCCGGTCGAACTCGGGGTACAGCACGTGGTCGCTCGGGCCGAACAGCACGATGGCCGGCGTCCGCTCGTTGCGGGCGAGCAGCGGCGGGCCCACCCGGCGCGACAGGTCGAACACGCTCTCGTACCCGCCGAAGGAGGCCCGCAGCTTGTCGGCCTCGGCGAACGGCTCGGTGTGGAAGTCCACCTCGTCGCTGCCACCGAAACGGCCGGGTGCCGTACCGGCGAAGGACCCCGGATGGGCCCAGAACCGAGACGTGTAGAACGTCGCGATGTAGCGCCGACGGGCTTGGGGCGTCGACAGCTCGGCGGCCAGGCCGTCCGGGTCGGTGCCCTGGCGCACGAAGTAGTCGCTCGCCTCTCGGGCCGGGCGAGTACGCATCCCGGCCATGCGCTCCTTGTCGTAGGGCAGCGGCGAGTTGTACAGCACGAGCCGGTCGACCCAGTCGGGATGGCGCAGCGCGAGGTCTTGGATCACCGGGCCACCGAGGTCGCCGCCGAGGAGCACGACGCGCTCGTGTCCGAGATGGTCGTGCACGAGCGCATGCAGGTCGAGGGCGTGCGACGTGACGTCGTGGAAGCCGTCCGGGCCGAGGTCGCTGTCGCCGAAGCCGCGCAGGTCGGGCACGATCACCTCGAAGCCGGCCGCCGCCAGCGGCTCGATCACCTTCCAGAAGATGCGCTTGGTCTCGGGCCAGCCGTGCACGCACACGAGCGGTACCCCACCGACTCCTTCGCGCACGAACGCCATCGAGAAGCCCCGGGGCGAGGCCCGGTGGATGGCGAAGCGGTCGGGATCAAAGTCGCGAGAAGCCGTCACCGACCCGACCGTAGAGTCACCGCATGACCCCCGACGAGTTCCGCCGGCACGGCCACGCGCTCATCGACTGGATCGCCGACTACGTCGCCACCGTGGGCGACGGGCCGGTGAGCGCGGCCGTCGCTCCCGGCGAGATCCGCGCCCTGCTGCCCGAGCACCCCCCGGCGACGCCGGAGCCCTTCGAGGCCGTGCTGGCCGACCTCGACCGGGTGGTCGTGCCGGGGCTCACGCACTGGCAGCACCCGTCGTTCTTCGCCTACTTCCCGTGCAACAGCTCGTTCCCGTCGGTCCTCGGCGAGCTGGCATCGGCCGGGCTCGGCGTCAACGGGATGCTGTGGGCGACCAGCCCGGCCGCCACCGAGCTCGAGACGCTCATGCTCGACTGGATGCAGGAGCTGCTCGGCCTGCCCGAGCGGTTCCGGTCCACCGGCCCCGGTGGCGGAGTCATCCAGGGCACGGCGTCCGAGGCCACGCTGTGCGCCCTGCTGGCGGCGCGCGAGCGGGTCACCTCCGGGGCGACCAACCGGGCCGGCGTCACCGGCGGCCTGGTCGTGTACACCACAGCCCACGCCCACTCGTCGGTCGAGAAGGGGTGCCGGATCGCCGGCATCGGCAGCGACCACCTCCGTCACGTCGACGTCGACGACACCTACGCCATGCGGGCCGACGCCCTCGCCGCCGCGATCGCCGCCGACCGGGCCGCCGGGCTGACGCCGATGGCGGTGGTGGCCAGCGTCGGCACCACCTCCTCGATGGCCGTCGACCCGGTGCCGGCCATCGCCGAGGTCTGCGAGCGCGAGGGCGTCTGGCTGCACGTCGACGCCGCCATGGCCGGCATCGCCGCTCTGTGCCCCGAGCTGCGGTGGGTCAACGCCGGCCTCGAACGCGCCGACAGCTTCTGCACCAACCCGCACAAGTGGATGGGTGTGAACTTCGACTGCGACCTGTTCTGGGTGGCCGACCGCGGCGCGCTGATCGCCGCCCTGTCGATCCTTCCCGAGTACCTGCGCACGGCGCAGACCGGCAGCGTCATCGACTACCGCGACTGGCAGCTCCCACTCGGCCGCCGCTTTCGCGCGCTGAAGCTGTGGTTCACCCTGCGCGCCGACGGCGTGGCCACACCGCAGGCCATGATCCGCCGGCACCTGGCGCTCACCGACGAGCTGGTCGGCTGGGTGGAGGCCGAACCGCGGTTCGAGCTGGCCGCCCCGCCCCGGCTCAACCTCGTGTGCCTGCGCCACGTCGACGGCGACGCCGCCACCGACGCCGTGATCGAGCGCGCCAACGCCACACGCGAGGCGCTGTTCACCCGCACGGTGCTCGACGGGCGCTCGGTGCTGCGCGTCTGCATCGGTGGCGCCCAGACCGAGCGCCACCACGTCGAGGCGGCCTGGAAGCTCCTCACGTCGGTCTGACGCCGGCCCGGCCGGCGGACGAGCTGCGGCGGTACACCAGCGCGTCGTCGGGGCGTTCGCCGTCGTGGCAGCCCGACACCACCACCTCGGCCAGCGTGAACCCGGCCTTTTCGGCCACCCGCACCGAGGCCACGTTGCCTCGGGCCACGCGCAGCCACACCGCATCGAGCCCGAGCGAGGTCAGCGCCCAGCGCGCCACCGCGGTAAGGGCATCGGCCGCGTGGCCCTTCCCCCTCGCCTCGCGGGCCATCCAGTAGCTGATCTCGCCGGGCGGGTCGTCGGCGGCGCGCACGAGGACCGATCCGAGGAGCTCACCAGTGTCGGTGAGCACGACGGCGAACCGGTGGGTGCCGTCGCCCGTGGTGGTGACCACCTCGACGGCGTCGCGGGCCGTGAACGGGTGAGGCAGGGTGGTCCATCGGGCGATCTCGGGGTCCTGGCAGGCGTCGAACACGAAGGCGACGTCGGCCGGTCCCCACGGTCGCAGCGTCAGGGGTCCGGCGTCGATCACCACCCGTCCACCTCGTCGGTGGTGCCGGTGACGAGCCCGAGCAGCTGCACGAGCATCCGGGCCGTGGCTCCCCAGACCGTTTCGTCCTCCAGCTCGAAGAAGTAGACGGGCCGGTCGAGGGGGGCGGTCCCCCAGCGCTCCTCGCGGAACACGCCGGGCTCGAGGAACCGCACGAGCGGCACGGTCAGCACGCGGTCGACCTCCGACGGCGACGGCCGCAGCGTGGGCCGCGCCGGCAAGGTGGCGACCACCGGCACGATCAGGCTCCGGCTGACCACGGTGGCGAGGTGGTCGAGCTCACCCACCACGGTGACCGACGCCGGGTCGAGCGCCACCTCCTCGTGCGCCTCGCGCCGGGCGCAGGCCTGGGGCGACTCGCCAGGGTCGACCCGGCCACCGGGGAAGCTCACCTCGCCCTTGTGGTTGCTCAGGTGCCACGCCCGCCGGGTGAGCACCACCTCGGCGCCCTCGGCGCCGTCGAACAGCGCCACGAGCACCGCCGACTGGCGGGCGTCGGGAAACGCCACTGCCGGTCGAGGCGGGCCGTGGGCGACCAGCGCGGCCACCACCCCCGCGAGGGGCACCATGTCGGGCACGGCGGCCGACGCCCAGGGCGCGGGGCGTCCGGGCGCCCACGCCTCGGGACGAGGGATGACCTGCGACCCGCCCCGGTTCACTCCGCCGGGGTCCACCCCGCCGCCACCAGCTGGCGCAGGAGGTCGGGAAGGCCGGCCGTCTTCAGGTTGGCCATCACCCGCCCGGGCGGCGTCTCCCCCCGCTCCCACTCCTCCCAGTACGCGAGGAGCTTGTCGGGGGCGATCGCGGGCCGGTCCATGTTCCGGCATGGTACCGACGGCCCCGCTGCTCGCCTCGCCCCCCGGTCACGGTGCCGGCGGCTTCTTGCGCCAGGCGGCGATCCCGGCGCCCATGGCCCGGCCGGCGGCCCGCCCGTAGCGCTCGCCCGACGACGGGGCTTCGGGCTCGGGCTCGTCGCGCCGGCGCGCCTGCGGGCGGCGGTAGTCGGTGCGCCACAGCAGCACCGCCAGCACACCGGCCGCTGCGAAGAGGAGGATGCGGCCGAAGTCGTCCTCGGCCACGGTGACGGCGGCCGCCACGAGCGCCACCACGGCCACCGCGTCGAGCGCCCGGTGCCAGGGACGCGACACCCAGTGGGCCACCCCCACCGGCCCGTCCGCCGTCACCGCCAGGGCCACCAGCACGAGGCCGGCGGCCATCGGCACCGCCGGGCGGCTGCTGGTGAGCGCCTGGACGACGAGGAGCACCCCGGCCAGGAGCTCGGTGGCCTGGTGGGCCCAGAACGCGAGGCGAGGCCGTTCGTGCACGGCGCCGATGCTGGCACGGCGCAAACCCGAAACGCAGCGGGGCGCCCCGTGAGGGGCGCCCCGCAAAGCCGTCAGCGACGGGATCTCACATCATCCCGCCCATGCCACCCATGCCGGGCATGCCGCCGCCCGCCGGCATCGCCGGCCGCTTCTCGGGCTTGTCGGCCACCAGGCACTCGGTGGTGATGACGAGCGCGGCGATCGACGCCGCGTTCTGCAGCGCGGCCCGGGTGACCTTGGCCGGGTCGATGACGCCGGCCTTCACGAGGTCTTCGAGCTCGCCGGTGGCGGCGTTGAGGCCGACCGACCCGGTCTCGCGCTCCACCTGCTCCACCATCACGCCGCCCTCGAGGCCAGCGTTGTCGGCGATGAGCCGCGCCGGCGCGTCGAGCGACGACAGCACGGTGCGGGCACCCGTCGCCTGGTCGCCCTCGAGACCCTTCACGGCCTCGGCCACCGCGGCGCGAGCCCTCAGCAGCGCGGTGCCACCGCCGGCCACCACACCTTCCTCGATGGCGGCACGAGTCGCCGACAGCGCATCCTCGATGCGGTGCTTCTTCTCCTTCAGCTCCACCTCGGTGGCGGCGCCCACCCGGATCACGGCCACGCCGCCCGACAGCTTGGCGAGGCGCTCCTGGAGCTTCTCGCGGTCCCAGTCGGAGTCGGTGTTGTCGATCTCGGCCTTGATCTGGTTGATCCGGCCCTTCAGGTCGTCCTCCGACCCGCCACCATCGACGATGGTCGTCTCGTCCTTGGTGATGATGACCTTCTTGGCCCGGCCCAGCAGGTCGAGGGTGACGTTCTCGAGCTTGAGGCCGACCTCCTCGGTGATGACCTGACCACCGGTGAGGACGGCCATGTCCTGCAGCATCGCCTTGCGACGGTCACCGAAGCCGGGGGCCTTGACGGCCGCCGACTTGAACGTGCCGCGGATCTTGTTCACCACGAGGGTGGCCAGCGCCTCGCCGTCGACGTCCTCGGCGATCGCGAGGAGCGGACGGCCCGACTGCATGACCTTCTCGAGCACCGGCAGCAGCGCCTGCACCGACGACACCTTGGCGCCGTGGAGGAGGATGTAGGGGTCGTCGAGCACCACTTCCTGGCGCTCGGGGTCGGTCACGAAGTAGGGCGAGATGTAGCCCTTGTCGAACTGCATGCCCTCGGTGAAGTCGAGCTCGATCCCGAAGGTGTTCGACTCCTCGACCGTGACCACGCCGTCCTTGCCGACCTTGTCGATGGCGTCGGCGATCACGGCGCCGACGGCCGGGTCGGCCGCCGAGATGGTGGCCACCTGGGCGATCTCCGACTTGTCGTCGATCTCCTTGGCCTGGTCCTTGATGGACCCGACGACCGCCTCGACCGCCTTCTCGATGCCCTTCTTCAGTGCCAGCGGGTTGGCACCGGCGGCCACGTTGCGCATGCCCTCGCGGATCAGCGCCTGAGCCAGAACCGTGGCGGTGGTCGTGCCGTCACCGGCGACGTCGTTGGTCTTGGTGGCGACCTCCTTGACGAGCTGAGCCCCCATGTTCTCGAACGGGTCGTCGAGCTCGACCTCCTTGGCGATCGACACGCCGTCGTTGGTGATGGTGGGTGCGCCGAACTTCTTGTCGAGCACGACGTTGCGGCCCTTGGGTCCCAGCGTCACCTTCACCGCGTCGGCGAGGCGGTTCACGCCGGCCTCGAGGGCGCGGCGTGCTTCCTCGTCGAACTTGAGCATCTTGGCCATCAGGGTTCAGCCCCTCACTTCTCGACGATGGCGAGCACGTCGCGCGAGGTGAGGATCAGGAGGTCGTCGCCCTCGATCGTCACCTCGGTGCCGCCGTACTTCGAGTACAGGACGGTGTCGCCGACCTTCACGTCGAGCGGGAAGTGCTGGCCCTCGTCATCGCTCCAGCGGCCGGGGCCCACGGCGAGGACGGTGCCCTGCTGCGGCTTCTCCTTGGCGGTGTCGGGGATCACGAGGCCGGACGCGGTGGTCTGCTCGGCATCATTCGGCTTGACCACGATGCGGTCGTCGAGCGGCTTCAGCTGCATGGTGCGTGCCCTCCGTTGGGTCGTTAGCACTCGAACTTGGCGACTGCTAACGATACGCACCGCACTCACCGTTAGCAAACGGGACGGCCGAGTGCTAGCGGTCGGCCAGGGGAACGCCGAGGCGAGCGGCCAGCACGACCACCTCGTGGAGCGGCAGCCCGACCACGTTGCTGGGGCTGCCCTCGACGGCGACCACGAAGGCGCCCCCGGCCCCCTGCAGGGCGTAGGCGCCGGCCTTGTCGTGCGGCTCGCCCGTCGCGACGTACCAGGCCACTAGCGCGGCGTCGAGCGGGGCGAAGGTGACCGCGGTGGTGCTGGTGGCCGAAGCCACGTCGGCTCCCCGCCGGAGCACCACACCCGTGTGCACGTGGTGGGTCCTCCCGGACAGCCGCCACAGCAGCGCGGCGGCCTCGGCGTCGTCGGCCGGCTTGCCGAGGCTCTCACCGTCGAGCTCGACCGTCGTGTCGGCCGCCATCACCACCGCGTCGGGAGGCAGGCGATCGGCGACGGCGGCCGCCTTGGCGGCGGCCAGGCGGCGCACGAGCGCGAGCGGGGTCTCGCCTTCGAGCGGGGACTCGTCGACGTCGGGCACGATCACCTCGGGGGTCAGGCCGAGGGAGCGGAGGAGGTCGAGACGCCGGGGCGAGCCCGACGCCAGCACCAGCCGGGTCATCCGCCCGACACCGCCACGTCGGCACCGACCGGTGGGGTGGCATCGTCGGGATGATCGAGCCAGCCCTCCGGCAGCGCCACGCGGCGAGGGCCATTCGTGTGGCCGCGGGGCAAGCCCTCCGCGCCGGGGGGCAGCACGGCGAGCGGGTCGAGGCGACCGAGGAGGTCGTCGAGCTCGGCGAGTGACGACACCGACGCCAGCCGGCGCCGCAGCTCGCCGCCCACGGGATAGCCGGTCAGGTACCAGCCGGTGTGCTTGCGCAACTCGCGGATGCCCTTGTGCTCGCCGAACCAGTCGCACAGCAGCCGGGCATGCTCCCCGAGCACCTCGGCCACCCCGCCGAGGGCGGGATGGGGCCGGCGCTCCCGGCCGGCGAAGGCGTCGGCGAGGTCCCGGAACAGCCACGGGCGCCCCAGGCACCCGCGCCCCACCACCACGCCGTCGCAGCCGGTGCGCTCGAGCATCGCCAGGGCGTCGGCCGCCCGCCAGACGTCGCCGTTGCCGAGCACGGGGATCGTGGTGACGGCCTCCTTGAGCGCCGTGATGGCCGCCCAGTCGGCCCGGCCGGCGTAGCACTGCTCGGCCGTGCGGGCGTGGAGGGCCACCGCCGCGCAGCCCTCACCCTCCCCGACGCGCCCGGCCTCGAGGTAGGTCGCCAGCCCGTCGAAGGGGCCGATGCGGAACTTCATGGTCACCGGCACGGCCCCGGCCGAGCGCACCGCGGCGGCGACGATGGCCCGCAGCAGCGCGGGCCGGGCCGGCACCGCCGCGCCACCGCCCCTGCGGGTCACCTTCGGTGCCGGGCAGCCGAAGTTGAGGTCGACGTGGTCGACGCCACGCTCGTCGACGAGCACCCGCACCGCTGCTCCCACCGAGTCCGGGTTCGTGCCGTAGAGCTGGATGGAGCGGGGCGACTCGCCCGGGGCGAACGACACCATGCGCAACGTCTTGGCGTTGGCGTGGACGAGCGCGTCGGCCAGCACCATCTCGCTCACGTAGAGCCCGGCGCCGTACCGGCGGCACAGGGTGCGAAACGGCGCGTTCGTGACACCCGCCATCGGTGCCAGCACGACCGGTGGGTCGACCGCGAGCGGCCCGATGTGCAGCGGCACGGTCACAGCAGGAGCGGGAGGCGCAGTGTGGGGTCGGCACCGGTGTCGAGCGGCGACGGACCGTCGGCCTGCAGCCGGTGCCAGCCAGCCGAGGCGATCATCGCCGCGTTGTCGGTGCACATGCTGCGGCTGGGCAGGAAGCAGGCCAGGCCGTCGGCCACGCAGGCGTCGAGCACCTGCTCACGCAGCGCCGAGTTCGCTGCCACCCCGCCACCGATGGCCAGGGCCTTGGCGCCGACCGATGCCGCGGCCCGGCGAGCCTTGGCCACGAGCACCTCGACCACCGCCTGCTGGAACGAGGCGGCCACGTCGGCGGTGTCGACGTCGGGGTGCTTGCGCACGTGGTTCACGACAGCCGTCTTCAGCCCGCTGAAGCTGAAGTCGAGCCCCTCGTCGAGCATGGCCCGCGGGAAGCGGATCGCCTCCGCGTCACCCCGCATCGCCTCCCGGTCGATGGCCGGACCGCCCGGGTAGCCGAGGCCGAGGAAGCGAGCCACCTTGTCGAAGGCCTCGCCAGCGGCGTCGTCGATCGTCTGGCCGAGGAGGCGGTAGCGACCGTGGTCCTCCATGTGGACGAGCATCGTGTGACCGCCCGACACCAGCAGCACCACCATCGGGAGCTCGAGGCCGGGATCCTCGAGGAACGACGCGTAGAGGTGGGCCTCCATGTGGTTGACCGCCACGAACGGCACGTCCCACGCCAGCGCCAGGGCCTTGGCCGACGACACGCCGACCAAGAGGGCACCGATCAGACCGGGCCCGACGGTGGCGGCGACGGCGTCGATGCGCGACTCGTCGATGCCGGCCTCCACCACCGCCTGCGCGATGACAGGCGTGATGAGCTCGAGGTGGGCGCGGCTGGCGATCTCGGGCACGACACCACCGAACTGGGCGTGCAGGTCGACCTGCGAGCTCACCACCGACGACAGCACGTCGTCGCCGCCCATCACCACGGCAGCAGCGGTCTCGTCGCAGCTCGTCTCGATGCCGAGCACCACCGTGTCGGGTCCCACCGCACTCACGCGACACCGTCCCAGTGCGTCGTGCCCGGCAGCCCCGCCTCGATGGCTCGCAGCCGCTCGGCGTACTCGGGGAGGTGGATGTCGTGGGCCCACATCACGATGGCGTCCTCGACGTTCTCGTAGTACTTGTGGCGCACACCGGCGGGTACGAAGCCGAACCGCTGGTACATGGCCTGGGCCGCCCGGTTGCTCACCCGCACCTCCAGCGTGAGGTTGCGCAGGTCGCGGGCGCGGGCTTCGTAGGCCAGCGCGAGCAGCAGCCGCGTCCCGATCTTGGCTCGCTGGTGCACGGGGTCGACGGCGATGTTGGTCACGTGGGCGTCCTCCATCGACACCAAGAAGCCGCCGTAGCCGACCACCGGCCCGCCCTTGGCGACCACGTAGCAGCGGGAGCCGTCGTGGTGGGAGAGCTCGCCGTGGAACACCGATGCCGACCACGGCCGCGGGTACACCTGCTGCTCGATCCGAAGCACCTGGCGCAGGTGGCGCCGGCGCATCGGGGTGATCCGCACGTCGAGCACGGGCCTGACCGCCCGCTTCACGAGGCTCACCGCTGGTCCCTCGTCGACCAGTTGATCTCGGCGTCGGGCTTGCGGAGGTAGAGCGGCTGGAGCTCCCAGGGGCTCACCCACTCCTCTCGCAGCGCCCGGGCGTGGGCGAGCTGCACCAGCGGCGCCGCCGAGGGATGCGAGAGCCACTGCTCGGCCAGCTCGAGGCGGGGCACGTCCCGCAGGGCCTCCCGGTGGCGCAGGGCGCCGTCGCCCACGAGGAGGACCTCGCCGGGCAGGGCGAGGAGGTCGGCGGCCAGATCGGCCGGCGTGCCGAGCTGCGGGTCGCCGAGGCGCTGCACCCCGCCGGGCACCTGCCGGTAGAACGCGTAGAACACCTCGCCTCGCCGGGCGTCGATCACCGCGCCGATCAACCGGTCGGCGAAGCGCAGCGGGAAGGCGAGCAGATCGAGGCTGGCGATGCCGATCACGGGGACGCGCAGGGCGTGGGCGAGCGACTTCGCCGTTGCGATGCCGACCCGCATGCCGGTGAAGAGGCCGGGACCGATGTCGACGGCGATGGCCCCGAACTCGTCGAGGCGGACGTCGGCCTGGCGGCAGGCGAACTCGATGGCCGGCACGAGCGTCTCGGCGTGGCGACGGCCGCGGCACAGCTCGACATGGGCCAGGACGCCCTCGTGGCCGCCGATGGCGCAGCCGACCTGCATGGTCGCCGACTCGATGCCGAGGATCAGCACCGCCAAACCTCCAGCGCCTCGCCGAGTCGGCCCCAGCGTGCGGCCCAGCTTGCGCCGACCACCCGCACCGCCAGGCGGCGGTCGTCGGGCTCGTCGCCGAAGGTGATGCGCAGCTCGAGGTAGTCGGCCGGGAGCGCGTCGAGCACGGCGGCACCCCACTCGATGACGGTGACGCCGCCGTCGTCGAGGATCTCCGACAGCGCGAGGTCGACGGTCTCGGCCAGGTGCTCGAGCCGGTACACGTCGAGGTGGTGGATCGTGAGGCGCCCGTCGTACTCGTGGTGCAGCGTGAAGGTGGGGCTGGTCACCGGGTCGCTGACGCCGAGCGCGGCGGCGAACCCCTGGACGAAGGCCGTCTTGCCGGCCCCCATCTCGCCTTCGAGCAGCACGAGGTCGCCGGGACGCACCAGCGCGGCGAGCGCGGCGGCCACCGCCTTGGTCTCGGTGGCCGCGGCCGTGCACAGCTCGAGCACCGTCACCGCGCTGCCCCCGCCGTCAGCGCCACCTTGGCCCGCACGAAGTCGGCCCGCATCTGGGCCAGAGGCTCGGCCCCGCCTCGCAGCGCAGCCGCCGGGTGCAGCGTCGGGATCAGCACACCGTGTGCGAACGGGTAGCTCCGGCCCCGCAGCTTGGTGATCCCCTCGGTGGAGTCGAGCAGCCACTGCGCGGCGTAGCGCCCGAGCGTCACCACCACCGCGGGTCGGATGAGGTCGAGCTGCTGCTCGAGGTACGGCCGGCAGGCGTCGATCTCGTCGGGCTTCGGGTCACGGTTGCCGGGCGGGCGGCACTTCACGACGTTGGCGATGTACACGCGATCGCGCGTCAGACCGAGCTCTTCGAGCATGAGGCGGTCGAGCAGCTTGCCGCTGCGGCCCACGAACGGAAGGCCCTGCAGGTCCTCCTGCTCGCCCGGGCCCTCGCCGATGAACATGAGGCGGGCCGACGGGTGGCCGGTCCCGAACACGACCTGCGTGCGACCGTCGCTCAGTCGGCACCTCATGCAGGTGGCCGCCTCGTCGGCGAGCTGCGACAACGGCCCTGGCACGAGGTGTGATGCTACTGGTGGCTCACTTCGGCGTTCCGGTACACGCGTGGCACCCGCGCGCCGATGCCACAGGTGATCTCGTAGGCGATGGTGCCGAGCCGCTCGGCCCACTCGGTGGCCGTCACCTCCTCGTCGCCCTGGCGGCCGAGCAGCACCACCTCGTCGCCCACCGCCACCGTGGCGTCGGGGCCGCAGTCGACCATGAGCTGGTCCATCGTGACGACGCCGACGATCGGGCAACGGGACCCGCCCACGAGCACCTCGCCGCCGGCCGCGAACAGCCGCCGGGGCACACCGTCGGCGTACCCGACGGGCACCGTGGCCACCACGGTGTCGCGCTCGAAGCGGTGACGGAGCCCGTACGAGATGCGCTCGCCGGCGGCGCGGCGCTGCACGAACGACACGCGGCCACGGAGCGAGAGGGCCGGCCGCAGCCCTCGGGCGAGGTGGGCGACACCGGGGCCGGGCGGGTGGCCGTAGACGGCGATGCCGGCCCGCACGAGCGCGCGCCGCGCCGCCGGGTGGGCCAAGCCGCCGGCCGAGTTGGCGGCGTGCACGAGCCCGGGCCGGATGCCGGCCTCGGCCAGCCCGCCCAGCACCTCGTCGAAGCGGGCCAGCTGCTCGGCGGTGTACGGGTCGTGCGGCTCGTCGGCCACGGCCAGGTGGGTGAACACGCCGGCCAACCCCAGCTCGGCCCGCCCGACGAGGCGGCGGGCGACCTCCACCGCCTCCTCGGGACGGCACCCGACGCGGTGCATGCCGGTGTCGACCTTGACGTGGACCGGGTAGCGCCACCGCCGGGCCGCCGCAGCGGCGAGGGCGTCGATGCCCTCTGCGGTGTAGGTGGTGGCGATCAGCCCGTTCGACACCAGGGCGGCCAGCTCGTTCGGCGGCTGCTCCGACAGCACGAGGATCGGCGCGTCGATGCCGGCATCGCGCAGCGCGGCGCCCTCCTGCACGAGGGCGACGCACAGCCCGGCGGCACCGGCGGCCAGTGCGGCCCGGGCGACCGGCACGGCACCGTGGCCGTAGCCGTCGGCCTTCACCACCGCCCACACCTCGGCCGGTGCCACGGCGTCTCGCAGCACGCCGACGTTGTGGCTGACGGCGGCGAGGTCGACCTCGGCCCAGGCCCAGCGCCCGCTCACAGGTCGTCGAGCACCAGCGGGAGCAGGTCGGGGAGGTCGCCGGCCACCAGGCCCCGGCTGGCACCGCGGCGCCCGGCCATGCCGTGCAGCCAGGCGCCCGCGGCGGCCGCCTCGAACGCCGGCACCTGGGCGGCCAGCAGCGCGCCCACCACGCCGGCCAGCACGTCGCCGCTGCCGGCGGTGGCCAGGCGCTCGTCGCCGGCCGTCACCACGAGCGTGTCGCCACCGGGCTCGGCCACCACCGTGGTCGGGCCCTTGAGCAGCACCACCACGTCGAGCTCGGCGGCGAGGTAGCGGGCCGCCTCCAGCCGGTCACGGCCCACCCGCACGCCGCGCAGCAGCGCGTACTCGCCGTCGTGGGGCGTGAGCACCGTGGCGCTCTCTCGCCCTCGGAGGCCGGCCGCGGCGCCCTCCGGGTTCCAGGCCAGCGCGAACAGCCCGTCGCCGTCGACGACGACGGGCAGCGGCGCGGCCTGCACGAGCGCCCGCACGCTGGCCGCGGTGGCATCGGCCCGCCCGAGGCCCGGACCCACCACGAGCGAGTGGAAGCGGTCGAGGTCGTCGAGCACCTCGCGGTGCCACGCGGTGGACGGCAGCGGCCGCACCACCACCTCGGTCGGTGCGGCGGGGTCGTTGCCGATGCCGGGGATCGACAGCCGCACCATGCCGGCCCCGGCCCGCTGGGCCGATCGGGCCGCCAGGTGCGCTGCGCCGAGCATGCCGCCCGACCCGGCGACGACCCAGGTGGCCGCTCGCCACTTGTGGGCGTCGGTCGAGCGCGCCGGCACCCACTCCGCCACGTCGCGCTGCTGGACGAGGTGGGCGCGGGCGGCGCCGACGTCGAGGCCGATGTCGGCCACCTCGAGGGCGCCGGCCAGGACACTGCCCGGTGGCATCAGCAGCCCGGGCTTGAGCGCCGCGAACGTGACGGTGCGGTCGGCCGGGAGCACCCCGGGGACGGCGGCACCGGTGCGACCGTCGACCCCGCTCGGGATGTCGACGGCCAGGACGCGGGCCCGGCCCGGGTCGGGCGCCCACCAGTCACCGTGGAAGCCGGTGCCGTAGGCGGCATCGATCACGAGGTCGCAGTCCGGCACCTCCGCAGGCACCGCGTCGGCCTCGAGCACCTGCACCCGAACACCTCGCGCGGCCAGCCGCCGGGCGGCCGCCCGGCCGTCGGCACCGTTGTTGCCCTTGCCGGCCAGCACGACCACCCGCCGCCCGTAGGTGCCACCGAGCATCCGCAGCGCAGCCTGCGCCACGGCCGCTCCCGCCCGCTCGATCAAGACCTCGGCCGGCTCCGGCGCCGCCGCATCGACGGCCCGCATCTCCTCGGGCGCAACGATGGGGATCAACGCCGCCGCTCCCGAGCCATGCGCCCGAGGGTACCGGCCCCCCTACGCTGCCCTCGGTGACCGCCGTTCCGGGGCAGCGCGCGCCCGTCACCTTCTGCTGCCCACACTGCCGCTCGCCCCTGCTCGCCGCCGAGGGAGGTCTCGCCTGTGAGCAGGGCCACCGCTTCGACCGGGCCCGAGAGGGGTACGTGCACCTGCTGCCGTCCGGGCGCAAGAAGGGCCGCCCGCCCGGCGACGACGCAGGGATGGTGAGGGCCAGGCGAGCGCTGTTCGACGCCGGCCACTATCGCCCGGTCATGCGGGCCGTCGCCGAGGCCGTCGCCGCGGCAAGCCCCGTGCACGTGCTCGACGCCGGCTGCGGCGAGGGGAGCTACCTGGCCGCCGTCACCGACCGCACGGGGGCGCAAGGCTGGGGCATCGACGTGTCGAAGCCGGCCGTACGCCTCGCCGCCCGCCGCTACCCGCACCACCACTACGCCGTCGCGTCCACGTACGTGCTCCCGTTCGCCGACGCTGCGTTCGACGCCGCCGTCACCGTCTTCGCTCCCCGCCACTTCACCGAGCTCGAGCGCGTCGTGCGGCCGGGTGGGCTCGTGGTGGTCGCCTCGCCCGGTCCCGAGCACCTCGACGGGCTCAAGGCCCTGCTCTACGACGAGCCCCGCCGCCACGACGTGAAGCCCCACGTGTCGGGCGACGGCGGCCCTGCGCCGCTGCACGTCGAGCGGGTCCGGTTCGTCCTCGAGCTCGACGACCCCGCCCACGTCACGAACCTCCTCCAGATGACGCCGTACTGGTGGCAGGCGACGCCCGAGCGGCAGGCGGCGGCCTGCGCGGCTCCGCTCGTCACCACCGTCGACGTGTGGGTCTCGTCGCACCGCGTCGACCCCCCTGGGACCTGACCGACCGCCGGCGGTACGTTCGCTCGGGTGGACATGGTCGTCACCGGCGGGGCCGGCTTCATCGGCTCGGCCCTCGTCGACCGCCTGCTGCAGCTCGGTCACCGCGTCGCGGTCGTCGACGACCTGAGCACGGGTCGCCTCGCCAACCTCACCGCCGCACACGCGAACCACGGCGACCGGCTGCGGGTGCTCGAGCTCGACATACGCTCGCCCGCCCTGGCCGACGCGATGGCCGACGAGTCACCTGCGGTCGTGTTTCACCTCGCAGCCCAGGTCGACGTGCGCGTCTCCGTGCGAGACCCTGCTGCCGACGCCTCGGTGAACGTGGTCGGCGCCGTGAACGTGCTGGAGTGCGCCCGGCGAGCCGGCGTCGGCAAGGTCGTCTACGCCGCCAGCGGCGGCACGCTCTACGGCGAGCCACCCGACGACCGTCTCCCCCTGCACGAGACCGAGCCCTGGCAACCCACCTCGCCCTACGGCGTCGCCAAGCGGACGGTCCTCGACTACCTCGCCGTCTACGCCCGGCTGCACGGCCTGCGGTCCGCCTCCCTCGCGCTCGCCAACGTGTACGGCCCCCGCCAGGCCGCCCACGGGGGCGACGCCGCCGTGGTGGCGGCCTTCGCAGGCTGCCTGCTGCAGGGCCGGCCCGGCACGGTCTTCGGCGACGGGCTCCAGACCCGCGACCTCGTCTACGTCGACGACGTCGCCGATGCGTTCGTGCGCGCCGTCGACCGGGCCGACGGCCTCGTCGTGAACATCGGCACCGGTGTCGAGACGAGCGTGCTCGAGGTGCACCGCCTCATGGCGGCGGCCGCCGGGGTGGCGGCACCGCCGGTGTTCGCCCCAGCCCGGTTGGGCGAGCTCGAGCGCAGCGCCCTCGACGTGACGCTCGCGGCCGACGTGCTCGGCTGGCGCCCGGCCACCACGCTCGCCGAGGGCCTCAGCCGCACCCTTGCCTGGTTCCGCTCCGAGGCCGGCCGCCCCTAGGGGCAGGGCAGCCGGCCGCCGTTCAGCGCCAGTGGCATCTTCATGCTGTTGAAGCCGAGGGCCTTCGCCTTCGGGCAGAACACCGCAGGGTCGGCGTTGCGCCCGTACTCGACCTGGAACACGGCCTTGCCGTTCTGCACGAAGTAGGTGGCGAGGTCGCCGCACTCGTTGTATCGGAAGCACTCCTCGTTGAGCGACCAGTCGAACGAGGTCCACAAGTCGGGCACCTGCTCGATGTCGCCTTTGAGCCCCACGGAAAGCCCGAGCGAGTGGGCCAGGTCCGCGATGGCCCGGTTGTACCGGAGCTGGTCGTCGTAGGTCAGCGGGAACCCGGACTCGTTCGAGTACCCGTCGATCTCGTCGGGCTCGATGGCGTCGAACCCCTTCGCCTTGCACACCTCGAAGCGTGACCGCATGATCGGCAGCAACACGTCGAGCTGGCGGATGTCGAGCCACCAGGAGCCGTCCCAGCCGACGTCGGGCGCACCGATCACCGACGCCGGGAACTTCCCGGCGTCCGACCGGTAGTCCTCGTACACGCCGACGTCGACGTAGCAGATCACCTTCTTGCCCATGGCGTGCAGCGCCGCCACCGTCGAGGCAGGGTTGAACTCCCAGTCGATGTCGTAGACCTCGGGCGGCGGGTCCGACAGCGGCACGCCCGACCGGTCGGTCAGACCCATGTCCTTCGGGTCCGACAGGTCGAGCTCGTGGTCGATCATCCAGTGCCACGACGTCGTGAGCGCCGGCGTCCACACGCCCACCGGCGCCGCCGTCGTCGTGGTCGGCGCCACCGTCGTCGTGGTCGTCGTGCGACCCTTGCCCGGCCCGGTCGGCGCCTTGGCGCCCGCGCTCGTCGCCAGGGCCCCCGCGGCGAGCGCCACCGTCACCGCAACCACGACGCCGGCACGCCAGCGTCCTCCTCGCACCTGCTCTGCCACCTGGTCCCCCTCCTACAACACGAGACGTGGTTGGTAGCACACTGCGCGTCAACAGCGCGGCCCACCATCCCCCACCCAAGGTAGGCGCGCGCACACCCCCCGTGACCTGGGGAACCACACCTACCTTCCGGCCCTGGACGGGCGCCGCCGGATGGCGCATAGGTCGTTGCGGAAACCAAGGAGCGTCGACGGGCGACTCCGCCGGGGACACCAGAGCTGCGTCGCCTCGTCGGCCAGACAGCTCGGTAGATCCCGAGCGCAGGAGGTGACCGTCATGGCACCGACGACGGCCCGGCACCGGCCGGGATCGCTCGGGTGGTGGACGGCACTCGGCATCGCCCTCGCCCTCACCCTCGCCAACGCCGGAGCCGCGCCGCAGGCGTCGGCCCGCCCCGACAAGACCAAGCACGACAAGATCGTCCCCGCCCCCGTCGACCCCCGCCCCACCAGGATCGCCGGCACCCTGATGCCCAAGCGGGCAGCCAGCGTCCCGATCGCCGAGGTCGACGCCGCCCTGGTCGGCGCGAATGCGACGACCCCCCGCGACCTCCGCATCCTCGTCATCGCCGCCGACGGCGTTGTCGACGACCTCGACCTGGCCGCGGTGCGCAGCTACCTCGGACGCGTCGGCATCCCCTACGACGTGATGTTCGCCGCCAGTGAAGACCTCACCGCCGCTCGGCTGGAAGACAGCACGCACGGCAGGTACAGCGCCGTGATCCTGACCACCGGCAACCTCGCCTACTGGTCACCCGACTACACGCTCCCGTTCACCAACGAGGAATGGCAGATCCTCCACGGCTACGAGGCCCGCTACGGCGTGCGCCAGGTCACGACGTTCACCTCACCCACCGACGCCTACAACCTCACCTACGAGGGAGCGATGGTGCCCAACAACCTGGTTACCTGGCTGACGACAGACGGGCAGTCGGTCTTCGGTGATCTCAACCCATCGACCGCCATCCCGATCCGGTGGGGCTGGGTGTACCTCGCGTTGGTGGGCACCCGTACCGACGTCACGACGGTGCCGCTCCTCGAGACCACCGACGGCCACGTCATCGCGTCGGTGACCACCTTTGCCGACGGGCGCGAGAACCTGGCCATCACCGCCGGCAACAGCCCGCAGCTGCTGCATACGCAGCTCCTTGCCGGCGGCATCATCGACTGGGTCACCAAGGGGCTCTACCTCGGTGAGCGCCACGTGAACCTCGACGCACAGGTCGACGACCTGTTCCTCGACGACGACGTCTGGGACTCGCTCGCCACCGGCGAGGACGACGGCCCGTGGTACCGCATGGATGCGACCGACGTCACCCAGCTCGTCGCCTGGCAGCAGAGCCTGGACGCCTCGAGCCAGCTGGCGACCGTCCGCCTCGAGCTCGCCTTCAACGGTGAGGGGACGACGGGCATCTACCCGGACGACACCCTGACCGCCGCCGCGAAGGCCAACCAGGCCCACTTCTCGTGGATCAACCACTCGTGGAGCCACGAGAGCTTCGACTACCCCGCGTCGGCCAACACGATCTACCGGGAGATCAGCCGCAACGACGCCTTCGCTCGCACGTTCGCGTTCACCTCGTACGTGCGTGATGCGCTCGTCCAGCCCGACCTGTCCGGCCTCGACAATGGCGCGTTCTGGGCCGGCGCCAGCAAGGCCGGTATCCGCTACGTGCTCTCGGACCTTTCGAAGCCGAGCACGTGGACGACCACCGAGCCCAACGTGGGCGTCCAGGGGCCGAAGGGGATCCTGGTGATCCCGCGTCGCGCCAACAACCTCTTCTACAACGTGACCACACCCGACGAGTGGGTCGACGAGTACAACTACAACTACTGGGGCTGGCACGACGCCGACGGCGTGTTCCACGAAGGCCAGTGGCACTACTGGGACGTCCCGCAGACCTACGAGCAGATCCTCGACCACGAGTCCGACTTCCTCCTGGGCTACCTGCTGGCCTGGGACCTCGACCCGTGGATGTTCCACCAGGCCAACCTGGCCGCCTACGACGGCACGCGATCGCTGCTGGGCGACCTGCTCGACCGCACGCTGGAGAAGTACCTCGCGCACTACGGGCTCCCGATCAGGAACCTGAGCCAGCACGACGTCGGCGTGCTGATGACGCATCGCATGGCATACAACGCCTCTGGCGTCACCGCCAGTGTCCGGCCGTGCACGAGCATCACCATGAGGGTGACGAAGTCGGCGCAGGTCCCGATCACCGGCGTGCAGTACGGCTCGAACTACGAGCAGTACGGCGGCACGGACATCTCCTACGTGAACGTCACACCGAAGCGCCCAGTGACGATCCCGCTCACCTGCCCGGCCGCGTGAGGAGGCCGCGACCGTGAGGGCGAGTGCTGCTGCCGATGAGGTGCCGCGCGCAGCGGTGCCTCATCGGCGCGTGCTGCTGGTGACCGAGGGGACCTACCCGTTCCACTTCGGCGGCGTCAGCACGTGGTGTCACAGCCTGCTCACGACTACCCCCGAGGTCGCCTTCTCGCTCCTGGCCATCTCCCACGATCCCTCCGCCCCCCTGCGCTTCACGCTCCCGCCGAACGTCACGACGTTCGTGTCCGTCCCGATCTGGGGTGTGCTCGACCCACGCGAGGACGACCCGGCGGTCGGTGCGGTCGGCACCGTGCTCGAGCGACGGCGAGCCGCCCGGGCACCGGCCGTCGCCCAGACGCTTCCTGGCCTCCTCGCCCGATTCGTGGCCCAGGTGCTCACGGAGCCGACCCCGGTCGATGACCTGGGCCGCACGATCCTCCAGCTTCACCGGCTCCTCGTCGAGATCGATGCCGGCACGGCCCTGCGGGCCCGGCCGGTGTGGGAGGCGACCGCCGACACGCTGTCGTGGGCGCTCCCAGCCGCCGCCGAGCGGGTCGGCTACGCCGCCGTCGCGCCCACCGTCCACGAGCTGCGCACCGGCTACCGGTGGCTCACCCACTGGCTGTCGCCACTCGCCCGTCCCATCCCCACCGCCGACGTCGTGCACGCCGCCATGGCGGGCACCTGCAGCCTCGTGGCCGTCGCCGCCAAGCTCGACCAGGGTCGACCCTTCCTGCTCACCGAGCACGGCGTCTACCTGCGCGAGCAGTACATCGCGGAGCGTCGGCGACGTGACCTGCTCCCGAAGCTCCTCGCCCTCGGCTACGCCCGAGCCACCACGGCGTTGGCCTACGCCTTCGCCGACCAGATCGCGCCGTGCTGCGACTTCAACGCGCGGTGGGAGCTGGCGCAGGGAGCCGCCCGAGATCGGGTCCGCACCAGCTACTACGGCGTCGACCCGACCGGGTTCCCCCCTGGGGAACCGCCGACGCACGACCCCGCGACGGTCGCGTGGGTCGGGCGCATCAACCCGCTCAAGGACGTCGAGACCCTCCTTCGGGCGGCTGCGGTGGTCCATGCGGCGAGGCCCGACGTCACCGTGCGCCTCTACGGGTCAGCCGCCGCCGCCGACCGAACCTACGAGGCGCGCTGTCTCGAGCTGCGCCACGAGCTCGGACTCGACGACGTGGTGCAGCTGGAGGGCTACACCGACCGGCCGGTCGACGCGTTCAACGTGGCCGACATCGTCGTGTCGTCGAGCATCAGCGAGGGCACGCCGTTCGCCACCATCGAGGCCATGCTGTGCGCCCGCCCGGTGGTCGCGACAGGCGTCGGCGGGGTGCCCGAGCAGCTGGGCGGCGCTGGCGTCGTCGTCGACCCGCACGACGCCGCGGCGATGGGCGAGGCGATCGTCCGCCTGGCCGACGATCCCACCGAACGTCAGCGCCTCGGCCTGGCCGGCCGGGCCCGCGCGCTCGAGCTGTTCTCGCTCGACCGCAGCCACGACGACCACCTGGCCATGTACGACGCCCTGGCAAACGGCCGTGGCCCACTGCCGTGCACGCCGCTCGCCCTGCCGCCGCCAGCCGGACTCGTCACCCCTCCGGTGGCGCTGGACCGGCTGGTCGAGCGCGTGGCCACGCTCGTGCCGCTCCCACTCGACCGCCACGAGCTCCGGGCCGTGCTCGAGTCGCGTGGCATCACCGAGGCCGTGGCCAGGCGGCAGTACCACGTGCCCGACGTGGCAGGTCTTGCCGCCGAGGTGCTGCCCGCCGTGCGCGAGCGGGTCATGGGCCGGCCAGTGCGAGTCACCCCCGATCCACCGCGGCCCGACCCGGCCGCCACCGCCCGGACCGTCAACACCGTGGTGCTCTCGCTGCTGGGTCCGCTCGTGGTGCTGGCACTCCACGCTGCCGGCGCGCTCGACGCTGGCGCCACCGTGGCCGTGAGCGCCGGCTTTGCGCTGGCGATGCTCACCTCGAACGCGTTCGCCTTCGCCACTGCCCGGCGGGCGTCGTTCTACGTCGCCATCGACGACGCCGCATCGGCTCGAGCCGTGATGCGCGATGCCGCGCTCGCCATCGGCGGTGTCGCTCTCGCCGTCGCCGTCGCCGCCGCCGTCGCGCTCGCCACCGGCGCGTCGTGGCATGACGCCGCCGTGCTGGTGGCCGCCTTCGCCGTGACGACCCTGCTGTGGGTCGCGTCGGCGTGGTTCGCCGCGCTGGCCGACCCGCTGCCGTTCTCACTGGCGGCAGTCGTCGCGTTCGCCGTCGCCGTCGTCGCCGACCGGAGCCTCGCGTCCGTCTCGTCGGCCCACGCCGTCGGGGCGGCCGCGGCCGCGGCCGGCGTGATGGCCCTCCTCGTGCTCGCCTGGGTGCGCCGCAGCGCGTCGCACAGCGCCCTCGCCGGCCACGGCGGACCGCGGCTCCCACCGGGTGGCCGGCGGGTGGTCGAGGCCTCGCCGTACGTCGCGACCGGAGTGGCCGTCTCGTTGCTGCTGCTGGTGCCGCACCTCGTGGCATGGCTCGGGGCCGGCCGCACCGGCGACCGGTTCGTCGCCCTCGAAGTCGGCCTCACTGCGGCCATGCTCCCGCTCCTCCTCGCCGTGGCCGGCGTCGAGGTGATGCTGCGTGACGTCCACCGGGCGGCGTGGGTCGCCGAGTGTGCGCTCACCGACCGGCGACGCCTCCCGGAACCGGTCGTGGCCGCTCACCGCGGCGTGGTTGGCACCTTCGTCGCCGAGTTCGTGGTGGCCGCCGCCCTGCCCGGCGGCGCGCTGGTGCTGGCGCTGATGGTGTCCGGCCCGGACGGCTGGGCCGCTACCCACACGGCGGCCCTGCTCGGCGGCTTCACTGCCGGGCTCGTCACCTACCTGATCCTGGGCGTCGGCGAGCTGTACCTCCTGGAATGCCTCTCGTTCGGACAGCCGTCGCACCTCGCGAGCGCGGCCGCGGCCGGGGTCGTCATGACGCTGGCCCTCACCGCGGCCCTTGCCAGCTGGACTCCGGCCGCTGCCTTCGCGGCAGCGTGGGCCGGGGCCCTCGTCTTCGTCCTGCTCACCCGCCTGGTCGACCGGCGGCTTCTCGCACATGTCGACCATGCGATGGCGACATCGTTCTAGAAGGGAGTGCTCATGGCCACCACCACCACCGAGCTCGAGGTCTCCCAGGCCTTGTCCGATGCCGCCACCCGGCTGCACGACAGGATCGCCAGCCGTCAGGCCGTCGTCGCCGTGATCGGCCTCGGCTATGTCGGTCTGCCGCTCGTCGTCGCCTTCGCCGAGGCCGGGTTCCGGGTCGTCGGCCTCGACGTGAGCACCGAGCGGGTCGAGCTCCTGTGCAACGGCGCCAGCCCGATCCCCGACGTCCCGAGCGAGTCGCTGGGACGGCTCCTGGCACCGCTCACCGACGTGCTCGACGGTCGTCGGGTCCTGCCCGGTGCCGTCGCCTTCACCACCGACGACGACGTGCTGGCCGATGTCGATGTCGTGATCATCTGCGTGCCGACGCCCCTGAACGGCGCCCGCGAGCCCGACGTGTCGTTCATCGAGTCGGCCGCCGACGAGATCGCGCTGCGGGTCCACCCCGGTCTGCTCGTCGTGCTCGAGAGCACCAGCTACCCAGGCACCACCGAGGAGCTGCTCGCCCCGCGGCTCGAGCAGCCGGGCCTCGTCCGGCACCGCCGCCACTCCGACCCCGCCGCCGATGCCTCGGTTCACCACGTGATCGGCGAGGACGTGTTCCTCGCCTTCTCCCCCGAGCGCATCGACCCCGGCCGCACGGACTTCGACGTCCGCACCACACCCAAGGTGGTGGGCGGCACCACCCCGACGTGCACGATGCTGGCCGCCTCGCTCTACGGGACGGCAGTCGAGCAGGTCGTGCCCGTCCGCGACCCGCGCACCGCCGAGATGGTGAAGCTGCACGAGAACACGTTCCGGCTGATCAACATCGCCCTCGCCAACGAGCTGGCCCTCATGTGCGAGCGCATCGGCGTCGACGTCTGGGAGGTGATCGCGGCGGCGTCGACCAAGCCGTTCGGCTTCATGCCCTTCTACCCGGGTCCGGGACTCGGCGGTCACTGCATCCCGATCGACCCGCTCTACTTGTCGTGGAAGCTCCGCTCCGTCGGCTACGAGGCCCACTCCATCGACGTGGCCGCCGAGATCAACGAGCTGATGCCCCGCCACGTCGTCGAGCAGGCGATCGACGCACTCAACGACGAGGGCAAGGCGCTCCACGGTTCGCAGATCCTCGTGGTCGGTGCGGCGTACAAGCCTGACGTGAACGACCCCCGGGAGTCGCCGGCCGTCGAGGTCATCGCCCTCCTGCTCGAGCGCGGCGCACAGGTGAGCTACCACGACGAGTACCTCCCGAGGCTCGCCGTGGGCGACCACACGCTCGAATCGGTGCCGCTCGACGCACCACACCTGGCGGCGGCCGACTGCGTCGTGGTCGTCACGCCCCACAGCTACATCGACTGGACCTTGGTGGCCGGCGCCAGCCGGCTGGTCGTCGACACTCGCAACGCGCTGGCCCGCGCCGGCGCGCACGCCGACAAGGTGGTGACGCTCTGATGACGTCGAACTCCACTCCCCGACGGGTCCTCGTCACCGGGGGCCTGGGCTTCATCGGAAGTCACCTGGCCGAGCGGTTGCTGGCCGAGGGCGACCATGTCGTCGTGCTCGACAACCTGCTCACCGGTCGCCGGGAGAACCTGGCCGCGCACGCCGAGCACCCGGGATTGCGGGTGGTGATCGGCGACGCGGCCGACCCGACCGTCGTCGAGCCTCTCGTCGACCAGGCCGACCTCGTGATCCACCTCGCCGCCGCCCTCGGCGTGCAGCTCGTGGTGGACCGCCCGCTGCTGTGCCTCGAGACGAACCTCCTCGCAACGCATGCGGTGCTGCGGGCCGCCGCGCCGCGGTCGGTGCCGACCATGGTCGCCTCGACGAGCGAGGTCTACGGCAAGCGGGCGGACCCGCCGTTCGCCGAAGACGACGACGTCGTGCTCGGTCCGACTTGCCACAACCGCTGGGGCTATGCGGCCGCCAAGATGGTCGACGAGCTGCTGGCCTTCGCGTTCGCCCGCGAATCGCAGCTCCCGGTCGTCGTGTTCCGCCTCTTCAACACCGTCGGACCCCGCCAGACCGGTCGGTACGGGATGGTCGTGCCCCGCTTCGTCGAGGCGGCCCTCCACGGCGAGCCCCTCACCATCTACGGCGACGGCGGACAGTCGCGGTGCTTCCTGCACGTGCTCGATGCCGTCGACGCCATCGACCGGCTCTCGCGCCAACCGGCCGCCATCGGCACCGTCGTGAACATCGGCGCCGACGAGCCGATCACCATCGACGGGCTGGCCGAGCGGGTCCTCGACCGCGTCGAGCGCGCCGGCGTGCTCCCGCCCAGCCGCGGCCCTCGCACCACCCACGTGCCGTACGAAGCGGTCTTCGGCGAGGGCTTCGAAGACATGCGCCTTCGCCAGCCGGACACCAGCCGCCTACGCCTCCTGACTGGTTGGGCGCCCCAGCGTGACCTCGACCGGATCCTCGACGACGTCGTCGCCGAGCACCGGGCTGTGATGGCGCTGCGCTGATTCGTCCGCCACCACCGCCACCGCCACCAGTGCCGTGTGGGTGAGCGACAGCCGCAACGATCGGCCGGGACCGGCCAGCTCCGCGGCCCGTCCCCGCAGCACGAGTGACGGCTCGCCCGACGGGGCCCGCACCACCTCCACGTCGTGGAAGCCGAAGGCGCCCAAGCCGACGCCGAGCGCCTTCATCACCGCCTCCTTGGCGGCGAACCGCGCCGCCAGGCTGGGCGCCGGGTCCCGCTTGCCCGCCACGTAGGCCAGCTCGCCGGCCGTGAAGAGCCGGGTCGCCAGCCCGGGGGTGCGGGCCAGCGACTGGCGGAACCGCTCCACGTCGACGGCGTCGACACCCAGGCCGGCCACTACGCCGATCGCCACCGGTCGGCCAGGTCGGCGACCGGTGCCGTGAGCAGGTCGACGACGTCGACCGCGCCGAGCAGGTCGTCACGGAACGTCGGCTCGGTCTCGGTGACGGCGTCACGCAGCACCGCGTAGCGGTCGTGGTACCCCTGGAGCACGGCCTGCGCGGTGGTCGACGCCAGCCGCTCGACCAGGCGCACGTGCAGCAGCGTGATGCCCGTGCACTGGTCGCCTTTCACCTCCGGGACGAACACGACCGTGCGGCCGTCGCTGCGGCCGCGGGCCACGACCGCCTCGCGCTCCACGGCGACGCGGCGCTTCGAGCCCCGCAGCACCGGGTTGCGGTCGACGCGTGAGGGCACCTCCAGGCTGATGCCGCCGCGGTCGAGCACCTCGATGGTTGCCGGGCCGCTGACGTCACCTTCGATGCGGTAGCGGGTGAAGCCGGTGACCGCCTCGACCGCCGGTGACAGCGCCGCGAGCACCTTCAGCGTTCGGTAGGTCATGCGGTCGCGCGGGGCGCCCGCCGTGAGCGCCTCCCGGACGAGCGGCGCGGTGAGGAGCCCCTCGTCGGAGCGGCTGATGCCCACGGTGACGGTCTTGGCCTGGTGCTTGATGGCGTCGATCGGGCGCGTCAGCTCCTCGATGGCCCGGGTGAGCGCGGCGACGAGGTCGTCGACGAGCTGGGCCGGGGTGGCCACTTTGCCGTGCTCGGCCTGGTAGGCGTCGAGCGGCGCCGCGGAGGTGGCGTGGCGCAGCAGGAGGGCCAGCCGCACCGCGGTGGCCGCCTCGAGGTGGCCGTCGTACTGCCCGGCCCGCAGCAGGTCGTCGAAGCGCTGGAGGGCGGGACCGATCGACCGCCGCAGGTTCGTCAAGACGTCGCCGTCGGCGTCGAGCGCGGCCGACTTCACGGCCTCACGGGCCTCCCGCAGCGGGCGGGCCAGCCCGTCGATGGCCAGCGCCGCCTCGTAGCCGAACAGGTGCCCGACGACGGTGGCCAGCACGAAGGCCAGCTCGCTGTCGACCCGGGGGACCGACAGCACCTGCAGTGCCGCCTGGAACCGCTCCTCGCCCTCGTCGGCGATCACGATCGGCGCCGCCTTGTGGGCCCGGTAGATCGCAACCTCTTTGGCCACGTCGTCGGCGGTGGAGCCGCGCAGGCCCGCTGCGCACACCAAGATCAGCGGCTCCGACGACAGGTCGATGTGCTTCTTGTCCTCGGTGACGTCGCAAGCGATCGACTTGTAGCAGAGCTCGCTCAGCTTGATCCGGACCTCTTCCGCCGCAACGTGGTTCAGCCCGTTGCCGACCACCGCCCAGTAGCGCCGCGACGGCGCGAACCGCCGCGCCGCCTCCGCGATGACGTCACGGGAGGCGATGACGGTGGCCATGGCGTCGGGCAGGAGGCGCAGGCCGGCCAGCAGCTCGTGGCGGCGCAGGTCGTCGCCGACGCCGGCCGCCTCGGTGATCGCGCAGGCCAGCAGCACGCCGGCCGCCACCTGCGCGTAGAACGCCTTCGTTGATGCCACGCTCATCTCGACGTCACGGCCGTCGGAGGTGAACAAGACACCGTCGGCCTTGTCGGTGAGATCGGAGTTCCGGCGGTTGACGATGGCGATCACCGTCGCGCCCCGGTCACGGGCCAGGTCGACCGTCCGGTTCGTGTCGGTGGTCGTGCCGCTCTGGCTCACGGCGATCACGAGCGTGTCGCTGAGGTCGGCCCGCAGGCCGAATCCGCTGAACTCGGTGGCCGTCGAGGCGCGGACCTGCAAGGCGCTGCCGTCGGCCAGGCGGCCCATGATCTCCACCGCACTCTGGCCGGCGATGGCCGCCGTTCCCTGGCCGATCACGACGACGCGGTGCAGCTCCCCCGACGCCAGCCGCTCCCGCACGCCGGCCGGGAGCGCCGCGTCGCCCACCGAGGCCCGGAGCCGGCCGTCGGGCCCGGCCACGATCCGCCCACGGATCGTCTTGCGGAAGCTCTCCGGCGCCTGGGTGATCTCCTTCAGCAGGAAGTGCCGGTACTCGCCCCGGTCGATGTCGCGGGTGGTCACCGAGGCCACCGCCACGTCGCCCTCGGTGAGCGGCAGCTCGGTGCCGTCGTACGCGAGGCGGCGGATGCCCGCCAGCTCGCCGGCCTTGACCGCGTCGAGCACGAGCACCTGGCCGCGGCTGGCCGGCTGGCCCTCCACGGCAGGGGTCTCGCCGTCCATGCGGACGTACCGGTGGGTCTCCTCCACGAGGCCGTAGGGCTCGCTGGCCACGAGGAAAAGGTCGTCGGCCAGCCCGACGTAGAGGGCCTGCCCGCTCCCTCGCAACGCCAGCAGCACCTCGTCGGGTGCCGCGGCCGACGCCGCAGCGATCGCCACCGACCCGTCGAACGACGCCACCGTCCGTCGGAAGGCCTCGGTGAGGTCGGGCGACACCGGCACGGCCCGCGACACCAGCGCCGGGATCACCTTCGCGTCGGTGGTGATCGGGCCGGGGATCCGCAGCCCGTGCTCGGCCTTCAGGTCGGCGTGGTTGTCGACGTCGCCGTTCAGGGCGGCCACCACGTAGGGCCCACCGTCGAACCCGTCCTCTTCGTGGTTGAGCGGATGGGCGTTGGCCTCGCTGATGATCCCGACGCTCGCCCACCGCGTGTGGGCGAGGACGGCCACGCGCGCCTCGCTCGACCGCAGCGCCAGGCGCAGGAGGGCATCACCACCGATGCCGGCCCGCAGCACCGCGGTGTTGTCGCCGAGCTCGCCGATCTCGGCCGCCGCCTTGTACACGAACGACAGCGCGCCCTCGGCGACGCGTACCGAGCCGCTCGTGAACAGCGGGTCGGCCTGGCGGTCGGCGAGGAGGCGGCGCACCGGGCCGTCGGCCGGGTCGAGGCCGTGACCGGTGACGAGGAGGTGGATCCCGGCCGAGTCGCGGCCTCGCACCTCCAGCCGGTCGAGTGAGCTGAGCGCGACCTGCACCGCGAACAGCCCGGCAATGGCGGCATCGCCAGGCTCCGGGCCGGCCAGGGCGGCAACCTCGCGGGCCATGCGGAGCCGGTCGTGGCGAACGGCCCAGACCGCGTCCCGGACGCGAACGATCGTGGCGTTCGTGCGCTCGAGGTCGGCCCCGTCGCCGTCCTCCAGCGATGCCTCCACCTCGAGCACCCGCTCGTCGAGCTCGTCGAGGCGCTCCACGATCGCGGCGGCCAGCCCGGCCGAGCGCACCAGAGCCGTCACGCCGGGCACGCCGCGCAGGGCTCGGTCGGCCTGCTCGACTGCCTCGGCCGCCGCCGTCAGCGCCGCTCGGACGTCGCCCGAGCGGCGAGCCGAGGCCACCGCCTCGTCGAGGAGGGCCAGCACCTCACGCGGCTGCGGCGGCAGCCGCAGGGCCGGACGGGCCAGGACTGCCACGATCCCACACACGCGGGCGAGCCTACCGACCGACCTCGCCCCGCCGCCGTCGGGTTCAGGCGCCAGCCCGGCGGATCACCTCGGCCAGCTGCTCGGCCACCGCTTCGGCCTCGGCGTGCGTCGGCGCCTCCACCATCACCCGCACGAGCGGCTCGGTGCCGCTCGGGCGCACCAGCACCCGGCCCGTGTCGCCGAGCGTGGCCGCTGCCGCCTCGACGTGGGGCGCGACGGCGTCGGCCATTGCGCGCACGTAGCCCGTCACGGGCACGTTGACGAGCACCTGCGGCAGCCGCGTCATCGCGGCCGCCGACAGCTCCGCCAGCGACCGGCCCGAACGGCGCACGACGTCGGCCAGCACCACGCCGGTGAGGAGCCCGTCGCCGGTCGTGGCCAGATCGCGGAAGATCACGTGGCCGCTCTGCTCGCCGCCGAGCACGTAGCCGCCGTCATCGAGCGCCTCGAGGACATACCGGTCACCGACGGCCGTCTCCACCACTCGCAGCCCTGCGGCCTGCATGGCCAGCCGGAAGCCGAGGTTCGACATCACCGTGGTCACCACGGTGTCGTGGCGCAACAGACCCCGGTCTCGGCGGTCGAGGGCGCAGATGGCGATCACGTGGTCGCCGTCGACGACCGCGCCGGTGTGATCGACGGCGATGAGCCGGTCGGCGTCACCGTCGAACGCCAGGCCGAGGTGGGCCTCCTCGGCCACCACCTCGAGGCGCAGCACCTCAGGGTGCGTCGCCCCGCAGCGGTCGTTGATGTTGCACCCGTCGGGGTGGTCGTTGAGGACGATCACGTCGGCGCCGAGCCGTTCGAGCACGGCCGGGGCCACGTGCAGGGCGGCCCCGTTGGCGCAGTCGACGACGATGCGCAGGTCGTCGAGACCGCGCCCGTCGACGGCGTCGATCACGTGCTCGACGTACTCCTGCACCGCCTCGTCGTCGCAGGTGATCGCCCCGACGGCCTCGCCCGTGGGCGTGCCCCGGGAAGCGACCTCGGTGGCGACCTTGGTGAGCTCGGCCTCGATGCGAGCCTCGACCTCGTCGGTGAGCTTCGTGCCGCCGGCGGCGAACAGCTTGATGCCGTTGTCCTCGAAAGGGTTGTGGCTGGCCGACACCATGGCGCCCGAGCAGCCGCGCAGCTGCGCAGCGAACGCCACGACCGGCGTCGGTGCCACCCCGAGGAGGGCGACATCGGCCCCCTCGGACGCCAGGCCCGCCGCGAGCGCAGCTTCGAGCAGCGCCCCCGACCGGCGGGTGTCGCGGCCGACCACGAAGGGTCCTCCGAGAACGCGGGCTGCCGCCCGGCCGAGGGCGAGCGCGAGCTCGGGGGTGACCTCGGCGTTGGCGACGCCTCGCACCCCGTCGGTGCCGAACCGCAGCGTCATCCGGCGGCGGTGGGCGTCAGCGCTTCGAGTACTGGGGCGCCTTGCGGGCCTTCTTCAGGCCGTACTTCTTCGACTCCTTCTTGCGCGCGTCACGCGTGAGGAGACCGGCCTTCTTGAGCGTCGGGCGCATCTCCTCGTCGAGCTCGCACAGCGCACGGGCGATGGCCATGCGCAGGGCGCCGGCCTGGCCGCTGATGCCGCCCCCGTGGAGGGTGCAGTCGACGTCGTAGATCTCTTCGGTGCTCGTGAGCCGCAGGGACTCACTCACGATCATGCGGTGGGTGGCCTGGGGGAAGTAGTCCTCGAAGCCGCGCTTGTTCACGGTGATCTTGCCGGTGCCGGGGCGCAGCCGGACGCGGGCGACGGCCTCCTTGCGGCGGCCGGTGGACTGGACGAGCGGCATGGGCACGGTGCTTGCTTCCTTCCTCAGCGGGCCTTCGCATGGGCCAGCTCGAGCAGCTTGGGCTGCTGGGCGGCGTGGGGGTGCTCGGGACCGGCGTAGACCTTGAGCTTCTTCAGCTGCTGGCGGCCGAGCGGGCCCTTGGGCAGCATGCCGCGCACCGACCGGCGCACGGCGTCTTCGGGCTTGCGGGCGAGCAGCTGGGCATAGCTCTCGCGCTTGAGGCCGCCGGGGTAGCCGCTGTAGCGCACGACTTCTTTCTGCTCGGCCTTGCCCGACGTGAGCCGCACCTTGGCGGCGTTCACGATGATCACGTGGTCGCCCATGTCCATGTGCGGCGCGAACACCGGCTTGTGCTTGCCGCGCAGGATGCGGGCGGCCTCGGTGCAGAGGCGGCCGAGCACCAGGTCCTCGGCGTCGATGACGACCCAGGCGCGCTGGACGTCGCTGGCCTTCGGGGAGTACGTACGCATTGCCACAACCTCGATCTGGCGCGAGACAGCCGAGGGGCCATCCGCAGGAACCCGGAGAGGATAGAGGCGAGCGGGCCTCGGCCACAAGGCCGCCCTGCTCAGTACCCGACCTCCCACAGGCACAGCCCGTGCGGAGGCGCCACCGGGCCGGCGGCGGCGCGCCGGCGTGACCGCAGCACACCGAGCAGCTCACCGGCCGTCCGCCGGCCCGAGCCGATCTCGACGTGCGTCCCGACGATCGAGCGGACCATCTGGTGGCAGAAGGCGGTGGCGGTGATCTCGAACCGCAGGACGCCGTCGCCGACGTCACGCCACTCGGCCGACAGCACCCGCCGCACCATCGACGCCTCGGTGTCGCCCTTGGGGCGCCGGCAGAACGAGGAGAAGTCGTGCTCTCCGATGACGGGGTCGCAGGCCAGCCGCAGCTCGTCGAGATCGAGCGGCGTCGCCACGTGCCAGGCGGTACGCGTGAGGAACGGGCTCGGGGCAGGGGTGTTCAGCACCGTGTAGCGGTAGCGCCGCCAGCGGGCCGAGAAGCGGGCGTCGAAGTCGGGAGCGGCCAGCGCGGCAGCACGCACCACGATCGCCGGCCCACACAGCCCGTTCACGCTGCGCTCCAGGCGAGCGAGGTCGACCCCTTCGGGGGCGTCGAAGGAGACCACCTGACCCCAGGCGTGCACGCCGGCGTCGGTCCGGCCGGCGCCCGTGACCGCCACCGGCACCCGCAGCACCTTCCCGAGGGCGTCCTGGAGGGCTCCCTGGACGGTGGCCACACCCTCGTTGGTCGCGAAGCCGTGGAACCCGGTGCCGTCGTAGGCGACGGTCATCCGCACCCGGACACGCGGCGACGGCGCCCCGAAGGGCGCCGTCACTGAGTCTGCCGGAACCGACCCGGTCACATCGGTGGGATCAGACGAGCTCGATGCGCGCCATGGGGGCGTTGTCGCCATGGCGCGGGCCGAGCTTCAGGATGCGGGTGTACCCGCCCGGCCGGTCGGCGTAGCGGGGAGCCACGTCGTTCACGAGCTTGGCGGTCATCTCCTTGTCACCCAGGTAGGCCTGGATGTCACGGACGCGGTGCAGCCCGCCCTTCTTGGCCTTGGTGATCAGCTTCTCGGCCACGGGCCGCAGGGCCTTGGCCTTGGCCTCGGTGGTGGTGATGGCCTCGGCGGCGAACAGCGAGGCCGCGAGGTTCGCCATCATGAGGCGCTGGTGGGCCGCATCGCCGCCGAATCGGCGGGAGCGGCGCGGGGTGGCGGGCATGGCGTTCCTTCCTCGTCAGCCGCGGAGCGACAGGCCCCGCTCGTCGAGCTTGGCCTTCACCTCGTCGAGCGACTTCTGGCCGAAGTTCGTGATGTTCAACAGGTCGTCCTCGGTCTTCACCAGCAGCTCGCCGATCGTGTTGATCTGCGCCCGCTTGAGGCAGTTGCGGGGCCGCTCCGACAGGTCGAGGTCCTCGATCGGGAGGTCGAGGTCGGGTGAGCCGGTGGTGGCGCCGGTGACCTCGCCGAGCTCGAGGCCCTGCGGGTTCTCGCTCATGTTGGCGACGAGGTCGATGAGGTTGCGCAGCGTGGCGCCCGCCGAGGCGAGGGCGTCGCGCGGGGTGATGCTGCCGTCGGTCTCGATGTCGAGCACGAGCCGGTCGTAGTTGGTGCTCTGCTCGACGCGCGTCGGCTCCACCGAGAAGGTGACCCGGCGCACCGGCGAGAAGATCGCGTCGATCGGGATCACACCGATCGTGCGGGTCTGCGTCTCCCGGTCGGCCGAGAGGTACCCGCGGCCACGCTCGACGGTGAGGTCGATGGCCAGGCGGCCCTTGGCGTTGATCGTCGCGACGTGCAGGTCGGTGTTGAGGATCTCGATCTCCGAGGGCACCTTGATGTCGCCGGCGCTGACGTCGGAGGGGCCGCGCACGTCGAGGCGCACGATCACCGGCTCGTCGGACGACGACGTGAGGACGATGTCCTTCAGGTTCAAGATGACGTCGGTGACGTCCTCGGCGACACCGGCGATGGTGTCGAACTCGTGCAGCGCGTCGTCGAAGCGGACCGTGGTGATGGCCGCCCCCGGGATGGAGGACAGCAGCGTTCGGCGCAGCGAGTTGCCGATGGTGTAGCCGAAGCCCGGGTCGAGCGGGCCGATGGCGAACCGCTGGCGGTTGTCCTCGGCCTCGCCGAGGGCCTCGACGGTGGGACGGCTGAGCTGAAGCAGCATGGGCGGGTCTTCCCTCTCGCGCCGGGGTTACTTGGAGTAGAGCTCGACGATGAGCTGCTCGCGCACGGGCACGTCGATATGGGCGCGCAACGGCAGGTCGCGCACGGTGACCTGCTGGCCGTTGTCGGCGCCGTCGAGCCACGGGGGCAGCTGGCGGTCGAGCACGTCGATGTTCTGGCGGATCACGATGAAGCTGCGAGCCTTGTCGCCCAGGCTCACCACGTCGTTCCTGCGGACCTGGTAGCTCGGGATGGTCACCCGCTTGCCGTTCACCTTCACGTGGCCGTGGCGCACGAGCTGGCGGGCCTGGGCTCGGCTCGAGCCCCAGCCGGCACGGAACGCCACGTTGTCGAGACGGGTCTCCAGCAGGCGCAGGAGGTTCTCGCCGGTGACACCCTGCTGGCGGTTGGCCTCGTCGTAGAGGTTGCGGAACTGCTTCTCCATCAGCCCGTAGATGCGGCGCGCCTTCTGCTTCTCGCGCAGCTGGGCGAGGTACTCGCTGCCCTGCTGACGGCGGCTGCGGCCGTGGTCACCCGGCGGGTAGGGCCTCCGCTCGATGGGGCACTTCATGGAGTCGCACTTGGTGCCCTTGAGGAACAGCTTCATGCGTTCGCGGCGGCAGAGCCGGCAGACCGGTCCGGTGTAACGAGCCATCGTCAGACCCTCCGACGCTTGGGCTGGCGGCACCCGTTGTGGGGCACCGGGGTGACGTCTTTGATGCCCGACACCTCGATGCCGGTGTTCTGGATGGAGCGGATGGCGGTCTCGCGACCCGAGCCCGGGCCCTTCACGAGCACCTCGACCCGGCGCACCCCGTGCTCCATGGCGGCGCGGGCGGCCTTCTCGGCGGCCAGCTGGGCCGCGAAGGGCGTCGACTTGCGCGAGCCCTTGAAGCCCACGTTCCCGGCCGAGGCCCACGACAGCACGTTCCCTTCGGTGTCGGTGATCGACACGATGGTGTTGTTGAACGAGCTCTTGATGTGGACCACGCCGAACGTGACGTTCTTGCGCTCCTTCTTGCGGGGGCGCCGGCCACCCGGCTTGGGCTTCGCCATCACTTCCTCACAGCCTTTTTCTTGTTGGCCACCGTCTTCTTCGGGCCCTTGCGGGTCCGGGCGTTGGTGTGGGTCCGCTGGCCGCGCACGGGCAGGCCCTTGCGGTGGCGCACGCCCTGGTAGCAGCCGATCTCGATCTTGCGCTTGATGTCCTGGGCCACGTCACGGCGCAGGTCGCCCTCGACGCGCAGGTTGGCGTCGACGTAGGCGCGGATCCGGTTGACCTCTTCGTCGGTGAGGTTGCGCACCCGGGTGTTCGGGTCGATGCCGAGCTCGGCGCAGATCTTCTGCGCGCTGGGCCGGCCGATGCCGAAGACGTAGGTGAGGGAGATCTCGAGTCGCTTCTCCCGGGGGATGTCGACCCCGGCGATTCGTGCCATGTGGGTGTGCTCCTAGCCCTGGCGCTGCTTGTGACGGGGGTTCTCGCAGATGACCTGGACGCGCCCGTGGCGGCGGATCACCTTGCACTTCTCGCAGATGCGCTTGACGCTCGGTCGAACCTTCATGTCGTTCTCACTTGTCGCTGTGCTGCAAGTGATCGCTCACTTGTAGCGGTAGGTGATCCGACCCCTGCTGAGGTCGTAGGGGGTGAGCTCCACCTGCACACGATCGCCCGGAAGGATGCGGATGTAGTGCATGCGCATCTTCCCGGAGATGTGGGCCAGCACCTTGTGGCCGTTCTCGAGCTCCACACGGAACATCGCGTTCGGCAGGGGCTCGACCACCGTCCCCTCGAGGACGATCGCGTCTTCCTTGGGCTTCGGCAGGGGGTGGCTCCTCCTCGGGCGGCGGCTGGACTGGCCTGCCGGGGGCGCGAACGCGCACCGGTGGACAGGGCCGACGGACGATGCTACCGCTCGCGTCGACCGCCAACAAGTGCGGGACGCGCGTGGCCCGAGCCCGGTTCGGCACCCCCGACAGGGGCACCGAGCCAGCACCGTAGCCGACCGAACGCGCGCTCCGGGGGAACCGGGACCGACGGTTCAGCAACGCGTCAGGATCTCGGGGCCGTGGTCGGTGACCACCACCGTGTGCTCGGCATGAGCCGACCGGCGTCCGTCGATCGTGACCACCGTCCAGCCGTCGGCCAGGGTGACCACGTCCTCCGCGCCCGCCACGGCCATGGGCTCGATGGCCAAGACGTTGCCCGGCTGCAGCTTCGGGCCCCGGCCGGGCTTGCCGAAGTTGGGGACGTCCGGGCGCTCGTGCATCATCCGGCCGATGCCGTGGCCGCAGTAGTCGCGCACGATCCCGAAGCCGGCGCCCTCGATCACCCGCTCCACGGCATGGCTCACGTCGCCGAGACGGTGGCCGGCGACCATCGCGGCCACGGCGGCGGCCAGCGCGGCGTCGACGGCGGCGACCAGCCGCCGCGACTCCTCGTCGACGGTGCCCACCGGCGCCGTGAACGCGGCATCACCGTGCCATCCCTCAACGATGGCGCCGCAGTCGACGGCCACCAGATCGCCCTCCTCGAGGCGGCGCCCCCCGGGGATCCCGTGCACCACGACCTCGTTGACACTGACGCAGATCACCGCCGGGTAGCCGTGGTAGCCGAGGAAGTTGGAACTGGCCCCCCGGCGCTCGAGCACCTCGCGGCCGATGCGGTCGAGCTCGCCGGTGGTCACCCCCGGGCGGATGGCCGCACGGATGCGCTCGTGCATCTCGGCCACCACCTGACCGGCGCGGCGCATCAGGCGCAGCTCGGCCGCGCTCCGGCGGGGGATCACCACGACCAGTGGCCGGTCACGGCCGAGTCGGTCGGCGGCGGTCCTGGATGGTGGCGACCAGCCGCTCGAGCACCTCGTCCGGCGAGCCGACTCCGTCGACGTCGGCCAGCTCCCCCCGGGCGGCGAAGAACGCACTGATCGGCGCCGTCTGCGTCTCGTAGAGGTCGAGCCGGCGGTTGATGGCGTCCTCGGTGTCGTCGGCCCGCTGCACCACCCGCCCGCCGCAGGCGTCACAGGTCCAGTCGACCCTCGGCGGCGCGCCGACCGAGTAGTTGGTGCCGCAGCCCTCGCACACCCGCCGGCCGGCGAGGCGCTCGAGCACCAGCTCGCGCGGGACCTGGAGGTCGATGCAGAGG
>Ga0209594_1000043_pt1 | contig 99099 bp, 71 predicted proteins | sample AshMeaCrysSpring_FD_184126 | JGI IMG/M metagenome (GOLD analysis project Ga0209594, IMG submission 184126) | Groundwater microbial communities from Big Spring, Nevada to study Microbial Dark Matter (Phase II) - Ash Meadows Crystal Spring... | ecosystem: Environmental > Aquatic > Deep subsurface...
TAGAAGAGGTACTGCTGGCTCGGTTAAAAGTTTTAATGAAGCAACCAGAATTTATTCATGGGTTAACTTGTTTCCATTGGTGGCCTAGAATCCCATCTTACGAAAACTGATCAACCGGATTTGATATGACTTTTGACTTTTGACTTCCGCGAAGCGGTTGACGGCTTCTGGTTATCCACTCGGAATTGATGTCGGACTCGATAAGTTCTTAGCAACTTCTGAGGGTGAGTTGATTGAACGACCGAAGTTTTTAAGCCGACTACAAAGCGAGTTGAAATTGCTGCAACGTAGACTTAAATTAAAAACATCCAGTTCATCAAATCGGCATAAACTCAACCAGAAGATAGCAAGACTTCATCAAAAAATCTCAGATACCCGAAAAGATTTTCATTTCAAACTAGCCCATCATTTGTGTGACCAAGCTGGAATGATATTTGTTGAAGACCTCGACTTGAGAACCTGGGCCAAAGGAATGTTAGGTAAGCATACTTTAGATGCAGGTTTTGGTCAGTTCTTCAATATTTTGGCTTGGGTTTGTTGGAAGCGGAAAGTTGGCGGTGTCGGCTTCCGTCCCGCCAAACTTTTCAAGAGAAAGAGGGGTTGATTTTGGTAAAGTTGACTACAGATATACCAGTCAAATTTGTCCTCATTGTGGAACGTATACAGCGGAAAGTTGGCGGTGTCGGTTGACCTCCCGCCAAACTTTTCAAGACGGTAAAAAAAACCTGTCTGAACGTATTCACAAATGCCCTGAATGCCAGTACGAAATTAATCGAGATGTAGCGGCGGCAAAAGTGATTGGTCATCGAGGTGTGACTGCGGTCGGGCAGATCGTGGTTCAAGAAATTGACGCTCGTTGGTGTACTGTCGGGGGGCTTTGTCCTACATAAGTGCCGTTCAAACAGTAAACCTAAATCGTGCGGTTTGGGAATCCCTCAGTAGAATCTCTGATTTAGTGGGGGAGGATGTCAATCTAAGATCCTGGACTAATTTGACTTAAGCGATCGCGAGTTCGGTTAATTGCCTGTGTCAACTGTTCAAACCCGGTACCGCCATAACTATTACGGGCTGCTACTACTTGACGGGGGGCGATCGCTTCATAAATATCCCCTTCAAACCCAGGATGTAACTGCTGCCACTCTGCTAAACTGAGATCTTTCAATAATTTTCCCTGCTGTAAACAAGTCCGAACCACTTTCCCCACTAAATTGTAGGCTTCTCGGAAGGGAACGCCTTTGGCTGCCAGGTAGTCTGCCACGTCAGTGGCGTTGGAAAAGTCTTCCGCCACAGCAGAGGCTAAGCGAGGGGTTTGAAATTCAATCCCTTCTGCCAATAAAATAGTCAGGGCTTCTAAACAGCCTTTCACCGTTTTTACGGTATCAAACAGCCCTTCTTTATCCTCCTGTAAATCTTTGTTATAAGCCAACGGTAAGGCTTTCATAATCACCAACATTCCTTGTAAATGCCCAAAAACTCGTCCTGTTTTCCCTCTCACAAGTTCCGGAACATCGGGGTTCTTCTTCTGGGGCATAATGGAGGAACCCGTGGAACAGTTATCCTTGAGGCGAATGAAACCAAATTCCTGAGAAGCCCAGAGAATCATCTCTTCCGATAATCGGCTTAAATGCACCATAATTAAACTGGCGGCACAGAGGAACTCCACAGCCCAGTCGCGATCGCTCACCCCATCAAGGCTGTTAGCATAAATATTATTAAATGTCAATAGTTCGGCGGTATAATGACGGTCAATGGGAAACGTGGTTCCCGCCAATGCCCCACAACCCAGCGGGCTAATGTCCACTCGTTTGTACACATCTGCGAGGCGTTCCCAGTCTCTGTTAGCCATCTCCACATAAGCTAAGAGATGATGGGCTAAACTGACCGGTTGGGCACGTTGCAGGTGAGTATAACCCGGAATCAGAGTTTCAACATGGGACTCTGCTAATTTCAGTAATACCGTTTGCAACTGGATCAGTTGAGTCCGAATTTGCTGAATTTGATCCCGTAGATATAAGCGGGTATCCGTCCCCACTTGGTCATTGCGCGATCGCCCCGTATGCAGCTTTTTACCCACATCCCCCACTAATTCTGTGAGTCGCCGTTCAACTGCAAAATGAACATCTTCCGCGTCAATACCCGGGTTAAATTGACCGTCTCGATATTCTTGACGAATTTGTTCTAAACCCGAAACCAGGGTTTCTCCCTCTTCTGGGGAAATAATCCCAGTCTTCGCTAACATTTTAGTATGGGCAACAGATCCGGTTAAATCATATTCAATCAGTTCAATATCAAAACCAATACTGGCATTAAACGCGGCGATCGCAGGATGCAAAGCCGTTTCAAAGCGTTCACTCCAAGTTTTAGACTGGGTCATCACTAAGATTATTTATAGCGTACAGGGATTGACACTCTCACCGTCAATCGCAAAGCGATGTGACGGGAGATTCTTTGTTCAACGAATCAACTTGCCCTAACAGGATAGCTCCAGTCAAAGTAGAGGTCAATTCTCCCAAAGCGTTTATCGGTTCTAGACCGAAAGTTCCGGTATGTCCTGCCGTACTTAATCCCCTTCTTAAAATATTTTTCGCCGCGTTTTCATCCCTATCTAACTGACACCCACAACTACAAACATGGGTTCTTGTTGACAGGGATTTTTTTACAGTTTTTCCACAATTTGAACAGTTTTGGCTTGTATATTGAGGAGGAACCGCAATGGTAACTTTCCCATACTTCCTTCCAAAATATTCCAACCAAACTCGGAACTGATACCAAGCTGCATCATTAACCCACCCCTCTGGCTCCCCTCCCAGGAGGGGATGGGGGTGGGTATGATTTTTAATTAAGTTCTTAATCCTTAAATCCTCGTAGGCTACCACATCGTTAGAGTGGATTACGGAGTATGCAACTCGTTTGCAAAACTCTTTTCGTTGCCGACTGATTTTCAGATGAGACTTAGCTAATTGTTGTCTAGCTTTTTTGCGGTTATTAGACCCTTTCTGTTTTCGAGAAACTTGTCTCTGTAACCGCTTAATTTTCTTTTCTCCTGTTCTCAAAAATTTGGGGTGATCTACTTTTTTCCCTTGATCATCGGTGTAAAAAGCCGACAACCCTACATCTAAACCAATTGTTTTGTTAGTCGGTTCAGTCTTAATTTGAACGTCAATTGAAATCAGAAATTGGCAATAGTAACCATCTGCACGTCTAACTAATCTAACCCGTTTCATTTGTTCAGGTTGATAGAAGTGCAAATCGTAGCTTCCCACTAGCCGTAAGCGTCCAATCCCTTTTTTATCAGTAAAGGTAATAGCTTTACGGGTCTTTAAATCTAATTGCCATCCAGTTTGTTTGTATTCTACAGAACGGCAATTTTTCTTGAATTTAGGGAAGCCCATCCCCCCTTTTATTCCCCCCTTATTAAGGGGAGCCACTGCGGTCTTGGGGTTTCCCCAAGTAGAGCAAGTGGCGTGGGTTTGGGGGGAGCGTTTACAATTGTCATAAAATCGGGCAATAGCTGACCAGGCTCTCTCTGCACTAGATTGTCTAGCTTGAGAGTTTAACTCATTGGCAAATTTAAAGTCATGAGCCAATACGCGACAATATTTGTTTAAGTCGTAGCGTCCTACCCCTTTATTATCCATCCAATATCTTAAGCATTTGTTCTGGATGAATTGAGCAGTACGAATGGCTTCATCTATTGCTTTGTATTGTTGCTCTTTCGCTCTGACTTTAAATTCTAAAACGAGCATATTATGTCACCTGTATCGACCTAAATCTAATCTAACACAAGTTTTCTGTTTTGTGTCAAGTGTTTCTCTGTCGTGCTTCGCTATTGATTTTGCTCGGTTTTTCATCCCACCACAGCATCAGCTTGGTGGTGGGATGAAAAACCGAGATTTTAGATAACACCGGGAAGAAGACGGCAGGTGTGGACGGACAGAAAAGTTTGACCCCAAAGCAACGTCTTGACCACTACCTTCATCTAGTTAGCTTTTAAGCTGTTGTTTAACTTCGGCTAGAACCGTTTCCATTTTAGACAGTTCCACTGCACCGGAGAAAGTTTCCCCATTCATCACAAAAAATGGTGTGCCTGTTGCCCCTAAACCCGTTGCAAGCTGCACATCTGCTTGAATGGCTTCTAAGGCAGCATCACTGTTGCGATCGCGGTTAAATTGTTCTAAATCTAAATTAAGAGATTCGGCTAACTCTAAATACAGAGATTCTCCTAACGCCTTCTGCTGGGCAAATAAGCTATCTTGATATTCCCAGAATTTCCCTTGTTGTTGGGCTGCCCAAGAGGCTCTGGCTGCGGGTAAAGCTTCGGGATGAATTTTCGTTAAGGGCAAATGCTTATAAACTAATGTCACCTGATCTTGGTGACGATCCATAAATTGTTTCACAGTTCCATGGGCGCGAGAACAGAATGGACATTGAAAGTCTGAGAATTCAATCAAGACAATTTGCCCATTGCTTGCCCCTTGGGTGGGAGAATCTGCAATAATTGCCTGAGGATTCTCCTTAATTTGATTCAAAAAAGACTGGCGTTGCTCTTTTAAACTATCCTGTTGATTTTGTTGGTAAGCTTGAACTGATTCTAAAATCACTTCTGGGTTATCGCGAATAATTTTTAAAACCTGCTGTTCCAAGTTTGATGAGGAGACGGTGGAACAACTTCCCAGGAGTAAACACACAGATAACAGTCCAACCCATGCCAGAATAGGGAATCGATGCAGGCGCTGCCAGAAGAAAGAAGCATTCATAACCCATCGTTTAATCTACAGCTTTATAGTGTAGCGCTTCTGGGAGTCCTAGGAAACTGAGAATTTCACAGACTGAATTATGCTTCAATAACAACGTAAGCTGTTTAGCATTGAGATTGGGATACTCAAATTTTTGCTCATGGAACAGGGAACAACGGATCTGGGAACGGGGAACAGAAGATTCACAACTTAAATGTCGAAAAGTTTAGAATTCTTTAAGGGTTTAACAACTGAATTCTGGATTCTACAAGGGGATTATCTATGACTTTTATTTCGATTAACTACGCTTTATTTTTGCTGGCTTTATGTGGCGTGTATTGGTTGATTCCCTGGCGAACTTGGCGACTGTTTATTTTATTAATAGCCAGTTTAATTTTTTATGCCACCTTACAGCCTCAATATATTCCCTTATTATTATTGTGTATTGTTTTTAATTATGGTTTAGCCCATGCCATTGGAGAACCCTTAGAAAATCATGTTGCTAATGTCACCTGGAATCGTCGTCGTTTCTTATTACTAATTTTTGGAATTATTGTTAACGTTGCCCTACTATTAGGATTTAAATATATTCCCTTTATTCTCAATACCCTAGGATTTAGTTTAAATTTGCCTCACTTGTTTGATCAAGCCGAATGGTTTAAAGCTTATATTATTTCTCCTCTTGGATTAAGTTTTTTCTGTTTTGAACTGATTGCATATTTAGTCGATGTCTATCGGGGTGCGCCTATCGCTCATTCATTTTTAGAATTTACCACCTATAAGTTTCTATTTCCTAAATTAATTTCTGGCCCCATTACGCGCTATCATCATCTCAACCATCAGTTTAAATCCCTCAAATTTCCGGTAACTGAACAAATTGTAGACGGCTTATGGTTAATTGCACGGGGTGCTGTTAAAAAGGGGTTATTTGCCGATCATATTGGCATTTTAGTAGACCTAAGCTTCAGTAATTTACAACGGGCAGGCAGTGGGGATTTATGGCTTGCCACTTTCGCCTATGGACTGCAACTTTATCTCGATTTTAGTGGCTATGTTGATATGGCAAGGGGAACCGCTTTATTACTAGGATTAAGTTTACCTCAAAACTTTGATGCCCCCTATTTTAGCACCAGTATTGCTGACTTTTGGCGACGTTGGCATATCACCTTAGGGGATTGGTTACGGAACTATTTATATTTTCCTTTGGGGGGGTCTCGGGTTGGACTAATTCGCACTTGTCTAAACTTATTAATTGTCATGATTATTGCTGGAATTTGGCATGGTGCAGCTTGGGGATTTATTGTTTGGGGGGCAATCCATGGCATAGCATTAGTAGTGCATCGCCTCACTGAAACGTTATCCAAAAAATGCTCTATTCAGTGGCTATGGGAAACCCTTCCGGGTATAATTTTTTCTTGGTTAATCACTCAAACTATGGTATTTTCAGCGTGGATATTTTTCCGATTACCGAATTTAAAAGATTCAATTTGGGTCGTTCAACATTTATGGGGAAAAATCGCAGATGTTCAGTTTGCTCATAAGGTTTATATTGAAGCATTAGGATTAGAACGCATTAATATTATTTTTTTACTGGCTAGCTTATTCGTTGTCATGGGAATTGCTACAGGCTTACATCGAGGCTTAAATCTTCAAATCAAATGGCCGATTAAGTTATTGTTTGTTCCCCTTTGCTTTTTCCTCGTCTTCTTGTTAGCACCAAAAGGAGGTTTGCCGTATATTTATTTTGAATTTTAAACTCGTTAAAATGAGCAGAATAATTACTATGTATGCTGCTTTCAGCAGCTTTTTTGTTAAAATCAAAATCGGGGTGCTAGAAACTGCTACAGAACTCAATAGCGAAACCCGAGTAAAATAAACGAACAGTAAAATCCATTGATTGCAAAAATATTGCTTCCGAAATATTTCGGAAGAGAGATGTATTCTAGAAATCAATTCAGCAAAATAAGTCATGCTTGGGTGACAATATCTTACTTGTTTTCCCGAATTTGGCTTTCCTGCCTATGTGGGATCTAAAAATCATGAAATAATCAAAACATTAGTTATGCTGGATTGGATCACGAATACTGTTAACGCTTTAGACTATGTCGGTATTGCGCTACTCATGTTGTTAGAAAATATCTTTCCTCCTATTCCTTCGGAGTTGATTATGCCCCTGGCAGGGTTCTTTGTCACTCGTGGAGAATTAAGGTTTACATACGTGGTGATTGCAGGAGTCATTGGTTCAATATTGGGTGCATTACCTTGGTATTATTTAGGAAGAGCTTGGGGTTTAAAACGAATTGAAAAACTCGCTGATCGCTATGGCAAATGGTTAACCCTTTCGAGTCAAGAGATTAGGAGATCAAAACAGTGGTTTGACCGGAGGGGAAAAGAAGCCGCTTGTCTGAGTCGCCTGGTGCCAGGTGTTCGTACCTATATTTCAGTCCCTGCAGGCATCAGTAAAATGCCTCTGTTTGTCTTTTTATTGTATTCTACTATAGGCACTACAATTTGGGTCGGTCTGTTAACCTATGCCGGATATCTTCTAGGGGCTAATTATGACCAGATTAAGCAATTTCTCTCCCCTCTAAGCTTAGTTGTGATTATTCTTCTCATTGCTGCTTTTATGATTTGGATTATCAAGCGGAAAAAAACATCTGAGTAAGTCAAAGAGAAAAACGATTTGATAGATAGAGAATAAAAAGTAACTGTATTTGAGGAAGTGGCGCGACAGTCATCGCGGAATTGGTGAAGGGAGGTAATCGGTTCAGCGTCCCTAACTACACGGGGTTTACAGCAATAGTATCTGGTCAGCTCATGAACCGACAAGATTGGGGTAAAGTATGTTTATTGATGAATTGACTTTATTGATGTCTTTGTGATCTTTTTGAATGATTGTCATTAAAATATTGATATCGTTCGATCTCAAATCGGATAGATTATGTTCGAGCTGATGATACTGAGCTTCTTGGTTGGGACTCTAGGCTTAGAGGTGCTTCTATTAGGTCGTTTGATGCAAATTTATCAAACTAATGTGGAAAGACGCTTGTGCGAGGAGGAAGAGGTTTTGAACCCTGATGAACTGATTCAAACTTTACCCACTCTTAACCCGGTTCAAGAAACTCCTCAGAAGGAATGGGAATATAAAATTGTCCGGGCAAATCGCGATTTATTTCGTAATCCGGCTATTTTTCAGCGATTATGTAAAGAGGAAGCCGAAGTGGGATGGATTTTGCTAGAAAAATTAGATGATCGGCGAGTGCGATTTAAGCGACCCCTTTCGATTCGAGAACAACCTCCCTCAAACCTGCCCCTGTTTGATCCGTATCGTTGTTCTTATGGATCTTCGTCTGATTGGACCTTTTGGTTTGCGGCGATCGCTTTTATTGGTGCGATGATTCTGCCCGCCTATTTAGGGTATACCTTTGTGTTTCGTCGCCTCAATGCACCTGTGCCTCAATTCCCTCCACAACAGCAGTTATTACAGTCTGTTCCTCAACAAAAAGATAGTGATCCTCAAAACCAATAAGTTGCATTATGGTAAATTGTAGGCAATAGGAGAAGGGGAGGAGGGATAAAGATTAACCTTTGAAGTGACTAATTTTGTTCCTTAGAAGTGAATTTCTGTTGAATCATCGTCCAACTGTTGTGGGAAATCCAAGATCCTAGCAGCATGGCAATCAGAAAGAAAACAGGATTAAAAATCCCCAAGACTAAAGCGGTAATTCCAGGCCCTGGACAATAACCAGTAATGCCCCAACCAATACCAAAAATCGCTGCACCGAGAATTAGGGGTAAATCAATCGTTTTCTTAGAAGGTAGATAAAATTTCCGGGTGAGGAGGGGATGGGGTTGCCGTAGAACATAACGAAAGCTAATCAGGGTAACTCCCACTGCGCCCCCTAAAACAAACAGCAGGGTTGGATCCCATTTTCCGGCTAAATCCAGGAACCCTAAAACGCGATCGCGGTCAATCATTTGGGACAATCCCAAACCAAAGCCAAACAGGATACCAGAAAACAAGGCAATCACATTCTGTTTAAGCTTTAAAGAGGGTTTTCGTTGCGGTTGTTGTTGAACTTTATCCATGACGGATGATAAACACAGTAATGAAAGCAGTTGTGAGAAACGTGATGACGGCAACCAATGAACGAGGGGATAAGCGACCTAATCCACAAACACCATGACCACTGGTGCAACCACTCCCGAGGCTTGTGCCAAAGCCTACGAGAAACCCGCCAATAATCATGGTGAGGGGAGCAAAGGTTGAGATGGGAGTGGGTCGAGGCGCAAAGAAATTCTCATAACAGGCACCCCCCACTAACATCCCCACTAAAAAGATCCAGCGCCAATTTTCTCTAGCATCTCCCCAAATTGCCCCGTTGACAATCCCACTAATACCAGCAATTCGGCCATTAAAGGCGAGCAACAGTGTGGCACTGGTTCCAATTAACATCCCCCCCAATAATGCACTCACCCAATCAAATGATGCCATTTCTACCTCCTTTCAAGAGTTTTAGATTAAGAACGGCGAATATTAAAACAACACCATTCTTGACGTTTCCAGAGCGTTGCAACAATCCACCCATGCTGTTCTAGTGTATCTGCAATTGGCTTGGCTTGATCTAACAAAATGCCACTGAGAATTCCCCAAGTATTGATATGAATGATTGAGTTTAACTTGGGAATCAGATCAATAATTACTTCAGCTAAAATATTGCAAAGAATGCCATCGACGGGATGATCGAGGTGTTCAATTAATTCCTCAATACTGCCCTGTTCCACAACCATTTTCTCTGGGGAAATCTGATTCAGTTGGCGATTATGCACCGCAGCCCGTACTGCCAGGGGATCAATATCAACAGCATAGGCTTGAGTTGCTCCCAACAGCAATGCCCCAATGGATAAAATGCCTGAACCACAGCCAATATCGGCTACAACAGCTTGTTCAGGTTTAACCCCAAACCGCATTTCTAACGATTCTAGACAAAGCTGAGTGGTGGCATGGGTTCCTGTCCCAAAGGCAACACCCGGATCTAAGCGCAGAATTTGCCGATCCGATTCAGACGGTAACGGCAACCAAGCGGGATACACTAAGATATAATCCCCTACAGGAGTGGGTTTCCAATCTTTCTGCCAGCTACTGGCCCAATCTTGTTCATCAATTAAATCCCACTCCACTGCAGGAGTGGGCATTTCCATGCATAAAGCGTCTTGACGCAGCCATAATGATAAAGCGGCTAAATCTAACAAGTTGGCTTGTTGTTCGGGTAAATAAGCGGAAATCAAACAGGCATGATTTTTGATTTGACTGGCTGTGCCACGACAGCCAAAATCTTCCAGTCGCCAAAAAATGGTTTCTTCTAGGGCTGGATCACCAAGAACTTTAATTTCCCACCAGCTATGTGCCATATTGCGTTTCAACGTCAGGGTTTAGAGTGTTTGAGAGAAGCGACAACTGTACTGAATCTTGAACGGATTTACACTGAAACAGTTGTCAACCCTTCATGGGATTTTGTTTTCCGCTTTCTGCTTACTATCAAGACCCTTAGCTCAAGTTTACTACAGCCTTGGGGTCACTCATCTAAAGTTACAGCTTTACTCTAACTGAATCAGGAGGGTTGTCACCACCCAATTTCATCCGTTGAAATTCGCTAGCCAGGGGATGAAGAAGATGAAGAAGAAGAAAAGAAGGGTATTTCTTTCTTCTTCTGAGGACAGGTCTTAGGATTGCAATTGCCCAGAGAGGGCAACGGTGTAAGCATCCCGAATACCAGGAACTTTCATGATTTCACTGAGTAATCCTTCGGGTAATGGATCATCGAGACTTAACACCATTACGGCTTCACCCCGAACAATTCGCCGTCCTACCTGCATACTGGCAATGTTGACATTAAAACTGCCCAGTAAAGACCCAATTTTCCCGATAATTCCGGGCATATCTCGGTGCAGGGTAAATAACATGTGGGGACTGGGAGGAACGTTAATGGGGAACCCATCAATATTGGTCACCCGAATTTCTTGTTCTCCCAAAATTGCCCCCGTGACGGAGTGAGTGCCGAGAGATCCTTTGGCTGAAAGATGTAATGATCCGGTATAGTCACTGGCAGAAGTATCACGGGTTTCCACCACATGAATCCCCCGATCTTTGGCTTCTAAGGTGGCATTGACATAATTCACCCGTTCTCGCAAGGCTTGAGTTAATAATCCTTTGAGGGAGGCAACGACAACGGGTTTACTGCTATCGGCAGCCAGTTCCCCTTGCAGTCGGACTTCCAGGAAGTCTACCCGACCTCCAGCCAATTGACCGACTAAATTGCCTAAGGTTTCCGCCAATTGCAGATAAGGCTTGAGTTTTTCCAGGGCATCGGGATACAAACCGGGAATATTCACCGCAGAACGGGCAGGTAAACCCAGCAGAACATCTCGAATTTGTTCAGCAACATCCACCGCGACGTTGACTTGGGCTTCTTCTGTTGAGGCCCCCAAGTGAGGGGTAAGAATAATCTTTTGATCCAATTCCCGTAACGGAGAATCTGCTTCTAAGGGTTCATTTTCGTAAACATCGAGGGCTGCCCCAGCAATTTGATCCTGTTTCAGGGCTTCATATAATGCCGCTTCATCAATAATACCCCCTCGGGCACAGTTGACTAATCGGGCCGTTGGTTTCATTTTCGCAAATGCCGCAGCATTAATCATGTGATAGGTTTCTTCCGTTTTCGGCATGTGCAGGGTGATATAATCTGCCTCTTGCAATAACATATCTAAATCCACCAAGCGACATCCCAGTTGTTCTGCCCGGTCTTGAGAGATAAACGGGTCATAAGCCAACAGTTTCATTCCCATGGCTTTAGCAGCGGTTGCCACATGGGAACCAATTTTACCTAGTCCAACCACGCCGAGGGTTTTCTTATACACTTCTACCCCAATAAAACTTTTACGGTTCCATTCTCCTTTTTTGACGGACTGATTGGCCTCCGGAATATGGCGCGAGAGAGCCAGGATCATAGCGATCGCGTGTTCGGCTGCCGCAATCGTATTACCTTGAGGGGAATTGACGACTACAATCCCTTTGCGCGTGGCAGCAGCAACATCCACATTATCCACGCCAACTCCAGCCCGACCAATAATTTTCAGTTGATCGGCGACCTGAATCATGTCCTGGGTGATCCGAGTTCCAGAACGGATCATCCATCCATCATACTCGGGGGCGATTTTAACCAGTTCTTCTGGAGGTAAGCCCGTTTTAATATCGACTTGCGCTACTTGGGATAAAATATCAATTCCCGCTTGATCAATTGAATCAGATACAAGAACCTTAGGCATAATGATAGCGATACTGAATAAGTTGCAACAGTGGGAAGTTTGACACTGCCGACCGGATATGGACGACTGCAGTAGGACATTTTAACTGTTGTTGGGTCGGAGTTAAATCAATTCCCTGAAAACTTTAACTTTGATTTGTGATTCGTTATTCGTTATTTGAGGGAATAGGGAATAGGGTGTGGGGTGTGGGGAACAGGGACATGGGGAGATGGGGAAAACAAGGGGGCAAGGGAGAGCAACTGTTGCGTGTTGACTTGCAGACTTGCAGACTTCTGCCTATACCCCACACCCTACACCCCACATCCTAATATAATCATCAAGAGATTCAATCTCAATCGATTTAGTCTGTATTATTGATCTCAGCGTCATTTCAATTAATCTATGAATTATCTGGTTGCTGTCCTGGGCGATCGCATTGCTGCCGAAGCTGCCTCAGTTGCCCTGGAAAAGGAAGGTTTGCCAACCCAGCAAGTGTCTATTCTGGGGAAAGGGTATCAAAGTGCGGATGAATTTGGCTTGATTGATCCCAATGAAACCGCCAGGAATCAAGTGAAATTGATGGCATCGTGGCTGATTCCCTTTGGATTTGCGGCGGGTTTTACCTTTAGTGTGATTACAGGATTAAATACTTTTGCATTTGCTGGAGAATTAGGCAATCATCTCATCGGGGGATTACTGGGGGCGATTTCTGCGGCAATGGGCAGTGTTATTGTCGGTGGCGGTGTCGGTTTATTGGTTGGGGGTAGAGATGCATTACCCTATCGCAACCGACTCAAAGCCGGTAAATATCTGATTGTGGTCACGGGTTCGGAAAGTTCAACTCGTCAAGCGACTCGTATTCTACGTCAGTTTGAACCTGAATCCCTTCAAGGTTATCAAAGTCCTTAAGGGGAGTTAGAAGTTAGAAGTCAGATGGCAGGAGGCAATCGGCAATTTTAGATTTCTCCTCATCTCCCTTGCCCCCTTGTCTTCCCCATCTCCTCATCTCCCTGTTCCCCACACCCCACACCCTATTCCCTATTCCCTCAAATAACAAATGACGAACAACGAATAGCATTAATTGCTTACCATAAAAAACACAGGAATTCTGAGGAAAATTTGCCCCAGTTGGGAGATACCAAACTTAAGCTTTAATTCAGACGGTAATTCTTGCCAAGAAATCGGCACAAATCCAAAACGGTGGTAATATTGTTTCAGGTTTTTGCCTAAACATTCCAGATAAAGCGGTCGAGTCGATTGCTGAATTAAATGTTGTACTAAGTAGCTTCCTAAACCTTGTTGACGCTGTGGGGGCGCAACTACCAAACTACCCAATTCTTGCACTGTTCCATGACAACGTAACTGTCCACAAGCTATTATCACTTCGCCTTGTTCAATGATCCAAAATTGTTGCCAACGTAACTGAGTTGGATCAAGTCTAGCCTGCCACACTAATCGACGAATTGCTCGAATATCTTGGGGTGTAGCTGGACGCAATTTATATCCTACAGGTAAATCTAGGGTCATGATTAATTTAAACACAACATGGATGACGCAAACGCTGTTTACAAATCTCATTGTATTCAGCGGAGTTTGCACCTTTCAAGGTACTACAATGGCGGAAAATTTATCCAGTCGATATCAATATCCTGAAGCTGAACAACAAGCCTATTTAAATGCCTGCCAACGAGTCTCAACCGAACAAGGATTTTCTCCACAGCAAGCCACCAATCTTTGTCAATGTACCCTTGAACAATATCAAAATAAGTATACACTTGACCAGTTTAGAGCGCTTTATGAAGCAGCTCACCAAAACGATAAAGTCCCGACAGAATTTATCAAAGCCGGAATTTTTTGTGCGTCTCGATTAAGCTTAAAGTAATCATTAATTATTGTTTTGAACAAGAGAGATATACTGAATTTTAGGATCATTAACTTCTCTGTTTCTTCTGTACCTGTATGGTATAGCACTACGCAGATGGGTTAGAACATTTGTCAAAGCTGCACAGCCTGTTGTGATTAACGCCAATGACGGCGCGTAGCGCTATAATTTATATCTCTCTTTTATTCCGAATAACAAATCTTTCTTAATCCCTGCACTAATCGTTGAATTCCTGTAATTGCAGTCTGTTTTTGTAATGCTCCGTAAGCTACTCGTAAATAACAGCCCTGTTCAATTCCAAAAGTTGTACCCGGAATTACTGCAACTTTGTAGTCTTTAATTAACTGTTCCACAACTTCCATTGCTGTTAATTTTGTCTCAATTTTCAGTAAAAAATAAAACGCTCCTTTCGCCTCTGGAACCGTACAAATATCTGAAATAGAATTTAGTTCATTTAATATTATTTCTCGCACTTCAGCAATTTCTTGAATTTTCGATTGACAATCCTGATAACCTGCTTTTAAAGCACCCAAAGCCGCATATTGAGAAATGACAGGCGGACAAATTGCAATCGTATCTTGTACTTTTTGAATCGGGTGTAATAAATGTTGAGGAATCACCATATATCCAATCCGCCAAGAGGCAAAACCATAAGCTTTTGATAAGCTAAATAAAGAAATCGTATGGTTGTGACTATTGGGTAAAGAGGCTGGAGAAAAATGCTGAGCCTCATCATAAACAAAATATTCGTAGGCTTCATCGCTAATATGATAAAGCTGATGGTGGCGACATATTTCATTCACTTCCCGTAATGCTATTTCGGAATACACAGCCCCCGTAGGATTATTGGGTGAAATGGTTACTACTGCTTTAGTTTTTGGGGTAATTGCCTGTTGAATGGCTTGAGGACGAAGCTGATAATTAATATCCGTTTCCACTAAAACAGGTTGACAGCTTGCCATTGTAATTGCCATTTCGTGATTAAAATAATAAGGGGTTTGCAAAATGATTTCATCCCCCGGATTAGTAATGGCTAAAATGGCATTCATGAAGCCCATATTGCTGCCGGCTGTCACTACAATATAGTTTTCTGCTGTAATAGTAATCCCATTTTCTGTTTGCAGTTTTTCAGTAATTGCGGCTTGTAACTCCGGAATTCCTTCAACGGCTTGATATTGATGATTTTTGGGATAAGATAAAAACTGTGAAATCTGTTCAATTGCAGTTTGAGGTGGCGGATAATAAACCACCCCTTGACCTAAAGAAATTGTCCCCGGATGCTGACGAATTAACGCACCGACAACCGGAATAATCGGTGTTTGAACAAATTCCATGCGGGACATCATCAAATTCATCAACTTCACGTCACTGGATTATTCAGAAATGATAACAAATCCAGTATTATAGGAAAGATTTAAATGATCTGAATACAGCCTTCCCTATGAACTGGACTTCTATTTTTACAACTCAGGCTTTTCATCGCTTGACTCGAAAGGGTCGCTTGAGTCTCGCTAGCTTATCGTTAGCAGTATTGAGTGGCGTACAAATCTTCATCCCATCATCACCAGCCAACGCTTTTCCATTAAACATTTTTCCGCCAAACGCTTTTCCCTCCTTTGAATTACTTGAAGAAGAAGATTATGCAATTTGTGCACAAGGGTTACAGAGTGCGGGATTATCTCCTCAATTAACCGCCCAAGCTTGTGCGATGGCGGTACGACCCACACAAATCTCTACCTGTGTGACCCGAATTAACAGCGAGACAGGGGTTTCCGCCGAAGAAGCCTTACTGGGTTGTGTCAGTGTCCGCCGTCCCGAACAGATGGCCACTTGTGTGGTGGATATTACCCTCAACCGCAGTGATGCCAACCCATTAAGTGTTTTAGATAGCTGTAGCCGCAGTCTTTTACCTGTCAACCATGCTTATTGTGTTTTAGGACTGACGCAGTCCGCCGAGGCTTTACCCGTTGCCAATGCATTAGACACCTGTTTAACGCCGCCAGAACAATTTATTGATTTAGATTTGTAGGAGGTAGGGGGTAGGCAGTAGGGTGTAGGGTGTAGGGGGTAGAAATTTTGACTTCTGACGGGCGCATTGCAATGCGCCCCTACTCTCCTCCTCACCTCCTCTTTCAAACAATAGTATGAGATGAAACAGACTATTATCGGTGTTATGGGGCCAGGAAAAGGAGCAACTCAACTTGATTTAGAATATGCCTATCAACTAGGTCAATTAATTGCTGAAAAAGGATGGATATTATTAACGGGAGGTCGGGCATCGGGAGTGATGGAAGCGGCAAATCAAGGGGCAAAATCAGCCCAGGGTTTAACGGTTGGAATTTTACCGACTGCTGATGGAGTAGGAACTTCCGAAGCCGTTGATATTGCGATTTTAACGAATTTAGGCAATGCTAGAAATGCAATTAATGTACTTTCCAGTGATATTATTATTGCCTGTGGCATGGGTGCAGGAACTGCCTCAGAAGTAGCACTCGCAATCAAAGAAAATAAAACCGTGATTTTGCTGAATCAAACCTCAGAAAGTCAAGCTTTCTTTAAACAGTTAGCGTCTCAAAAAATTTTTATTGCTAAAACGCCTTTAGAGGCGATTCAAGTCGTTCAAGAAAGTATCAAAAAAGTATAATAGTTTAATCAGTTTCACTGGATTCAGCTAAAACTAAATCCAAAACATTTAATTCTTTAGAATTAATTAAATACTGAGTACTAAATCTCTTATCTTTCATCTCTTTTAGGCTATAACTACGAAATACTAAAAACGGCCATTTGTCATATTGATAACCAATCGGGAGAACTTGAGTAATTGGAAATAATGACCTAATATAAATTTCTAGAATATCGCGAAATCGTTGATCTTCTGGTTCAGTTTCTTGATTGCTAAAATAACTATAAAATACTTCATTTAAGCTTAAAACAAATAAAGGAATGGCATAATATTGATCGAGATATTTACTTTCTAATTCTAAGATTTGGTTTCTATCCGGTTGCTGTTCTAATTCTTGAAGCAATTTTAAAGTATCACGAATTAATCGCTTTAGGGTGTCAGGTAAACGATGATATGTTTTCAATTCTGATAAGATATCAGCTAAATATATTATGTTTTTATCAGTTTTAATTCGATACAATTCTTCTACTGTTTGACCTGCCAAGGGAACAATTAATAATCCTCCCACAATATATCCTGTTTGAATTAGAGGAAAATCCAGTAATGCATCTAAATTTCCTTCAATTTTTTTGATAAAGTTTTGACGAACTTCTTCAATAAATTTTAAATAAGTAAGCTGTTGTTTTTTAGGCTTATTAACAGACTGACTGATTGTAATCTCTGCTGTATTCATGAGTTCTTCTAACTGCTGATAAGCTTGTTGAAATCGTGAATCATGGGAGTACTTTCTAGATTCTTTTTTCAGTTTTGTGATTAATGTCTTAATTTGATTACTGATAGATTCACCTGCACTAAACACTGATTTTCCACCCACAGGAATCATCATATACTGTTCATTAGCAATATTTCCTGAGCCATAAATTCTGGTTTGAATTGATACATGAAGAATAATCAAAAAGTTAAGAATATTTAGTTTACTTTCTTGTAAAGCAAATTTTCTATCCTCTGCATCTTCAATAAAATAAACAGCTTGTTCAGTTAAATAAAAAATCAGTTGTTTATCTTTAGTATCAATTTCTGGATTTCCTCTTCCTCGATAAATGACTTGAATCACTTCCATTAAATTCGCTTCTATTTCAAACCGAGGTAAATCCACTAAAATATGTTGAACATAAGGAAAAGATAAGCCCCGACTAGCAGAAGCTGTCATAAAAATAATTTCAACTTCATTTTTATATTGATGGACTTTTTGTTTATCTAAATCCGATAAATCAGCGTGTATTTCTAAATAATCTTTAAACAGTTCAAAGCGGCTTCTCTGTTGACGAAACGCCTCAATTAATTGACTTAACCGTGCTTTATCTTGAATATAAATAATAATCTTTTCATTTGGAAAATGAGTCTGAATAGCTTCAACATCTTTTAGAATAGCACTCTGAACATTTTCTTCTAGATCATATTTTTTATCGCGGTATAATTTTTTATTTCTGGGTTTATATTGAAGAGAATGAATAAATGTCTTATAAGTAATATTTAGTTGTTTTGCTGGATAAGAGTTAGTGTTAATCACAACAGCAGGCTTACCGTTAAAATAAAATTTTTCTTTATGGATAGAGGATGGATTAACTTTTGCTTTCCTAAAAAATATTTTATTGGGTTCAACGGTTGTTTTTGATAAATGTTGTTGAATCACTTCTGAATCAATAATTGAAGCATCCGCAACAATAAGTTTAGTGTTAAAATATGCCTGATTCGTTAATTGATATTCCTGTAAATATTGGCTAATTTCCCATAAAAAATTAACACCGCTGTGATCCCCTGTAATTTCATCAATAGCAATAAAGATATGCTTAATCTTTTGAGAAAGCTGCTGTAGCTTACTTTCAATGACTTTTCCTTCAGTTTCATTATAAATATCTCTAAAAATCCGTTTAAAATGTTTTAAGGTATTACTGCCATCTGAGAATTCTTTTAAAGACTGAAGTGCCACTGTTGCTACAATATGATTCTGTTCGTTATTGATTAAACTATTTAGTGCTTCACACAGACTATATAGCACCCCTTTTTTATTGTTTTTGCTTGCTTTTACATGGGTTGCTGTTTGTCGTGTCACAGGAGATTGAGAATTAGAATTAAATTCCAGATTTTCACCTTGAGGAATAAAATCTACTCCCTGTAAACAAAAGCGGTCTTTGCGAATATTAGAAGAATATTGTACGGTTAACTTACCTTCATTACTATGAATAAGATTAGAATTTGTATTGATAATAGTTAAGCGATCATCACAAAGAGATTTATCACTATCTAAGTTATCTCTAAACTTTTCAATAATATCTAAATTGACTTGAGTTCGAGGACTAATATAAAGAAATAAAAATCCCTCTTCTAAAATCTCTGGTTGTTTAAGAAATTTACTAATTGCTGTTGTTTTACCAATCCCTGGATTTCCGGTTAAGAAAACATATAAACTTTGATCAATGGGAGATAAAGCCTGTTGAATTAACTCAGCATGGGCTTGTTGTAGATTTAAACCTTTTGAGATTTCTAGTTTGTTTGCAATGGGTTCTGAAACAATATCTAAATAGCTTTTAAAATCACTAAATGTTTCATGATGAGAAACTAAATGAATTCCCTCTCCAGAAACGTTTAACAGGTCTTCAATAAACTTTTTGCCATTTGTAAAACTATAGCTGGCTTTGCGTTTAATCAGTTTTAAAACTTGTTCACGAGCAGAACTAACTTCCAATTTAATATTTTTATTCCGATAAATATTATAGCAAGTTTCTAAAATATTAATTTGACTGGGCTTCAGACAAAGAGAAGCCACATCTCGATCGCTATAACCTATAATATTAAAAGTTACGTCATCTTTATCATCAATAATATTCTGATCGTTTAACCATTTCCAGAAGCTATATGCATAACTTCCGGCTTGGAGCATTTTAATGGTCTCTTTATCTTTACGGACAAATGCTTTATAATATTGTGACAAACTTTCTGAAAATAAAAACTGATTATTTTGACTATCTAATCCTAAATTAGCAAATACACTTTTTGACTTCAAATAACTAATATTACTGAGTAGAATTTGACGCAAAACTTCAATATTACTTAAGTCTTCTAAGTCCTGAATCGATTTTATTGAAAAAATTGAATAATCAATGGTTAGAATTCTAACTTGATGTTTGTAACGGAAGTAAACCAAACTATCTGCTTTTAAAAATTCTCCAGTTTGACTATAACGATAAGTCTCAATTTTCTCTCTATCGACTTTAAGTTTATCCCACTGAGAAAACCAGTCTTGATAAACTTTATACTCTCCTTTATTGTAAGTTCCTATACTATTATCATCTGCAAAATTACATTGATAGTAAACAACTTCTAGCCGTTTTAATTGACGAGATTCATTCCAGCAAATTGCAGCAAAGTATTCTTCTAAAAAGTTTAATCCTGCCAAAAAACTTTTTTGTAAAAACAAGGTCGCCCATTGATTAACCGTATTTTGGTCCTGTTGATTGATAATTCTTTCATTCTCAATTAATTTACGAACGATTTTAGGAAAGTTAAGCTGCTGCAAATCTTTTTCGTAAAGATCGCCATAATAAGATTTAATTTGCTTTTGCTTCAGATAAGCCAGCATTCCAATATTAAATCCAACTTCAAATAAGCGACCTAAATCTTGCCCTAAGTTTGAATGATTCATGAGAATTATTGATCGGTTTTTAATTTGGCATCTAGTGCATCTTTCACTTCATTTAAAAATGCTAAGCAGTTAAATTCTACTCTGGGCTTAATATGGGGAAACATCGATAACGCGCCAATAGAATCATCTCCAATAATATTTTGATAAGGATCGAGTTTGAGTTGAATCTTTTTTCCACTCGCTTCGTAACGAGAAAAATGAAAAAGAGTTAAAAAATGTAAAATTTCATCTTTCAAACCTCGATCTTTATCGTGATCAATTAAACCGGCATAAATATCTCCTGTATCCAGTAGCTTTTGATCGTAAATATTTAATAGAGTAGAATAAGACATCACTCCATTATAATACTTATCCTTGTCTCCCACTTTAATCCCATTAAATAAATTGAAAAAGATTGCAATTTGCTTCGTTGGATCATTAACAATATGAGTTAATTCTTCAGCATCTTGAATATATAAGGATTGACGAGAAATGGGTAGTAAGCTAACTACATAATATTTATCAAAAAACACTGGATATATTTTTAAGTCCTCTCGATCTCCTTTTAAATTCCGAATCATCTGAGAAGACATAAAGTAGAGATTTTCGTTGTCTGTATCCGTTAAGTTTAAAGTTTGAGAATAGGGAGATTTAGCAATATATAGAATATGTCTATATCCACTATGATACAATTGTTTTACTTCTCTAATCAGAATATCTGGATCGCGATAAAGCTGGTTACTATCATAATGTTCTGATATCGTTTTACTCGTATAAATAAGAATAGATTCATCAGCTTGACGATCTATCTTAATCACTTCTCCGATTAAATTTGACTTTTTATAGTTTCCTGCCCAACTGCGATCGCATTCTCGGCTAGAAACAACAACAATTGCTAGTTTATCAATTTTATGAGGACTAGCATCTTGATTTAATGTAAACTTTTTCGGAAGTATACTATAGAGAGAAGAAAGTCCATTATTTATTTTATAAAAATTAATATCTTTAACACAAAAACCTTGACTGCTAGAGCGATGATTAATATTAAATAAATGAGCTAAAATTCCAAAGGTAGAGCGCATAAATACTTCTTCCTCTAAGGGATTTTGTTTGTCTGTCAAATGGAGCCGGAGAATTGGAATAAATAATTTTCTGTTTAACTTTTCTAGGGAAGTGTCCAGAATTATTTTTAAACAGATATAAGCGAGTAGAGAAAAAGTAAACCGATAAATAAATGCTTCAGTGATTTTCTCTTCTTGAAAGATATCTTTCTGTAATCTTTCAGGATCATAAGGAAATGAGATCATTTTTTGATCTTTAAAAGAGTGATTTAATAAACTACTACATTGTTTTTCTTTGGGATACAAAACTATAGGAATAGTAGGAAATTTACTGATAAGATACTCCATCGAAAATTCTTGTAGATCTGAAGTTTCAAAATAACCTATTTCACTAATTTCAACTTCCCCTTTTAAATAACATAAAGAACTGGTATCGATACTGGAGTCATTGACAGAAATATATTTTAATTTTTTTTTCTGGTCTAGTCCACTTTTAAAGAAGGTATTACGACGATCAATTTCATTCACATCTGTTTCCAAAATTCCTTGTTTAATATTAATGTGAATAGGATATTTCCTAGAAGTCCATAACTGAGACTGTTTTAACTTTAACTTTAACAACTCTTTTAATTGATTAATTTTAGATTCAGTATTATGTTTCTTAATTCTCTTAATTAGTCCTCTCAAGTTTCCTTTTTGTTTATTTTCATCCGAATCTTTGAAAATCGGTAATAGATTTTTTTCAAATGCATCGATCACATCATATTCTAAATCAGACTCCCTACTGTAACCTGTTTGTTGAGAATCATTTCCGGCAAAAACAAAAAAGTATAAAACAGCTATTTTAAATATTTTCTGTACAAATATTTCTTTTTTAGAGTGATTTTCTAATCCCGCTTTATGGTTTTCACTATCAGGATTAAGTAAATCTAGATGATATTCTAAGACAGTTTTACTTTTTGCAGTTTGAACTTTTCCAGCCAACTTAAGTTTTAAACCAAAAATAAAGCTTAATCCCCCTTTATTCTCATCTCTAACTTCACCTAAGTTTCCATCAACTATAGGAATAATCGGCAATGAATCAAACGCTTCAGCACGAGAAAATATTTCTTTGAGATTACAATTAACTGATGCATAATTCACTTGATGATCTCCATCGGTTTTACTCGGATCATCAAAATATTGTTCTAATGCTTGTAAACGAGTAATTAGAAGTTCTAAGTAAATTTTATCTGGATGTTCACCAATCTGTTCAAATAAATATTCTAAATATTTAATTTTAGCAGTTCGTTGAACTTTCGCGATCGCTTCAGTATCCATTAAGCGTTTTAATTGATACCAATCTGACTTTACTTGTTGTCTATCCTGATATAAATCTTCTAAAATTTCTTCTAGTTCATCTTTATTTTTGTTGCAAAAATAGCAATCAATATAGTTTTTTATACTCTCTTTTAACTGGGAATCAAATAAGTTTTTATGATTTCTAATTGTAATGGTTAAGCGATGAAATTTTAACACAGGATTCTCTTCGTTTTCAGAGATTAGGGTTAATCGCTGTTTCGATAACCCTTGGTATTTTTTATCAAAATCGTAATTAAAGTTGATTTGATTGCTAGTATCACCTTGAAAATTTGTCAAAGAGTTTTGTAAATTGGAAACATAGTCTTCTACAGCGTTATATCCTTTGTTTCTAACGACTTGCTCTAATCGTTGCCCTAAACATTCTCTAATACTTCGGATATAATGAACGAAGCTCTCTTTTGAGGAATCGGTGAAATGAGTTGTGGCAACTTTAGAATTTCTCCAATTACTACCTAATGGGCTTTCAATATCACTCACTTTTATTGTTGCTAAATGATAAGCCACTTCATCAATTTCGATAAAAAGCTGTTGATCATTTTTAGAAAGTCTGAAGAGACTTTTATGATCTGAATTCCTGAGATACTCTAAAATAGTAGCTAGCAAACTACTGTAGTCAAGAGGGACTAAATGCTGATCACCTTCTCCAATTGTATTGACCATAACCCTGATTGATAAACTATTAACAATATAGCAATTTTTCATAAATTGTCAATTTTTAAAAAGTTAATATGTTGATTATAATTTTATTTATAAATAGTGCTAAACATTAAGGAGTAAAATCTAACTTGAATATAGTCATTTAACAATACTGCTTCCTCATCTAGGAAAAATGAGATGAATTGTTGAATGTCATTGATCCTGTTAAAATGAGTGATTAGGCTTAATCGCCTTTCAAAGGTTATTCAAAATTCATATTTTTTACGAAACTATGAAACGGAGCCATTTAAACCAAATTCCCGAACAAGCTGTTTCTCATAATCGAGCAATCAAGAAAAAAGCCATGCTAAAGTTAGGAGATTTACCCCATCTCACGAATTTCTCTCAAGCGCGTTTTGCACCGGGTCAAATTGCTTTTGCTCATAGCCATACCGATATGCATGAAGTCTTTTTTGTTGAATCTGGAGCAGGAATAATTCGGATTAATGAAACCAATTATCCATTAGAACCAGGTGTTTGTATTGCCGTTGAACCAGAAGAGGAACATGAAATTATTAATACTGGAGAACATGATCTAGTAATTACCTACTTTGGCATACAGGCTTAAGCCATTAAATTAGAATAATTATTGCTTGTATTTCAGAATAAAAAATGGATCAACAGTTGAATCAATATAAACAGGTTTTTATTGGGGGTTTACATCGCAGTGGGACAAGCATTCTGGGTTGTTGTTTAGAGGAACATCCGCAAATCAGTGGTTTTAAAAACACAGGGGTTTATGAAGATGAAGGTCAATTTTTACAATCGGTTTATCCGGCTGCAGGAGTTTATGGAGGGCCGGGAAAGTTTGGGTTTAATTCGGCATCATTTTTAGATGAACATTCACCTTTAGCAACCCCAGAAAATGGAATTAAAATCTTTAAAGAATGGAGTCATTATTGGGACTTACAACAACCGATTTTACTAGAAAAATCTCCCCCAAATTTAGTCAGAACTCGCTTTTTACAACACCTGTTTCCAGGTGCTTTATTTATTATCTTGCTGCGTCATCCCATTGCCGTGTCCTACGCCACGCAAAAATGGAGCCAGACACCGCTTCATTCTTTGATTGAACATTGGTTAATTTGTCATGAACGCTTTCAATCAGACAAACCCTATCTTAAAAAAGTCTTGGTGTTAAAGTATGAAGATTTTATCGCATCTCCCCAAGTCACTTTAAACCAAATTTATGATTTTATTGAAGTTGAACCTCATCCCCTAACTCAAACTATTCGTCAAGGAGTAAATGAGCGCTATTTTACCTGGTGGAACAATCAAAAAAAGCCTCTGAAAGCCTTTTATAAAGCTTATCTTCGATCTCGGTTTGAGGTTAGAGTGAATAATTTTGGGTATAGCCTTAAATGACTAATGTGGCGCGGTTTGCCTCCTACACTCCCCCTCCTGACTCAAGCGCAGGATATGAGCTTCATGAACAATCTGGTAAGATCACGGTAAAAACGCTGCCTTCTGCAATTTTAGAACGGACTGTTACTCGTCCACCCATACCCTCAATTAACATCTTGACAATCGATAAACCTAACCCAGTTCCTCCGGCTCGATTTCTAGCTTCATCGACTCGATAAAACCGCTCAAAAATTCGGGCTTGATGTTGTAATGGGATTCCTTGACCAAAATCACGCACACTAATATGAACCGCTTTTCTCCAAAGCTGAATGGTTAGAATAATGGGTTTATCAGCTTCTGAATATTTAAGGGCATTATCAATCAAATTAAATAGGACTTGTTTTAAACGATGGCGGTCTGCTCGAACATACACTTGAGATTCAAGCTGTTCTAAATGAATTCGATTTTGACTCACTTGTTGTGCGGCTTCAACGACTTCTAGGATTAGCTCATGAATTAAAAATGATTCCATTTGGAAATGTAAATTTCCATGATCAGCCCGCGCCAATTCTAATAAATCTTGCAACAATCGAATTGTCCGTTCGGCTTCATTGGCTGCCACTTCTAAGCCTTCTCGCTGAGGGGGAGTTAAGTTATTTCCCCGCCGTAATGTACTTTGAATATAGCCATGTACAATGGTTAAAGGAGTGCGTAACTCATGGGAAACATTGCCTACAAATTGCCGTTGCTGTTCCCATGATTCTGATAAGCGATCTAGCATCCGATTGCAAGTCGTCGCTAACAGGGAAACTTCATCCGGCGCTTGTTCTAAGTGGAGTCGATAATCCGATAAATCATCTGCGGAAATCATCGCAGCCATTTGATCAATTTGTTGCAAAGGTTGGAGCGATCGCCGCACATACCAAGCAATTGTAGTGACTAATACAATTGTAGCTACAATTGTTGCTGGAATTAAACTATAAACAATCGATAAAAAAATACGATATTCTTCTGTAATATCATTTACTAAATATAATTTTCCGAGATTTTCCCCCTTTAAATTAAACGGCCCTGAACAAAAAACCCAATATCGTTCATTGAGAAAAGAAACCTGTGGTTTCAAAGGCATATTCGTATATTCTAAGAGTTTAGCACGGGTTCCAGGTTGAGTCGCTTGCTGAAAAACAGCCGATTCTGCTAATACTTGACCCTGATTATTTCTCAACCAAATCCAGTGATTTTGATCCGATATTTTATTAATGACTCGTTCAATAGCAGCAGGTACAGACATCATTTCACTGTACAGCGTCACTTCATGAGAAAATTGATCGGCTAATTTCTCAATCTCGTGTTTATGGCTATTCACTAGTAATTGCTGCATTTTCCAACTGGTCCACAGTGTAATACTCCCTAAACCTAAGATTGAGAAAATTGCGATCCCTAAAGTTAACTGCCATTGTAATGATTTAGGAGTAATTAATGAGAATTTTAATCGATTGAGTTTAAATAACCATTGATTAATTAGCATTTTTATAATTTTTTAATCAATTTAACTGATTAGCATTTCAGCAGTACAACTCATAATATCAAAAAAAGCATAAAGGCGATAGGGGAAATCTCAACCGTCTAAATTCACTGCCTGTAGAACAACGAGAGTTTCACCCAATTCAGTGATAAGTCTATCACAATCTAAACTGAGTTGCAGCATCTATCAGGTTGACAAAGCACTCTTGTAATTGGGGGTAGGGATTTTATTTTTGAATGCATAAATGTATGAAAGCTATCACCGCCTATTATCTGGAAAATAGCTTGGTTTAAGGGGGAGTCGGGTGTAGCCAACAAGGGTTAATCTCATTAAACTCGAACCGCCTGAGCTGTCTCTGAGGTTAAACTGAGAATCATCTGAGAGATTTTTTTAACTGATAGTTTAATATTATTTTCTAATAATAAATTCTTAATTAAATCTAATATTGTAATAGTTTATTTTAGATCTTATTAAGAGATAGTATCCGGATGAAAACGCATTTTATCCGTAATTTTACGCATCTTTTCATTAAAATTAACAAACAATATTCCGCACAATTCCCAGTCAATAAACAATTTGTTTTAGCTTAATAAATAAGCCTGAATTTTTTACATGATCTTGATGACAAATAGAGATAAAATTTGTATTTTAGAAGTAGTCAGCCCAGATTTTACCCAAGCTTCATGAAATGCATCTGCAACTCATTCGTTGAAACTCACCCTTAAACTCAAACAACACTCATGGATAAATTATTACAGATCAGACAGATTCTTGCACTGTTATCAGCACCATTAATTATGGCTTGCGGTACAGCACAAACATTAATCACTGTGAATGAAGTTCCTGTTGCTCGCTGTAATCAAGAACAATGTCAAGAAATTCTGAATCGATTGCAGTCTGGGGAAACAGTAACCGTCAAAGCCACCAGTGAGGAATCTCATCTGATGTTGGATAATGAGGTCATTTATATTCAGCAAGTCCCTGGACAAACCCATCAATTTATGGCTCAAAGCTTTGTCAAGATTGAAGCTCAACACCTCCCTGAGGGAAAACAGCTTTTACAACTTGATGGGGTTTGGTATCAAAAAGCTGAAATAGCGACTCCCAGCGATCAAGAGTGGCTGCATCCTATAGGTTTGCTGGATACAAACTATTTTCCCCTCAGAGGGGGATGTGAAGAAAACAAGTTTGTTTTTGGTATAACTTTGCAGGAACCGAAATAAGTGGCTGTTCACAAGCGATCTGGCATTACCCTTCCAGGGAGTTAACCCCAATCTTGATGATCCAATTGGCTACAAGATCTGAGATAATCAAGATCAATGTTTGAGGCTAGCCAATGACTCCTAAATGGCTAAATTCCCTACAACAGCTATCATTTGTTCTTCTGATACTCGGCTATCTGAAGAAAGCCAATGCATTTCCTGAAAATGACGAAAATCTGACCTATTTACCTTATGAAGTCTGGCGCAATCGTTTCTTCAGAGCCAGATTAAACCTGACTTTTGGATTAGTTTCCTGCGGTTACATCATTAGCATTGCTTTAAATTTATTACCATTAATTTATCAAGAAAAATACTTTCTAACTCGATATGTTTTACTCGATAGCTTAACATTATTCAGTTTACTGATCTGTTTTTTCTTTTTACAAACTTCTCTCAGTCGTCGGCACTTAGGAATTATCTTTCTTGGCTTTTCATGGTCTTTAGAAATGAATGAACAAGTGATTGAGAGTATTATGGCAATTTTAAATCCAGAGTTTGCCGAGTTTATACAACCTGAGCGATTAGCTTGGGTTTCAACTTTTTTTAGTCAAGCTATTCTGATTCCAGTCCATTGGCCGTTACACTTATTATCTCAATGTATGATACTGGGATATTATTTTAGTATCAATGCATTATCTGGTTTTAATACAATTCCTGATACCAAAGAACCAATAGGTTGGTTCTTAACCTTACTTTGGGTTTGTTTGATTTGTGATTTATCGGTGTATTTGTATGAACGACTACAACGGACTGAATTTCGTTCTCGTCGGCAGTTAGCAATTGCCTATCAAGAACTAGAAGTGGCAGAGCAAGAAGTTCGTAAAGCGCTAGAAAAAGAAAAGGAATTAAATCAACTCAAGTCTCGTCTAGTTTCCATTATTTCCCATGAATTTCGGACTCCATTAACGACGATTTTAGCCTCGACAGAAGCGTTAGAACATTATAGCTATAAGTGGAGTGAAGAAAAAAAAGAAACTTATTTTCGCAGAATCACAAACACGATCCAACATTTGACAGATTTATTAAATGATGCTTTACTCTTCGGAAAAGCTGAAGCAAATCATTTATCCTTTAAACCGGAGACAATTGATTTGGAAAAGTTTTTTCAATCTTTGATTGAAGAAATAAGGTCATCTCATGATGAAAAATATCGATTTCAGTTTATTGTTGAAAATCAGAACCATCAGCCACAAAATCCGGCTATGGATCAAAAGCTACTGCGGCATATTTTTACAAACTTACTTTCTAATGCTATTAAATACTCTCCTAGAGGCGGCAGAATTATCCTCAAGCTTCAGTATCGTAAAAATCAGGCTATATTTATTTTAGCGGATGAAGGAATTGGTATCGCACAAGAAGACATTAAACACTTATTTGAGTCTTTTCATCGGCTGTAATTAAGGTAGACTCAACCCCATTTAATGTTGTCAGAATTTCCTCATTGAACTTGACAATTGTGGCATTTTGTGAAGTTTCAATCGTTAACTGTTCAAAGGTTAAATCGTCTTCGATAACAATGATGTCTTCTCCGTCGGTAAAGTCTGTAATTAGATTAGAACCCGAACCCGGAGTCAGAACAAAGCGATCGCTTCCTTCCCCACCTGTTAAGGTATCATTACCCACTGCACCGAACAGGACATCATCACCCGCATCCCCCATGAGTTGGTCGTCTCCTTCACCGCCATCAAGGGTATCGTCTCCTTCACCGCCATCAAGGGTATCGTTAGCCACATTACCGTCTAACAGGTCATTGCCGCGATCGCCATAAATGATATCATCACCGTTATTGCCGGAAACCGTATCATGATCTTGACCGCCATACAGTAGGTCATTCCCATCGTTACCTTCCATCAGGTCAGCACCAACATTTCCACAAAGTTCGTCATTGTCAGCACCCCCTTGTAAGGTATCGTTGTCTTGACCTGCGAAGAGGGTGTCAACACCGTCTCCCCCATCGAGGAAGTCTGCACCCTTGTTACCACTTAACCAGTCCTCTCCGGCGTTTCCTTGTAGGGTATCGCTGTCTTCACCGCCGTAGAGGGTATCCATGGCTTCGCCGCCATCAAGGAAGTCAGTACCCTTATTACCGTTGATCCAGTCGTTATCGGCAGAACCGAAGACCGTATCATTGTCTTGACCGCCGTGAACGGTATCATTACCATTTTCTCCATCAACAATATCATTACCCTGGTTCGCACTAATCCAATCATTGCCATCACCCATGCTGACAATATCATCCCCTGCAAGGGCATGAATCAGATTGTCCGTGCCATCACCTAAAATCACATCTGCATTCGGGGTCGGTTCACCATTGCTAGAACGGTTGGAAATCACCTCAACCGCCGCGTTAGCGGGTTGAACAGGCTGAACGATCACTGGGATAGAGAGGGTCGGGTCATAGAAATTTTCTGCTGTCGCTGAAGCAGTTGACGTTTCAACAGAAGCCGATTGCAATTCAGGAATCAGTGGCGGAGTTAGAATTAGTTGAGGTTGTGAATCTTTGTCTGTCGCTTCTTCTGTAGGATTATCCGTAGGTTCGTCTACAGATTCTTCTGTTTCCTCTGTCGGTTCACTGGGTTCATCTACAGGTTCATCTATGAAGCTACTAGGGATGTTTAACTCAGCCAAAGACTCATAGAACGTAGACCAGTCTAACTCCGGTACAACTTCTTCTACTGTGGGTCGAATGGTGGGATCATTGACCTCAACTTCTGCGGCTCGTTGTTTAATTTGTGCAACCGTATTTGCAGCCAGAAATTCTTCAACAGACTGAGTTCCTAATGCTAATTCCGATAAACCTACGGTCACTTGTCCCACCGCAACGGCTTGCAGACGAGTAATTTGTAATGCAGCCTCTTGTGGGGAAATACCACTCTCAAGAATCTCTTGAATTAGATTGTTTCCTTGAGAAATCACTTGAGCCGCTGCCGCAGTCACCGTATTTAATTGAGCTTGATTAATGTTAGGCTCATCGACCGTGATCTCAGTAATCGCATCTTGAATAATAGCTGTTATTGTTTCTAACTGAGTTAAATCAACAGTAGGTTGATCTTGAATTTGACGAGTAATAGCGGTGACCGTTGTACTCGCGATTTGATGACGGGGTAATTCACTCACACCATCGATTAACTCAGCAATTTGTACAATTGTATTTTGAACCGCAATCATCGAACCAAATACAGGCAAACCCTTGCCATCATTGAGGGTGATTGCTTCTAAAGGATCGAAACGATTGAGGTCAACATCTGCTGGTAAATTCAGAGAAGCTTTGACCAGACTTTCGGCTGTTTGTGGATCAATCCCTAAATCAACTAACGATGCAATCAGAGTGGTTAAAGGAGTGACGACCGTGGCTTCTGGAATCGAGGAAAGCGGGGTGGTTAATGGCAGTAAAGTGGCAATATCAAACCCATTCTCGATAATGATTTTACCTTCAGACCAGTCAATCTCGCCGTTGTCGTTTAGGTCGTATTTATCCAGGGAAATTGTTAGATCGAAACTGCCGTCAGCATTGGTACGGGTACGAGGTTCATCTTCATCTTTAATCCCATTTTGATTAGCATCGAAGAAGGCATCACTTCCCGCCAAATAACCATCAATTGCACGAGACCGTTTGTATGAAGTGCTACCATAGGTGAAGTCGGCTATCTTGTAAGTGGCAATTTTCTCATTGTAAACTGTCCAACCCAAAGCCTTAATTACAGCACTTAAAGAGGCGTAAACACTGCCATTCATTTCAATGGCATCTCCCATTCGGGGCAACAATTCAGAAAAGATGTGTACTTTTCCATCACCGTCTGTTTTATTCTTTGCGTTTTCCCCGACATCAATCAAATCAAAGTTTGGATAAGCATCGATTGTGCCACGAATCTGGCCTTTAACCACTCCTAATACATCTGCTTCCATACCCAAACCAATTGAACCGTAAAGCTTCAGTTCATTGACATCGGGACCCGTACCATCAGCATTGAGGCGATCGCTGATATACAGACCATTCATAAATTTGTCAGTGTCATCGGCTTTAAACCCACCTTCCTGCCATTCAGTTAAACCTTGGGTATCAAAACCAAAGCCCAGATTCGTTTTGACTCCGATACCAAGTGGGATTAGAGCATTAAGCGTTACAATCGTTTTCTTGAAGATCGGGTCTTTGATTTCCTTCAGTTTTTTCCTGATTTCTGAATCAAACTTGAAATCCAGCGTCGGCAATTTGTAAGTAAAAAGATTTTCAATTTCACCCGTTAGCAAGTCCAGCGCTTTATCGGTTTCATACAAGATGGGAATATCCATCCCTTTGAGTTCAGGTAAATCCGGCAAACCGTCATCTTTTTGGATTTTCTCCAAATCCACCTGACTCACTGTATACTCTAATGCATCCCAAACATGAGCGGGAATCAGAGATTTACCAAGTGCTTTAATTGCAGAAGTTTCTAAGGACTTCAGTGTCAACAAAATCTCAGAAATCAACTCTCCTGGATTATTTTCAACGATTTGTTCTAAGGGTGATGCAGGTTTTGATCCGATTATTTCTCTCGGTGCTTGAGTCAGATTAGCACTAGCATTTGTTGCATCTAAATTCAGGCGATAACTGCCTAAATCCGTTGCTAGCATATCAGGATGGTTTTTTAACCGAGAGATTGAATCGTTGAGTGAATTAGAGATTTCATCTAATGTAATGAGAGCATCCATAAAAGCGATGATGCTGGAATAATTTCCACCCTTTGATAGTTTTTGCGCAACTTCCAAGAGATTAACTTTGTCGTTGTCATTGACATCGAAATAGTCACGAACTGGCTCGAATATTTCTAAGGGTGTAATTCGCCGATTGAAAAAATCAATAATGGGACGGACAGGCTCGACAACTTCATTGATTGCATTCATCACAGGTTTCAAGAAGTTGGCGATAAACGGCCCGAAGTTCGCCTGCATATTTTCCAAATAGACATTAGGTTGTTTCTGCCCGGAATAGATAGTAGCTATCGGATTATAATGATCAGAATCTTTCTCGTCTCGAGCATATTCGGCAACCAGATCAAAATTATAAGATGGAATCGGTGCATTATCGGGTAGAATAGTTTCAGCTTGGACACTCAGGCGTGGGAAATAAAGGGAGTAGAACAATGTCTTGTCCCACCCATCGATATAATATTCTTCCTGAAACGGATCTGTTTGAACAGACCCGAAGCTCTGATTAAATAAGTCTGTACTGGCAGAGACACTTTGAATTTCCTCTAGGGTCAGTTCCCCATCTTTGTCTGTACCTTCACCCACATCTTTCATTGATAGCCTTAACTGAGGTGCTACAAATCCTCCAATTTGCGCATCTTTAACTTGGACTGGAAATAAACCAAACGGGCTACTTGTAACTTTGAATTCTTCTTCTTTTAACTCCAGATCGCTCTCGATTTTAACCCAGGTATTTTTGGTGTCAAAGTAGAATCCTTCGACGGGTTTATATCCGAAGTCAAATTGAATGCTAGATGTGAAGTCAGCGTCAACATTTGCATCTGTTTCTAATCCCAAACTGGGCAAACCCAAATCCTTCAGCATGGGAATGCTATCACTATAGGTTTCAGTAAACTCAATCTGCCATTCGACTCCCTCTTGAGTCACTTCAGAGGTTACTTTAAAGCGAGGATCGCCTAAAGCAGATTCAAGTGTTTTTTGCAGGTTAGACGCTTGATTGCTTTCGTCTTGCAACATTGCTTGAGTTAGCCGCTCTTCCATTCCTTCTTGCAAAAATGCTTGAACGAGCTGCTCTTTAATTCCCTCTACCCAATCATCATCAATGATGGATTGTAAGTGATTACCAATAAAAGGTAAATCCTCCGATTTTAAATGATTTTTAAAGAGGGTATCAATTCCAGTAAAAGCTTGATCAATTCCCGCAGCAATTTGCTTGGGTTTGATAGTTTCAACCGCACCCCTGACCTGAAAAACAAAGGGATTTTCATCACTATCATTGGTGGGAAGGGAAATGGTCGCTGTATGAGTTCCCGCTGCTTTTGCGTCCAATGTTATGGCTCTAGAAACTCCATCCGGTTGAATTGGCGCGAATACGATACCATCTTGAAACTCACTGTAGGTATAAATGGTATTATCTTTTAGGTGGCTTAAAATATCGTTTGGAATATCATCTCCGTTCGGCCCCACAAACCCTATGCCATACTCTTCCTTGAATCCCGTCCCACTCGTAATATTAGATTCACGGACGGTGGCAAGGCTACTATCCGGATCGAGCTGTACACGATCAAATTTATCTGTCGTTAGAGGTACAGATTTCGAGTTAATAACGACGACCTCTTCAGTCATCGGTATTCCCACTAAAGTTGTCGGGAACTCTTTGACATAACCACTCTGAGAAATAATCTCCGTACCATCATCATCAAAAACGCTAATTTCGGGTCCACTTGGATCGGTAAACACTTCACCATAAATTGGAAAGTGGAAAAGTGACTCATTGAGATCGTTGTTATCCAGGAAAACATGGCCAAGGGGAATACCGACACCCCGACCATTGAAGTCAATCGTAAACGTTTTACTGGCACCCGGTTCTAAAATTTGAATAGCCTCCGATCCCCAAGGGGTGCCGGAGTCCACCAACTCAAATGTTCGCCCACGAAAAACTTCAGAGGCGTCTTTGATGTAGGGCTGCCGATTTATTTTTAAGTTTCCTTTCCCCGTATTAGTGATGGTAAATGTTTTCTCAATCGGAGCCTCGCTAAATAGCTGTTGACTCCCGAAATTAACCCATGATTTTTCATCTAATTTAATCCCCTTAGAAGCCAGAACATCATAATTCTGCGCTCCATAGATTTCTGAATACTCTCCCCACTCTCCACTAATATCCTGGGTTCCGACTTTGACTTCAATTTCTGGACCCTCTATTCTTCCCTTGATCGGGAAATTAAATTCACCCAACCCAAAAGCATCGAAGGAAATATTTCCCGTGTAATCCCCCTCCCAATCCGATGCAAATGTAACGTCAAATGTTGCCGTTTCACCCGGATATAACAGGGTAGTTGGAGTAGCAAGATCTGGAATAGAGTCCTCCAGGAAAGAGTAATAAAGATAATCTTTAATATTGCTGTGGCTTGAATCACTGTCGGGATCATCATCCAGCTTGAATGTTGTGTGCTGTTCGTAGTATTCTGGGTTTCCTCCCACCAATTCAAATTCTGGTTTTTTGTTGAAAAAACCGTCAAGAATTTCATCTATTTGACTTTGATAATATTCATACTCACGTTCATTTGTGATGTATTGGTCGAAGACAGGAGCTACATCCTTCAAACTCTTCCGACGTGCTATGATTGTCTCTAAACCGCTATTGTTTGGTAGATTGAGGGTAATATCCGATAAAGGCAGAGCGATATTTCCTGTATTTTTGACAGTGAAGGTTTTCGTGATGGGTTCTCCTAATGTTATTCCCGTTCCCAAATCAATCGGTGTAGTTGTATCGTCAATAATCTGAGTTGTTCCCTGGGTGACTTCAATATTAGGACCTCTTACTGTACCCGCAATGGGGAAGTTAAAGACCGCTTCATCTCGGTCATTGCTTTCAAAGGAAATTTCTCCTTGATAATCACCGCCGACTGTGTTTTTCAGTATCACCTCAAAAGTGGTACTTTCACCGGGAGCCAAATCCGTCTGGGCCAAGTGACTCGAAACCAGCTCAAATCCCGTTCCTGTTAAGTTGATGGGATTCGTCAAACTTAAATGACCTGTACCCGTATTCTTGACCACAAATTTTTGAGTGACTGGCTCGGTGTTCATTAATTTGGGTGCAAACTCAATGGGTGTCGTGGTATCGTCAGTAATGCTCGGTATCAGCGGAGTTGTCTCTCCGCCAGCAAATGCTATTGTTCCCAATGCCGCCACTTCAATTTCTGGCTCGGTCACTTCCACCTGAATGGGAAAGTCAAAATCACTTTCATCGAGATCGTTGTTGGCGAGGGAAAGGGTTCCGGTTGCGGTTCCCTCTACCGTACCTTCTATGGTCACATCCACAGTTGTACTCTGACCCGGTGCGACTATGGTATCGACAAACGTGCTAGAAATGAGTTTCAATCCATTTCCCGCGAGGGACAGATCGCCTAATTCTAAGTCGGCATCACCGCTATTTTCAATGATGAAAGTTTTGGTAATTTGATGATTTAATCGTACTTCATCCCAGTCAACAGCCGTCGCTGTACCGTCGGCAATATCGAGGGAGCCGTCTTTGACTGCAATTTCCGGTGCGGTCACAAACCCTTTGATGGGGAAATTAAATGGATGTTCATGTCCCTCAGCATGGAAGAAGTCGAAATCGCTGTCATTATTGTCAAAGGAAAGTTCTCCGGTAAAAGCACCGGCGACAGTTGCTACCAAGGTGATATCGAAGGTTGTGCTTTCTCCGGGTGCAACGGATGCCCAGTTATTTCCATTCTCAAAGAGGCTAGAAATCATCTGAATTCCTGGGGGGAGGCTTAGAGAACTCTCGTTTACACTCAATTGGGCTGTCCCCGTATTTTTGACGGTGAAAGTTTTGGTGAAGGGTTTTCCGACTGGGAAAGGTTCAAAGTCAATGGGGGTTGTCGTTCCGTCTTGAATTTCTGTGGTTCCCTCGAACACCTCAATTTCGGGCAAGAGTGCGGGGTTGACGTTGACTTGGATGGGGAAATTAAACAGACTTTCATCCCCATCATCACTGGTGATTGAGAGGTTACCCGCCGCAATGAAACCCCTTGTGTCAGCGGGATCGTTCGCGGTAAATCGTACCGAAAAGTTTGTAGAATCGCCTGGTCTTAATGTGGTACGGGTAAAGTTTTCGCGTGTTAATTCAAATCCCTTGCCAGCGATCGCAATGGGATTGGTTAGAATTAAGTTCGATACCCCTGTATTCTTCACCGTAAAAGTTTTCAGGGCTGATTCACCCCAGTTGATGGTGCCGAGGTCAATTGGTGTGGTTGTCCCATACGTAATATTGGTGGTGCCGTGAATGACTTCAATTTCACCAAAGCCAGTAGTATCGACAAAACCTTCAACTTTGAAGTCAAATGGACTTTCATCGCTATCATCGTTAATAAACGAAATCACCCCATTGTTAAATCCTTGACTGCTGGCTTCTGACGCTTGTAAAGTGACATCAAATGTGGTGCTTTCTCCCGGAGCTAAACGGGTATCTGCAAAGGTACTGGAGACGAGATCAAAGCCCGTACCGCTGATTTGGATGGGGTTGATTAATGTGAGATCGGCGGTTCCGGTATTCTTGACGGTGAAGGTTTTGGTGACAGGTGTGTAGAGGGGGGTGGTGCCAAAATCAAAGGCGGGATTAAATTCACCATCTGGAATATCTGTGGTGCCTTGGGTGACTTCAATTTCGGGGACTGGCACTTCCGTAACACTGCCGGAGATGGGAAAATTGAAGGGACTTTCATCACTATCATTATTGGCAAAAGAAATCGCGCCAGATGCTGCACCGATATCTGTTGCTTGTAAGGTTACTGCAAATGACGTGATCTCCCCAGGGGTTAATGTCGTGTCTGTAAAGTTCGTTGAAACTAACTCAAATCCCGTTCCCGTCAGAGTAATTGGATTATTTAACGTTAAGTCTCCGGTTCCGGTATTCTTGATATTAAAGGTTTTGGTAATGGGTGTTCCAATCGTGGTACTGCCTAAATCAAAAGCTACGGTTGCATCGTCAGCAATATTGATTGTTCCCTGAGTCACTTCAATTTCAGGAATGGCAGCAACGACTGTACCTGTTACGGGAAAGTTGAAAGGACTTTCATCACTGTCATTATTATTGAAAGAGAGATTCCCCGTTGCTGTTCCAACATTGGTGGCTTGTAGTGTTACATCAAAGGTAGTGCTTTCACCCGATGCCAATGTGGTGTCGGTAAAGGTACTGGACACTAACTCAAATCCGGTTCCGGTTAAGGTGATGGGGTTGGTGAGGGTCAAGTCATCGGTACCGACATTGTTGACGGTGAAGGTTTGGGTGACGGGGGTTCCGACTGGGGTGGTTCCAAAGTCGAAAGCGGTGGTCGTGTCGTCGGTAATCTCAGTGGTGCCTTGGCTGACTTTGATTTCCGCATTACTGACACCGACTATAATCTCGTTGTTGTCACTCAAAGAGTTGGCCGTACCGGGTTCGGGTAAGGTTAAGACGGCATCGGCGGTGAGGGCTGTATTGGTAATGGATCCCCGGAGTGCAGTGGTGGAAAGATAATCCAAATCGGGACTGACTTCGTCGGTGGTTCGCACCCAATATCGGAAAGTTAAGGTGTCAGTGCCCTTCCCGGCAATAGCATAAGCATAGGTATCAGTCGCCCCCGTTTCCAGGTCAAGGTAGACTGTCCCTGAATAAGTCACTGGCTCACTAAATTGAACCTTAATAAAAACGTTGTCGCCAACGACTCTTACCCCATCTTCTGTGGAGTCGGCATAGACTCTGACAACGGTGGCTGGGGGGGGCTGAACAGTCAGTCTGCCGGGGACAATTTTACTGCTAAATACGCTGGCATTGTGTTTGATGTAGCGGTCTGTCGTGTAGTCTGCTGTATCACCATTGTTTCCAGTGAGTTGATCCCAGGCGGCAAATTGGATGGCGTTAGTTAAGATACCGCTATAGCCGGCATTGGGTACAAAGCGGATGGCGCTGTTGGTGTCGCTAGCCAGGAGTAGGGCGTTGGTTTCTGCAACGGTTGGGGCATCGATCCAGTTGGTGCCGTCTGTGGTGTACTGCCAACTGCCGTTGCTGGTATCTAAATGGGTGATGGCAATCCCTTGATCGGCGCTGGCATCAGCGTCGGTGACGGTGACGTAGGAACTGCCGATCATTTCACTGACGAGGGTGCCGGAACTGTTGCTGTCATCTTGATCTTGGTTGTTGAGAATTGCTGTGCCACCGGTAACGACGGGAGAATTGTTGACGAGGATTTCCAGGGTGGCGGGGGTGCTGGTGTTGCTGTCCGGATCGACGATAGTGTAGGTGAGGGTATCAATGCCGTTGAATCCGGCATCGGGGGTATAAAGAATGTTGCTTTGGGGGTTAATGGCGATCGCGTTAGATTTGTACTGGAAGATTGTCCCCGGATCGAAGCTGGTGTCGAGGCTGCCGTCCGTGTTGAGGCGGGCGATGTAATTGCGAGTTGTACCATCGACGTTGGTGAAATAACCGCCGGCGATAATTTTGCCATCATTTTCATCGATGGCGATCGCCTCGACGAAACTACCCATCCCCGCACCAGGGTCAAAGGTGGTATCGAGGCTGCCATCACTGTTGAGGCGGGCGATGTTGTTGCGGGCCGTACCATCGACGCTGTTGAACCAACCGCCGACGACAATTTGGTCATTTTCATCGATGGCGATCGCGCTGACGATACCATCCATCCCCGTACCGGGGTCAAAAGTAGTATCGAGGGTACCATCGCTGTTGAGGCGGGCGATGTTGTTGCGAGCCGTACCATCGACGGTGTTGAAATTACCCCCGACAATAATTTTGCCACTGCTATCGAAGTCGAACGCACGAACAGTACCTCCGTAATCGACACCAGAGAACATGGTGCTGATCCCCGCACCGGAGTCGAAGCTGGTATCGAGGGTGCCATCGCTGTTGAGGCGGGCGATCTTGTTGCGGGCCGTACCATCGACGGTGGTGAAATCCCCCCCGACGACAATTTTGCCATTTTCATCGATAGCGATCGCGTTGACTTGATCATCCATCCCCGCACCGGGGTCAAAGGTGGTATCGAGGGTGCCATCGGTGTTGAGGCGGGCGATCTTGTTGCGGGCTGTACCATCGACGGTGGTGAAATCACCCGCGACGACAATTTTGCCATTTTCATCGATAGTGATCGCATTGACTTGATTGTCGATTCCCGCGCCGGGGTCAAAACTGATATCAAGGATGCCATTGGTGTTGAGGCGGGCGATGCCATTGCGGGTTATGTCATTGACGGTGGTGAAACGACCGCCAATCACTGGCTGCCCACTCTGATCAAGGGCAATATCGGTGGGGAAGTAATTATAGGCGTTGACATTAAAGTGGGTGTCGCGACTGCCATCACTATTGAAGCGAACCATGCCGTTATAGAGGGTGCCATATCCACTGGGATTGTCGTAGGTGGTGTCCCCAACCGCATAGATCCAGTCATTAATGATTGCTGTGCCGTGGCTGGGGGCGGTGTCAATGCTGGCAATTTGGAGGCGATCGCCATCGGCATCTGTATCATTCCCTAGCACATCGAGACCTGTTGTACCAGCAGCCCCTAAGTTATCATCAGCCGCAACAGGATCTGCTAATATCCCAGCGTAGGTTGTTTGGGTTTTGGTATTAAAAGCCAGTTCAGCTTCAATGTGACCGATAATAACATCAAAATTCCAGTTGCCCCCGTGCTGTGGACTTCCTGTTAATGTGCGAGAAGCGGCAATATTGGCTTGAGTAATACTGTGTAGTTTATGAATAAATTCTTCTCCGGCATCTCCCGCTGCCACGTTACAACTATAGAGAAGCAGAGATCCCACTAAATCCCGATCCCCCCTTGATCCCCCCTTATAAAAGGGGGGTTGGGGGACTTTGAACCAGCTTTGCAGTTGAGTCGTATAACCTTCCAGTGTTGCCAGGTTCAGTTGAGTATTGCCTAAAAATAAACATCCTGGCGCACCGTGGGAGATAATATGCAACGTTTTTATCCCAGGATGGTTCGCCAAAATGCGGGTAATCTGTTCAACCCCATCTTGATTTTGGTTCAAAACCACCCAATCAATCCCCGGTTTAATCCCATCAATTAACTGTTGAAGGTTCTCAACTCCACTATCAAAAATAACCAGTTCATAGGAGTTTAATTTAGCGATATTTGTAGAAAGACTGACTTCATTCTTGAGAAAAGATAAATAATTTAACATAGTTTTCATCTGAAATAATAGCTAGAAAGGCAGATCAATCAACCTTTTTTCTCTAATATAAGCGGTTTAAAAATATATTTAATCGTGAAAAATACGGAATTTTACCCCCTAAACAATAGAGAGATATTTCCTATAATTTTACTTTCTTTCCCTGTATTTTTTCGGTAATAAAAAGTATTTTTACATAATAAAAATCAGTAGTTTTACGGAATAACTACTCAGCTTGAAAAATATTACCTAAGTATGAATTCTTTCAGATAGCCTCTAAGTCAACACTTTGTCCCTAATTCATTTGGGACTTTTACGATCAATAATTTTGAGAGATAGAGAATAAAAAATATTTAAAGTTTGGTTTTGTTTATAGTTTATTCAAGAACTTAATAGCAAGTTCATGACTTTAGCTTGCTCTCGAAAATTGTTAATATTTTAGATCATCATAAAAGTTGTTGCATCATCCGCTCTGCTTGAGACCCATAACCGCCACTAAATAGGTTAAAATGATTCAGAATATGATACAGATTATAAAGGGTTTTACGGCGTTCATAACCTGATTCTAACGGCCACACTTCTTGATAGCCTTGATAAAATGCAGCGGAAAAGCCGCCAAATAATTCCGTCATGGCAATATCCACTTCGCGATCGCCAAAATACGCTGCCGGATCAAAAATCACAGGTTCTCCTTCTGCGGTGACCGAAGCATTTCCTCCCCATAAGTCCCCATGAACTAATGCTGGTTTGGGTTGATGATCGCTTAGGATTTCTGGGATTTTATCTAACAAACGTTCTGCTTGATTAAAAGTTTTTCCTCGTTTTTTTGCCAGTTTTAATTGATAGCTAATTCGATGTTCTATCCAAAATTCTGTCCAATTCTCTGTCCAAGTATTAATTTGTGGTGTTGAACCAATAGTATTATTAATATCCCAACCAAATTGACTGTAACCGGGATAATTTTTATCAGGTTGCCATTGATGAAGTTGAGCCAGTTTACGACCCATTTCTAATAGGGCAGAACTGTTAGAACGTCCTCCCAGTTCAATCCATTCTAGAACAATATAAGCTGAACTGTTTGCAGTTCCCCAACAAATCGGTTGAGGAACACGAATCGTTTTTGTCGAATACATTTGCTGAACACCAAGGCTTTCAGCTTCAAACATTGCCACTTGGGAAGCCTGATTCAGTTTAACAAAATAATTCCGAGAACCATCACTTAAACGATAGCCTTGATTAATACAACCGCCACTAATCGAACAGCGATCGCTAATGTTAAAAGGTTCACCCGTAACTTGAGAAATATGCTCAGCAATTTGATCCCACATCATTTTTATAATCTTTTTTTCTAGGTTTTTATGATACTATTAAAAATAGACAAATTAAACCAAACGTTGAACAAGCCATAATATTATGGGTAAGAATAGAAAAGATAATACCGTAGAAACAACTACAACCCGTGCAGTTCGAGCTTGATCGCCGCCGAATTCATTGACCATTAAAAAGGCAGTAATTGCAGTCGGCATCGCGCTTTGTAAGACCAGAACTTTTAAGTCTAATGTATTTAATCCAATGATGTGTCCGACTGCATAAGCAATGATAAACCCACCCCATAATCGCATTAAACTTGCGCCCAATTCATAGCGATTTAACTGTAACGGACTCGCTGCAATTTGTAATCCTAATAAGATTAAGGCTACTGGAATAGCACTTTCAGAGAGTAAATGTAATCCTTCATCTAATCGCCAAGGAAATTGTAGATCGAATTGATTTAAACTGACACCTAATACAATTGCCCAAATTAAAGGTAACTTCAAAGTAAATCGAAGAGAAGCTAAAAAGCCACCGGTTTGTAAAAAACCTGGCATAGTAGTTAATACCACTAAGTTCCAAACAATTAGATAAATTACACCTCGTTCTAATCCCGTTTCTCCTAAAGCAAATAAAACGACCGGAAGCCCCATATTACCTGAATTAGATAAGGTGGTGGTGGCAACTAAACTTTTTTTTAAATCTAACGGAAATCGTAAACTATGACCAATATTCCAAGCAATTAAACCCAAAATAAAATAGGTTAACGTAAATCCCAACGAAATTGCGATGATATCTTCTCCCGTTAAAGTGGTACGGTAAAGGGTATCAACAATTAAGGCTGGAAATAACACATACAGCGTTAAACGAGATAAAGTTGTGAGTTCTAGGGATAAGGTTTTGCCCACAATAAAACCAATGAGAACAATTAAACCAACGGGAAGAATTGCAGATAAAATAGCATTCATGTGGCATTGGTTATTCGTTATTTGTTATTCGTTCTTTGTAGGGAACGGGGAACAGGGGAGTAGGGTGTGGGGTGTAGGCAACAGGGAACAGACAATAGGCAGGAGGAAATTGAATTATAAATTTTAAATTATGAATTCTGAAAGGGGCTGGGGCGGAGAAACAGAGATCTCTGTACGGGCGCATGGCAATGCGCCCCTACCTGACTTCTGACTTCTATCTCCTTGTCCCCCTTGTCTCCCTGATCTAATTATTGCCTGTTGCCCCAGAATAGACGACACCTCGTTGCATATCTAAGGTTAAAATCACGCCATTGCGGATAATTTGAGTGGCATTTTCAACCCCAACAATTACAGGAATGCCTAACCGTAAGCCAATGACAGCCGCATGGCTGGTGAGGCTATCGGTTTCTGTGACAATACCGGAAGCTTTACGAATAAATTCTACAAAATCTGCATTAGTTTGGGGGGCAACAATAATCTCACCGGGATTAAAATCACTTAATTCTGCGGCGTTTCCTGCCACTTTCGCCCGTCCGGTTATCGTTCCCTGACCAATTCCGGTTCCCTGACCGAGAACTGCCGTTACTACTTCTACTTTAATTAAATCCGTTGACCCAGCGACCCCTTGCAACGTGCCAGCCGTCGTGACCACTAAATCTCCATCTCTCAGTAAACTACTCTCACGGGCGACATTCACCGCTGACTGGAAGGTTTGATCGGCTGAAGGTAAATCCAACACTAATAACGGTTTAACCCCCCAAACTAAACTGAGTTGTCGGGCGACATCTACATGAGGGGTAATGGCTAAAATCGGGGTTTCGGGGCGAAACTTGGATACATTACGGGCCGTTGCCCCGGTTTTAGTTAACGTCATAATTGCCGATGCGTCTAACTGTTTGGCAATTTGACCGACAGCTTGACTAATGGCGTTGGGAATAGATCGCCCAGTATCAGCAACATTAGCAACGTTACGGGTAATGGTATCTCGTTCAATGCGGGCAGCAATGCGGGCCATGGTAGCCACCGCTTCCACCGGATATTTACCAACGGCTGTTTCATTAGATAACATCACCGCATCGGTACCATCTAAAATGGCGTTAGCCACATCAGAAATTTCAGCGCGAGTGGGTCGGGGATTATTCACCATACTATCCAACATTTGAGTGGCTGTAATCACCGGAATGCCCATGCGGTTAGCGGTACGAATTAACCGTTTCTGTAAAATCGGTACATCTTCGGCTGGAAGTTCTACCCCTAAATCTCCCCGCGCCACCATCACCCCATTACAAAGGGTGAGGACTTCTTCCATTTGTTCAATGGCCTCATGTTTTTCGATTTTGGCAATAACGGGAATGTCCTTACCGGCACTAGCAATTAATTCTTTAATTTCTAAAATATCTTGGGGATTTCGCACAAAACTAAGGGCAATCCAATCTACCCCTTGATCTAAACCAAACATTAAATCCTTTTTATCTTTGTCGGTTAAGGCTTTAATGGAGAGATAGACCCCCGGAAAGTTCACCCCTTTACTGTTGGATAAGGGGCCACCCACAACAACCCGGCAATGGAGTTCTCTGGCGGCTGGGTCTACTTTTTCTACTTTCATCTCCACTTTGCCATCATCTAACAAAATGGTAGCCCCTTCCGGCACTTCATCAGCTAAGGGTTCGTATGTGACCGAAGAAATCTCCTGAGTCCCCGGTTGAATATGACTGGTAAGGATAAACGGATCATCCCGTTTCAGAACAATTGAACCATTCTCAAACTGACCCAAGCGAATTTTAGGCCCCTGTAAGTCTTGTAAAATTCCCACAGGCTTGTTCAGTTCAAACGAGGTTTGCCGAATTAAACGAATGCTGCGTTGATGATCCTCATGGGTGCCATGGGAAAAATTCAGCCGTAACGTAGTTGCCCCCGCTTCTATCAAAGCCCGCAAGACATCAGGCTTTTGGGTGGCAGGGCCAATGGTGGCAACAATTTTGGTTCGATGGAGAAACTCAGGCGATCGCATGAATGACAATCTCAGGGGGATGAACAAATGGACGAAATCCTCTCTCCAAATTTAACCATGGTATTGACCCAAGGTGAGATTTTTTTCGTTTATTGTTGGGATCTTGTCTTTGGTCATTTGTCATGGGTTGTTGGTCGTTGGTTATATGATTTTCTTCCCTCATCCCCCAATAGATAAATGTTTGGAGATGTCGGCAACGAGATACAAGCTTTTTACACCCCCTGCCTCTAAGTTTGGGGGATTTAGGGGGCTATGCTTCAGTCATGCAGGCAATTCTTGAAAACTGATCGCCAATGACTTTAGTTAAATCTGCTTAAAAAATTGCTCCACTTCTATTTAAAAAAATCAAGAAATATTACAAATTATTGTTAATCCGAAAATTAATCTGGCGACTGCAGAAATGAGAATGACATACTCGAAACGTGCCACCCTATTAGGGAAAGCTGATGACATTCACATTTACACGCATTGCTAATACTAATACTCCTATTCCTGGAGGAAATGGTAATTTTTTAGGATTTAATTATTCGGCTGGCGACCCCTCTGATCCGAATGCAACTGAATTAATCTGGCCAGCAATTAATGATAATGGTGATATTGCATTTTATAGCAGCAATAGTGAAACAAATGAGGAACATGAAGGTGCAATTTATCTTTACAGCAGCAATAATGAATTAATTAGCCTTATTGTAGATGAAAATACACTTATTCCTGATGATCCGTTACCAGATGATGGTCAGGATACATTCTTAGGTTTTGCGCCTCCCTCACTGAATAATAATGGTGATATTGCATTTTGGGCGGTCATTGGAGAGTCGGAAGATTTCGGTGAACCTCCCTTCTATAGTGGTATTTATAGAACTGTTGGCGGATTAAACCGAGTTGCAGATATTAACACTCCGATTCCTAATTTTACTGATAATTTTAACTGGTTCATCTCCCTTGTTTCTTTGAACGATAACGGAACAGTTGCTTTTACTGGCCGAAGAGATAACTATGGGTTTAATTTTGATCAAGAAGAGTTGGGAGGAGTCTATACAAATAATACCGGAAATATTGAAATTATTGCTGATTACAATAACTTTATACCTGAAACTGATGTAAACTTTGATAGTTTCTTTATTCCATTTATCAATAATAACGGGACAGTGATTTTTGATGGATCTGGTACAGTCCAAAACACTCCCTTTGAACAAAAAGGAGGAATTTACAGCAATACTGGAGGAGTCCTAACAACAGTTTTTGATGATATCAGCGCTGGAGTAGTTGGACTGGGTTTGAATGATAATGGAAATACAACGGTTTTATTCAACCCATTAATTGATCCAAACAATCCAATGGGTGGTATTTCTATTGCAAGTAGCAATGGCATAGATTCAATCGTAGATACAAACACTCCGATTCCAGAAGGGGTAGGTAACTTTGTTGCTTTTTTTTCTGATTTGCGTGATCCGGATGGGATGTCTAATTTTTTCTTTGAAATCAACGATTTCTGGAGTATAGATAATAACGATACCGTTGCATTTGTCGGAATTGGTGCTAATGAAGAACAGCAGGGAATTTATACCAACTTAAATGGCGCACTTTCCACTGTTGTAGATCTAAATATTCCTTTAGAAGGCAAAGTCATAGAGGATATCGCTTTTGGCCCTGAAGGATTAAGTGGAAATCAAATCGCGTTTTCAGCTAAATTTACCGATGGGACAGAAGGAATTTATCTAGCAACCGATGCACCCGTTGAACTCAGTTTAACGATTGATTCTACAACTCTTTCTGAGACAGATGGAGAAGATGCTGCAACGGTTACCGTGACGCGCACAGGAGGGACAGCAGCAGCGTTAGATGTAACATTAACCAGTAGTGATCTGAGTGAATTAACAGTTCCTTTAACCGTTACTATTCCCGTTGATCAAAATTCCGCTACTTTTAATATTGATGCAGTTGATGATTTAGAAGCTGATGGTAACCAAATTGTTGATATTGCTGCAGTTGCCAGAGGCTTTACTGAAGAAACTATTACAGTTACTGTTACTGATGATGAACAACCCGAAGTACAACCACCAGTTATTACCAGCAATAATAGTGCAGAACAAGCGAATTTAGAAATTATTGAAAATACAACGCTTGTTGCCAATATTGATGCAACAGATGAACAAGAAAGTGAAGGAAATGGTTTAATTTATAACCTTTCAAGTGGAGAAGATCTGGCTCAATTTGTAATTGATACCAATACAGGAGAGTTGAATTTTGTCAATCTTCCAGACTTTGACAATCCTGTTGATGTTGATGCAGATAATAGTTATCAAGTTGAAGTGACTGTTACAGATTCAGATGGGTTAAGTGATAGTCAGTTACTTAATATTAACGTGACGGATGAGTTGGAACCCACACCGGAACCCATTCCCGAACCGACTCCTGAACCCGAACCCGAACCTGAACCTGAACCTGAACCCGAACCCGAACCGCAACCTAAGCCAGAAGTTGAACCTGAACCGACTCCCGAACCCAGTGAAGAACGTCCTGATACTCCTGAACCTAAGCCAGAAGTTGAACCTGAACCGACTCCCGAACCCAGTGAAGAACGTCCTGATACTCCTGAACCTAAGCCAGAAGTTGAACCTGAACCGACTCCCGAACCCAGTGAAGAACGTCCTGATACTCCTGAACCTAAGCCAGAAGTTGAACCTGAACCGACTCCCGAACCCAGTGAAGAACGTCCTGATACTCCTGAACCTACGCCAGAAGTTGAACCCGAACCGACTCCCGAACCCAGTGAAGAACGTCCTGATACTCCTGACGATATGCCTACTGTGGATACTCCTGAAACGGTCTCCACGCCTCGAACTGAGGAAGAGTTAGCAGACGGTGACTTTCCCCCATTTCCCACAGAAAGTTCAGGGTTAGAAATTGTGGGAACAAGCGATAATGATACTCTAGAAGGGACTCCTGCAGATGAACAGTTTTCAGCTTTAGAAGGTGCCGACTGGGTTCTGGCAAACGCAGGCGCTGACTTAATTTTCGGTGATGAAGGGACAGATAATCTCTTGGGTCATCAAGGGGATGATAGTCTCAGTGGAGGCGATGAAGCCGATACTGTAGTGGGGGGTCAAGGCGATGATTTAGTTTATGGAGATAACGGTAATGATTTGTTGTTTGGCGATCGCGGCAATGATTTAATCTTTGGGGGTGAGGGTGATGATACCCTGTTTGCAGATTGGAATCAACTCGACACTGCATCCAACGAGGTAATGGATACCCTATGTGGGGGAGTCGGTAATGATCTGTTGGTTGGCAATGCTAGTCAAGGGGAACTGTGCGGCGATGAAGGAAATGACACCTTATACGCGGGTCAAGGAAATGATACTCTCCGAGGTGACGCTGGAGAGGATTGGCTATGGGGAGATGCAGGTAACGACTTCTTTGTGATCGGTGTGAGTCAAGGCAATAATATGATTATGGATTTTGTAGATGGTCAAGATCAACTCATATTAGTTGCTAATCTGAGTTTTAGCCAACTTACCATTACAGAAGCTGATGGTAACACTGCTATCTTTTTTGGTAATGAACGTCTTGCGTTGTTGGAGGGAATTATGACAAGTTCAATTACTTTGGAAGATTTCGTTTAAAATGTCATCCTCCTCCCGGTTGTTTATACGCTCGATTTTCACACGCTTATCTTTACCCTGAACTGGCTAAAGTTGAACTGTAGAAATGTCATCGACTATTTTAATTCGTCCCCGACGAACTGAGCGTAACAACCGATCAACTGAGCATCTTTCTTCTTCTGTGAGGGATTCATCAAAAATCGCTGCCATCAAACCATAGCGATCTGCTAATGTAATGTACCCTGTGGCATTGACTTGCGCGAAGAGGTCACTCAATGCGGATTGGAGAAGTTGAACCGGAGGCTGCATAACTAAACTCACCCTACTAAGTATTGTTACTGAATTAATCAATTATCATATCAAGTAATTGTTAAAAATGTCTTAAATTTAACACTTAATATTAAGAATATTAAACAATTTTTTGCAATTGTTAAGCAATAGTGAGGAAGAACACTATAAGATTGTGATCTAAATCATTGCACTTTAAATGACTATCATTACTTTCTAGGGTTATGGGCAAAACTTGCTGTTACAATCAATAGAAGCAAATAAGTTTAGGTTTATGGTTGATCCCCTCCTTGACCACTTCCAAATGTTGGCGCGTTATAATACTTTAGCCAATCAGAAAATATATGAAGCTTGCGCTCAACTCTCCGAGGGTGAGTACAAGGAAATTAGACCTGCATTTTTTAATAGTATTCATGGTACACTCAATCATATTATGGTAGGTGACCGCATTTGGATGACTCGGTTTCAAGGCGATAAAATTCCCTCCACAGGATTGGATGAAATTCTATATGAAAATTTCTTGGAACTTTGGACAGCCAGAGTTATAGAAGATCAAAAAATTGAAGTTTTTTTTAGTAATTTAAAAGACTCGTTTTTAACTCAATCGATTCGTTATTGGAATAATGCCGGGAATTTACATGAAGATCCCATTAAGCTGTTAATTTCTCATTTTTTTAATCATCAAACCCATCATCGGGGACAAGTGCATAATTTGTTATCTCAAACGGCTGTTTCTCCGCCCAGTTTGGATATGCATCGGATTTTACGACCTAATTCTGTGGTAGAATAATCAATAGCATAATCAACCATAAAATTATCGTTTTTGTGGCTTTGTCGCCTTTAATTATATTGAATGGGTTTAAGGATTTACGGTAACCGCCAACTGAAAACGTTACCGGGTTTAGACACTCGTCCGACTTTAGCACGAGTGCGGGAAGCGGTGTTTAATATCTGGCAAAATCAGATTGCAGGATGTCGCTGGTTGGATTTATGTGGCGGATGTGGTTCAATGGGAGCAGAGGCGTTATGTCGGGGTGCAATCGCAGCGATCGCCATTGAACAATCTGCTCAAGCTTGTCGCATTATTCGACAAAATTGGCAACAGGTAGCCTCGGCGGAACAAGCATTTCAGGTGATTCGAGGGAATGTAGTAACGAAACTCAAAACCTTAGCGGGACAACAGTTTGATCGGATTTATTTTGATCCACCCTATCACAGCAGTTTATATGAACCTGTTCTCAATGCGATCGCTCAATATCAACTCTTAGCCATTGATGGAGAAATTGCTGTTGAACATGATCCAAAACGTTGGACTATTCCTACTGTTAATCATTTAGAAATTTGTCGGCAAAAAGTTTATGGCAATAGTGGTATAACGTTTTTTTGTGTATCAAAACTGGAATTAAAAAGTGAGGAGTAAAGACGTTCACAAACGCCAACGCCTTTACTATAAATATTTAGAAATATTTAGTCAATATTCAATTGATTTCCCCGACGATACTGTTGATAGGCTGCAAAAAACAGTCCTAAGAGGGTAACGAGAATGAGACCCATTACAATACCAGACAATAAAGGTTCAACCACAATATTACTCCTTGAGATTCAGTCAAATTACTCTTATTTTAGGGGTTTATATTAGCCTATCATAAGTTACGCTGTCTAACCCTTCAGGCATTTTACCACAAGTCCTCAAGAAGATTAATTGAGAGGCGGTATTTCGTTTCTGGCGTGACTGCCATTAGACTTCATCGAAATACCTTCATTAATATTCCCAGAAATGCTAATATCCCAATGGTAACCAGTGCTATAGCAACCGTTAATCCCAGTGAACGTCGGGGAGTATAATAATACTCTTCATCTTGTTGGATATGTTTTAACTCCTGATGATGTTCAATCACAGCCGCAAGCATAGCATAAGTTCCCAAGGCAATAAACGAAAGACCCAGTAAGCGGGAAAGACGAACCGGATTGACATCCTCTCCCACCAGAGAACGAATGGCACTCACCACCGTATCAATTCCAAAGCCAAAACTAATCAAAGCTAGACAAGTCCGAATCCAGGCCATTAGGGTACGTTCGGCAGCCGCGCGGTTGCGTTCCTTGGCCAACTCCGCTTGAGGATTGAATATTTTACGGGGTGGAGTGGGTTTTGCCATAGCTGCTAGGGTGGAACGATACCAAAAACTCGCTAATTTTGCAAATTATAGTAATATAATATCGGAAAAATTGCTAATTCTATTAAACCGCTTAAACCTTCATGATGCTTCACTTTTTTCTGTTGATTTATGGAGTGATTTTAGAGTAAAGAGGGTCAATCAATAGCAAAACTACAAACTCAATAATATTTTGATTCTCAACGGGTTCAAGTTTGAACATGGACTTGAAGGGTTTGATGTAGATCAAAAAGGTGTTGAATCTAGCAGTTTTTTGATTTTGAGTTGTTGTAGCTTAACTGTTGATCAAATGAAAAAATAAATTGAGGAGCAAGAGCAGCCGAATTCATTGTTTGTGGGTCGTGATTCATCATAAGTTCTCTGGAAGGAGAGTTAAGCGTGGATTGTATCGGACAAAAAGTAAGCATTTAGTTTCTAGCGACATAAATGGTAGTGCCAATATTTTGGCTAAATGTATACACGGACTGGATTACCAGCGAGTGAGTAGCGGGTTTTTGGCTAACCCTCTAAGACTAACTATCTCTTAGGAATCCCCTGTGTTCTACGCATGGGGAGCGTCAACCTGCCCCCTGAACGGAGCTATGCTGTTAGGCATTACGTCAACTGATAGGGCAGATCTTCTGACTCCATTCAGATAAAATCTGTATAAAGCGCTAATCTGCCGAAGCTATGACCTTTTTTCATTCAGATGAATCGTTAACAAAACTGGGGAATCAGATTATCGAAGCCACCTTATCACAATTTCCCACTTTAGGGGAAAATCAACTGGCTTTAACCTGGATTGTTTATGACTCACCCACTCCAGTGAATACTGGTGCAGCCCTTACCCCTGAAGCCTTTTGGAAGTATCCACTCCGAGGCTTTGCTTACCGAGGCATTGAACGAATTTATCCGAGTTCTCTGGTTCAGTTATTCTATCTTGTGGCATTATACGAGTGGATCAACAAAGGAATGTTACAGCCTTCGGCGGAGTTAGAACGGGCAACCCGCGACATGATTATTCATTCCAGTTCTGATGCCACCAGTTTAGTCGTAGATAGCCTCACCGGAACCACCAGCGGCCCAGAACTCTCCGCCGGGCCGTTTGAGACCTGGAAAGCCCAACGGAACCTGATTAACCGTTATTTTCAATCCCTCAATTGGTCAGAGTTAACTTCGATTAATGTTAACCAAAAAACTTGGTGTGATGGGGCTTATGGCCGAGAACGAGCTTTTTTAGGGGAATTGATGGAACATCGCAATATGCTGACCTCAAACGCCACGGCTCGCTTGTTTCACAGTATTATTGGTGGAGTGGCTGCTTCCCCTCAAGCCTCTAAAACCATGATGAAGTTAATGCAGCGCAGTCTGAACCCGGAAGATTGGGCAGAGCAACCCAGTAATTGTATTCTCGGATTTTTCGGGGAAGGCTTACCGAAAACGGCGCGATTATGGTCTAAATTAGGGCAAGATCGACAAGTGCGTCATGAAGCGGCTTATATTGAAATTCCCAACTTACCGCCCTACTTACTGGTGGTGTTAACAGAAGGCAAGGCTCAAAGTCAAAATCAAGCCTTATTACCGTTTATTTCCAGACAGATTGCTGAAGCCGTGAAAACCCTTCCTTAGCTTAACCTACCGAGAATTGGAGCGCTTGATATTAACTGACCCAAAAAAACAGCTCAAACTGAAAAGCAACTCTGTGGGGTTGCAAGTCAGGGATAGGTTCACGCAGAGCGCGTTTAGGTTGGTGTTGATTTAAAGGTGATTGGCTGAACCAAGAATCCCCACTATTCTACAGCAAGGGATCATCAAATACAATAGATATAGCAGTACGCTATGCAAGGCACGAACCTGAAAATTGTTTTTAAAGGGAATAGGGAATAGTGAATAGGGAATAGTGAAAGTATCCTAAGCAGAGTGCGTAGCGCTATAACAAGGATCACGATCCAATTAAATACAGAAGATTACCTCAGTTTACTATATGAGAAAATATATTAAACTTTAGTAGTGGCTCAAATTTGAGGGCAAGCGGGGGATTTTATCCGAAATTCCCCATTCTCAAAGTAATAATAGTAGTAGAGGTAAACTGTCCATCATCTAAAGCTTGGGTGTATCTACTTCATAGAGACGCTAGCAACCCAACTGAAAATTCGTTACAGTCAGGTCTGTGTGTTCTCTCAAGCACTTAATTCAATCAGCGCGTATATGCCTGTTTCTGGAATTGTTCACATAAGCTCAAGCAATCTTGAACACTATGAGTTACTGTATTAATCCCGCTTGTCCTAATCCTCAAAATCCTGATGATGTCCTCACTTGTCAAGCGTGCGGTTCGAGATTGGTGTTACGCAAGCGCTACCGAATTATTAAACCTTTGGGAAAAGGGGGATTTGGTGCTACCTTCTTAGCGCGAGATTTATCTTTACCGGGATATCCCAGTTGTGTGGTGAAACAACTGCGCCCAACAGCAAAGTCCCGCCGGGTTTTGGAGATGGCACAGGAGTTATTTCAGCGAGAAGCCAAAACCCTGGGAAAAATTGGAAATCATCCTCAGGTGCCTCGGTTGCTCGACTATTTTGTGGGAAAACAACAGTTTTATTTAGTGCAAGAATATATTGAGGGTTGCACCCTCAAACAGGAAGTGCGAAACAATGGGGTTTATAACGAAGAACAAACCCAGGCTTTCTTACGGGAAATTTTACCAATTTTAGATTACATTCATCTTCAAGAAGTCATTCACCGAGATATTAAGCCTGCCAATATTCTCCGCAGACAACAGGATAATCGTTTGGTTTTAATTGACTTTGGGGCGGTTAAAGATGAAGTCAGCCAAGTTTCAATGATGGGGACTGGAGAAACCGCATTTACGAATTTTGCCATTGGCACTTCTGGGTTTGCCCCCCCAGAACAGATGTCTTTACGCCCAGTTTATGCCAGTGATATTTATGCTGTGGGAATGAGCTGTATTTATTTACTCACTGGACAGTCTCCCAACCGATTACAACATGATCCCATGACGGGAGAATTATTGTGGCGATTGCAAATTACAGTCAGTGAAGGATTTGCTGAAATTTTGCAGAAAATGTTAGAAATGTCGGTTCGTCATCGCTATCAGTCGGCGCAACAAGTGCTGGATGCATTGGATGCATTGACAGTTCCAACAATGCTAGAGACTCAATTAGAAGATTTATCCAGCGGTTTAACCATTCAGCCACCTGCCACCACAATTCTCGAAAAACCCATTAATTCAGTTTCAGAAGAAGAACCCACTATCTATACAGAGGAGAATCCAACACCGCCTTCTCCTTATGCCTTAGAAGCCTCACAAATTCGAGAATTAAAAACTCGACGCAGTCAGAAAGTAGGGGTTTCTAACCCCAGGCGTTCAACCCGTCAAGGGGATGCGTTTAGTGCTACTCAAGGTGCTCCTCAAATATCGAGCTGGGATCAAGAAGTCTCTAAAAACAAAACTCAAACTTCCCGTTCATCTGTTTCTAATCAACAGACATGGAATGAACAGCGTTTGCGCTCTGCTTATGTTCGAGGAGAACGATATTTTACAGAATGTGATTTGAGTGGCTTCAATTTAGAAAAAACTAAGTTTTCCGGGGCTTATTTTTCAGAATGTAAACTGATTCAAACCAACTTTCAAGGGGCAGATTTATCTAGCGCTAATTTTAGTCGCGCCCGGTTAAGCTATGCCATTTTACGGGATGCCAATCTTAAAAATACTTATCTCAGTACTGCTGATTTGGAAGGGGCTGATTTACGGGGAGCTAAATTAAATGGTGCTTGTTTAAGGCATGCCAACTTACGGGGAGCCAATTTGTGTGGGGCAGACTTAACTGATGCTTTGCTGTCTAAGGAACAAATTGCCCTAGCTAAAACCAATTGGCGAACGATTAAGCCCGATGGTAAACGAGCCTTTGGTATTTAATATCAAGTCTGGGTTGTAATCATCTGCGTAGACTTTTGACAGAGCAGTATCAATCTGGTCATTATCTGAACCCGTTGCGTATCCCAAGCTGATCGCACCTGCATGGTTTCTAAGCCTCATTCGCGCCAGGAACAGGCGCTCTAGTGAAACTAAAATACTGCTAACAGGACTCCCCTGTCCACTGAGCACTGCCACAATCCACTCCGTTATAGGAACTCCTACAGCATCGGCTTTTTGCTGTAGGTTTGCATAAACCTCATCACTGATTTCCAGAGTTAGTTGCTGACTCATGAAAAGCTCTCCGGGAGTTGGGAAACCGCCGACTTCTAGTCGGTGGATGAAAGCTAAACAGCAGCAGTGCCAGACCGTGATCGCCAATTGCAACCGCGCGTAGCGCTATAAAATAGATACAAATGTTGGTTAACCTTGGATGAATCCCGATCATGGCATCTATTGCTCGTAAAAATTTATTTGAAGATATTCCTCGTTTTATCGCAGCCCAAGCCGGAATTATGTTTGCCGTGGGCTTGGTGACGATTCAGAATGGGATTCTCAATGGTTTTGTTAAATCAGCCTCTTTGCTCGTTGACAACGCTGAAGCGGATATTTGGGTCGCCTCAGAGGATATGGTGCAACTGGTTTTAACCATGCCTCTTTCCCTAGAACAATTAAACCAAGCCCAAGAAGTCCCTGGAGTCGAACGGGCAGAACCCTTAATTGTTCGTAGCGCCCGTTGGCGCGATCCCACCAATCAAATTCAGGCTGTCACGGTGATTGGTTCATCGGTGAATGGGGTGTTGTTTAAACCCTGGAATATCATTAAAGGGGATCTGGCAGCCCTGAAAGAACCCTACGGCATTATGGTGGATGAAAGTACCCTGGGCAGTTTGAGGGTAAATGATATCGGAGATACAGTCACCATTTCAGGTTTAGAAGCGCGGGTTGTGGGCATTACTCAAGGCACTCAAGCCATTACCAATAGTATTTTTGTGTTTACGTCTCTGAAAAATGCCAATGCTTACGTCAATACCCCATTAGAAACTCAAACCCGTTGTAAACTGGAAGATGGGGATGTCAACTGTATTAACGTGTTTGATGAACCCGATCTCCAACCCGGTGGACGAGTGGGCATGGGTGCCCCTAAACCTCTCAATCTTACTGATCCCATTACTTACATTTTAGTCAAAGCTGAACCCGGTCAAGATATCCAACAACTGAAACAACGGCTTGATCAAGCGTTGCCCAAAACGCGGGCTTATAGTCGGGAAGAAATTGCCGAAAAGCTGCAAAAATATTGGAAAGAACGTACCGGAATTGGCTTTGTCCTCAGTTTAGGGGCAGGGGTTGGGATTTTAGTTGGAATGATTGTGGTGGCTCAAATTCTCTATTCTTCCGTATCCGATCACTTGAAAGAGTTTGGTACACTCAAAGCAATGGGTGCTCCGGATGGAATTATTTATGGTGTGATTTTAGAACAGGCGCTGTGGCTGGCCGTTCTGGGATATATTCCTGGTATTGCCTTATGTGTGGGAGTCGCTGCTTGGGCTGCTGCCACCCAAGGAATTTTAATCTTAATTACCCCAATTTCAGCCTTAAGTGTACTTGGAATTACAGTCGTGATGTGCGCTTCATCTGCTATATTTGCGATTCAAAAAGTCACACGAGTTGATCCAGCCATTGTATTTAAAGCATAAGCCGATGGCATCGATCCGCGCAAAAACATGATAGGTTCTAAGTAAAATGGGCGATGTATACCAACAGCGGGAGCCAGGTGATTGATTATCCAACCCATATTAACAGTCGTTCGACCGCAATCCAGGCTTCTGGGATAGAAATGGTCTATCAGTCAGGCCGTCAACATTTTAAAGTGCTCAAAGGCATTGACTTGAAGGTTCAGCGAGGGGATATCCAACTGTTGATGGGGCCGAGTGGTTCTGGAAAAACCACGTTGTTATCAATTTTAGCGGGATTACTCACTCCCACCAGTGGGCAAGTCAAATTATTGGGGGAGGAGATTACCAAAATGACCCGTAAACGCCTCGCCCAATATCGTCTACACCATATTGGTTTTATTTTCCAAGGGTTTAACTTATTTCCCGCTTTAACCGCCCGAGAAAATGTGGAAGTGGCTTTTGGCATTAAAGGAATTCGCGGTCAAAAAGCACACCAAGAAGCCCAAAAGTTACTGGATCAAGTGGGACTGGGAGATAAAGCCAATTTATTGCCCAGAGACTTATCGGGGGGACAAAAACAACGGGTGGCGATCGCCCGGGCGTTAGCGGCTCATCCCCCTTTAATTATGGCGGATGAACCCACTGCGGCTTTAGACTCTAAAAGTGGTCATGATGTGATTGCCTTGTTAGCCCGTTTAGCGAAAGAAGAGGGCGCAACCGTGTTAATGGTCACCCATGATCCCCGAATTGTTGACGTTGCCGATCGGATTGTAGACCTTGAAGATGGCATGATTAAATCTTAGGCACTAAGCGGCTTCTACCTCAGCCAACTCTACCTCATCTGTGGTATAACCTGCCCCCATGTAGATGAGGAGGGCTGGTAGCTGTTCACTAATTTCTACCCATAACTCGACACATCTTACGGATTGTCAATATAATTAGGTGTAGTCTATACAGTAATTCATTATGGACAATCAAGAAGAAATGACGATTAGCATCGGTGATGCTGCAAAAGAGTTAGGGGTTTCTGTAAAAACAGAAAATTCTGATTCATCTTCCCATTCCTAGCAATAGCAAATTGCTTCTTATCTTTCCAGGGGATAAACTTTTGGCGAAGAGGCTGACCATTCCCACATGGAACCCGGATAATTTTTGGCAGTATAACCTAAATCAACTAAAATAGTTGTTAACCAAGCGGAACGTACACCCCCTGTACAATACAAAATCACTTCAGTGTTTGGAGTAATATTGAGTTGATCTAACTGCTCTAAGATTTGCGCTGAAGGCAACAATAAACCTTTATCATCCAACCACTCTCGATAATATAAATGAATAGCCCCAGGAATATGACCGCCGCGTTGTTCACCATAGGGGGTTTGTCCGTCATATTCACGAGGTTCACGGCTATCAATCACAACGACATTTACATGATTAAATTTCTGTTGGAGTTGATTTCGGTTAATTGTCCAATCTTCCCGACGATGAACAACAAAATCTCCTTGTTTTGAAGCATTGGACAAGAAGTTTGATTGTTTGAGTAATCCGGCCCTGACTAAGGCAGCATATCCCCCATCCACTAATACGGCTTGAGGGTGTCCTAGGGTGCGTAACATCCAAACAATCCGGCCATCTTCTCCCCAACCCGTTTTGGGATCACCTGCCACCACAACCGGTTGATCTTGAAAAACGCCTAAAGTTTGTAATTTCTCCGTTAAGATTTGATCGGAGTTTAAAAGCTGACCTCGGTTGGGGGGTTGAGATGGAGAGAAATCTTGCCAAGCGATCGCTTGAGACCCTGGTAAAGCACCGCCTTTCAATAGCTTTAACGAACGAGCATCTAACAACGTTGCCCCTTGTTGAATTAAATCGATGGCCTGATCTGCATTAATAATCCACTGTTGATTGAAGGATTGGGGATAAATGGCTATGGGACGATATTGAGAGGTAGAGATCTCAGACGGGAGTAATATTCTCGCGAAGAAGAAACGAGAACTCCAGACTATTGCGCCAATAAGTATAATCACTAGAAATCCCAGGCGAATCGGATGGGAAAAAATATTCACAATCTACAAAACAAGCATTAGAAAGCTGGGCTAATCTATTTTATAAACTCAGTGGAGAAACTGCACTCTATCCCCAGATGGGGTTGGGTGAAGCTTGCCCTTACATCCTGACTCCGTCTTCGACATCAGATGATGTTAAGTGCCCTATGAAGCATCTGCAAGCAAATTTGGGTAAGCTAAAGAGAAGCAGAGTTTAAGGTTAGTTGTCACTAACTTCAACCCGATCAAAAAAATCATGCTTTTGAGTCGGCACTGTTGTAGCGGTATAGATTTTTTATCTAAGTTAACTGAGCCTCTCATTGATTTTCTTTTAGCTTTTCTTTGACTATGCCCGACTTACCAGAACCTAAGCCCCAAGCCGATCAACCGATTTCCTGTACTAACGAACTGTTGCAACAAATCCAACAGCAACAGGCACTCAACAGTATTGTGGATCGGATTCGATCCTGTCTGAAGTTAGATGACATTCTCAAAACCACAGCCACAGAAACTCGACAGTTATTGAATGCGGATCGGGTTGGGGTGTTCTGGTTCATCCCAGGCAGTCAATGGCATGAAGGAGAGTTTGTGGCAGAAGATGTGGCGGCAGAATTTCCCTCAGCGATGGCGACTAGAATCTATGATCATTGTTTTGGCTCACAATATGCGCCTGATTATACTCAGGGAAAAGTACAAGCGGTTACCGATATCTACACAGCGGGCTTTAGCGATTGTCATGTTCAGATTCTAGAACGATTCCAGGTGCGGGGAAATCTGATTGTTCCAGTTTTAAAGAACGAAGAATTGTGGGGATTAATCTGCGTTCATCAGTGTAGCTGTCCTAGAAGTTGGCAACCGACAGAAATTGAATTTGTCCGCAAAATTGCTACCTATTTTGCCGTTGCCCTTCAGCAAGCTGAACAACTGGAGCAAATTAAGTCTCAAGCGGCATTGGTGGCACAAGTAAAGGCTCAGGAAAAAGCCCTGGCTCGTCAGAAAGCATTAGTCAAAATTACAAACCGTATTCGTCAGTCCCTGGACTTTGCGGATATTTGCCGAACGACAACGGAGGAAGTCCGTCAACTCTTAGGTGCCGATCGAGTCACGATCTATCGCTTCAATTCCGACTGGAGTGGGGATTTTCTGTGTGAGTCCATCACCCCAGGCTGGAAACCGTTGGTGGGTGTTTTACCCAGCATTGAAGATACTTATCTGATGGAAACCCAGGGGGGACGTTATGCCAACAACGAAACTTTTGCTGTTTCTGATATTTACACCGTCGGACATCAGGACTGTCATGTGCAATTACTGGAAGAATTTCAAGCCAGAGCTTATGCGATCGCCCCGATTTTTGAAGATCAGCGCTTATGGGGATTGTTAACCGCTTTCCAAAATTCTAGCCCCCGAGATTGGCAAGAAGACGAGGTGCAATTACTGGCGCAAATTGGAGAACAATTGGGAATTGCCCTCAAACAGGCTGAATTTGTTCGCAAGATTCAAGCGCAGTCTACGGCACTACAACAAACCCTAGAGGAATTGAAACAGTCCCAAATTCAACTGGTTCAAAATGAGAAAATGGCTAGTCTCGGTCAATTGGTCGCGGGTATTGCCCATGAGATTAATAATCCGGTCAATTTTATCCACGGTAATTTAGTTTATGTCAATGAATATGTCAGCGATTTACTTACCCTTGCTCGTTTTTATCGGCAGGCTGACACCCTATCTCAACAGGAGACTGAAACCTATCAAGCCCTGCTTGAGGAAGCCGATCTTGATTTTATTCTGCAAGATTTACCCAAGGCATTGGCTTCGATGCAGGTAGGCACTAAACGGATTCGGGATATTGTGCTGTCGCTGCGTAATTTTTCCCGTTTGGATGAAGCTGAATTTAAAACAGTTAATCTTCATGAAGGGATTGATAGTACATTACTCATTTTAGAGCATCAGATTAAATGTTTGAGCGCTCAAACTGCAGTTGATGTCGTTAAAAAATATGGAAATATTCCCTGTGTAGACTGTTACCCCGCTCAGCTTAATCAGGTGTTTATGAATATTTTAACTAATGCACTGGATGCACTTGAAGCTGCAATTCATGCGGGAAAATTTAGTCCAAAAAACTCCTCACATCATCAAGTTCCGAGGATTTGGATCAATACAACTCGATATGGATTAGATCAAGTAGAGATCAAAATTTATGACAATGGAATTGGGATAGATGAGAAACATCATGGGAAGATATTTGATCACTTTTTTACAACTAAATCGGTGGGTAAAGGGACAGGCTTAGGCTTGGCAATTGCCAGACAGATTGTTGTTGAAAAACATCAAGGAGAACTCTGTTTTCACTCGGTTCTAGGTCAAGGCACAGAGTTTATGATTCGCTTACCCATTCAACTCAAAAAACAGTAGTGATTGAGATATGAAGATGTTCTCAACCGGAATTTTAACGAGATCTAACAATCAGAAATTATATGAGATCCTTTAATATTTGCGTGCATTTAATGAGAAGACATCCCCCCTTGAAAAAAGGGGGCGAGAGACGAGAAGATTAATCTGTAGCATCACTTTCCGTATTTCATATTACATGAGATCCGCTGAATCAACCGATCTGATCATCAATTCTCTGGGTAGAGACGTTAAATTTAACGTCTCTACAAGATCATCAATCAACCGATTTCAGATTAGAAACTCAAGCCATCTGTTGTAGATGCAAACAAAGTAGCATTTACTGATACAGGATCGCTAGTAGTAGTTGTTGCCACCAAGACGGGAGAATCAACCACTGGATAAGGGTAAAAGCCGACAGGTTCAGGCTGGGGTACAATTACCTCATCCACCAAGTCTAAGGTTTTGATATCATGGGCTGTTACTCGACCGTTAGAAATGGCATAGAGTTCATCATTAATCACTAAACTGCGGCGAATTTGCTCACCGTTGTGGGTAATATCTCCCACTTCATCAAAGCCCTCTTCTGGATCGACTCCAAACACTCGCAGTCCTGTTCCTGCTGAACCTTGGAAGGGAAGGGCAAGGGTATCAAACTCAGGATAATAACCCACAGCATGGTGATCCCATTGGGCCTCTGAACTGCTGTATCCCCCTTTAAAGATATAGCTATCCACCTCATCTGGATCATCAAAATCTGTGACATCAAATAAGGACACTTTCAGGTCATTCAGCCAGCCGGAACTATTAGAATCTCGGCCAATCCCCAACACCTGTGTTTTATCCCCTGTTTCAATCACTTGGAGATACTCAGAAAAACCCGGAAGTTTTAACTCCCCTGCTACTTCTGGATCAGTGGGGTCACTTAAATCTAAGGTGTAAAATGGATCAACCTGTCGGAAGGTGACCAAAAAGCCATAATCTCCCTCAAAGCGAGCTGATTGAATTGTTTCCCCTGGGGCAATGCCTTCAATACTGCCAACGGTTTTCAGGGTTTGACCCTTTTGTTCCAAGACATAGACGTTATTTTCCGCACTATTTCCCCAACCTGTGGTGGTTGCCAAGCGTAAGTAACCCTCTTCTTCATCGGCGGAGAATTGGTCTAGAACTCGTCCCGGTACATTCCCGTCTGCGACAACTTCTAAGGGGTTGAGATCCACCTTTAACACATCGGTTTGCTGTTGAGCAGACCAACGTTGTCCCAACAAATAAAGATTTTCAGAGGACACATAGGTTTCACTAAAATAGTCCGCTGGAATACCGATGGAGGTTTTAGGGCCAGGTTGAGTATCATCCACATCAAACACAGAAACGGATGTGATGTTATAAGGATCTTCATCCAGGGGTTTATAGGTCTTTTCGGCTGCACTCAGTAGTCCTTCCCGTAACACCTTACCTTGAGCATCAACTGTGGTAAATTCAGGTAAACCTAACTCTAACTCCTGACCTTTAATCCGTTCTAAATATTCTTCTTCCGTTTCGTAAACTCGTGTTTCGTAGCTGGGAAACCACAAAGCGTTTAGGCTGAGATTAGCGTCTAGTGTTTTAGAGGAACTTAGATCAACCTCTGCTGTTGTCTCTGTTTCCGGCTGAGGAACGCCTTTCTGAGGCTTGAGTAGAGGAGCAGGTAAGCCAAAACTATCCTGGGTCACCACATAAACCTGATCCCCAATGGCACGGGAGGAAACTAAAGATCCATCTAACAGGGAGGTTTCTTCAATTTCAACGTCTTTGGGGTCAGAGACATCTAACACCGTGACATTGACTTTCGGGGTGGGGTAAGTGGTGTCAAAGCCAAGTGAAAGGCCACCGTACCAGTACTGCCAAGGGAAGATGCTAGAAACAACAGTCAGTTGATCTTCGTAAAGATAAGCCCCCTGAATATTGCCTAAATCGCTTAAATCTGTTTGTGAAGCTAGACTCAGTTGATCGGCATTACGCGCATCAACGATACTTAATTGTGTACCCGTAACCTGATAGATATAACTGCCATCGGTTTCAACTAAGTCTGCTTCGTCTACTCCTTCTTCTTGGGTGTTGGTATCAGAAAAGCTAGCACTGGTTTCGGCTACACTGCTGGTGGCAGTCACATCAAATGAGACAGTATTGCTATCCGTAACGGCATAATCCCAAGGATAATAATAATAAGGAACCTCTTTTCCAAACAGATTGGAGTATTTCTCGACTGCCTCATCCACTAAATAGGTTTTGAGTTCTTGTTCAGAATTAAACTTTTCAATAAGAGTCATGATTCTTCTCCTGTTGAGTAAGTAGAGTTTGTGATCTGACTTGAGATCTTTCCCGCACAACATTTAGCCCCAGATCCGACTTTCATCAGATAAGTGCAGAGTTAAATATTTGGATAATTAGTAGCCCGAACTTAAATATTCATTAGATTGGGTGTGAGTTGGAGGCCATCAATCCTAGGCAACCAAAAACAACTCTGGGGCTTTTTTGTGACTCTTGGCAGGGATCTGAGTCAGGTATAACTCATCGTCAATTTATTATTTGATCATTCTCGGATCAATACTTGCCAACTTGGCATAAATATTACTTTAGATTTTACTCTAACTTCGTATAACAACTGATAAAATATCCATTATTTAATGGGAATTTCAATCAAAAACTCGGTCATTTTGTTAGGAAGAGAACGACAACTTAATTTTCCACCGTGTTTTTCCACAACAATTGAGTAGGCAACTGATAAACCCAATCCTGTGCCTGAACCCACAGATTTTGTAGTAAAAAATGGGTCAAAAATTTTCTGTTGAAGAGCAGGATTCATGCCACAACCATTATCTAATATCCGAACTTTAATCGTCTGAGCTGGGGTACATTCTGTATAAATGATAATTTCAGGTTTAAAGTCTGCTTTAAGTTGGTTTTTACAAGCGTCTTCTAAAGCATCAATAGCATTACTTAAAAGATTAAAGAAAACTTGATTCAGTTGAGAAGCATAACAGTTAATCTTCGGTATATCACTGTAACAGCGAGTCACTTGAATGGTGGGATGTTTACTTGTTTGTTTCAAGCGATTTTGTAAAATAATTAATGTACTTTCTAAGCCGGTATGGAGATCAACGGGTTTAAATTCTGATTCATCTAATCGTGAAAAAGTTCGTAACGCTTGAACAATTGTTTTGATTCGATCGGCCCCTTCTTTCATTGAACCGAGAAGTTTTTGTAAATCATCTACTAAGAAATCTAGCTCAACGTCTACTAAAACTTCTTCAATTTTTGGCGTTGGATTCGGATATTCTTTCTGATAAATTTTAATCACCTTCAACAGATCATGGATATAATCTTGGGCGTAGTGAACATTACCATAGATAAATCCAACCGGATTATTAATTTCATGGGCAATTCCGGCAACCATTTGACCTAAACTTGAAAGCTTTTCTGTTTGAATCAGTTGTGCTTGTGTTTTCTGCAACTGTCTAAGAGCATGATAAAGATCCTGATTTTTTTGATGTAGTTCTTCTGTGCGTTCAGCAACTTTATTTTCTAAAGTAAAATTATATTCTTCTAGCTGTTGATTGGCTGAGGTTAAATTATCGTAAAGTCTAGCATTTTCTAAGGAAATTGCAGCCTGAGTCGTGAGAATATTAATAACTTTAACTCGTTCTTGAGTAAATGCACCAAGCGTTAAATTATTTTCTAAGTAGAGTATACCAATGAGTTGACTACGGTTGATAATGGGACTGACTAAAATACTTTGGGGTTGGGAGGATAAAAGGTAAGAATCATTAGCAAATTGGCTAGAATGAACAGCATCATCTAATACCAATGTTTTTTGAGTGCGAGCTACGTAATAGATTAAAGAACATGGTAGGTCTGAGGAAGAATCTAATGGGATTGTTTGGAGAGATTGAACTTGGAGATGATCGGTACTATTTAAATGACGTTGAGCTTGAGCTTCAATTACCCATTGATTTCCCTGAGATAGAAGTAAAACTCCTTTTTGAGCACCAGCATTTTCTAGGGTAACCTGCATTAATATTTCCAGTAATTTTTCCAGTTCTACTGCACTAGAAATTGCTTGGGTTGCTTTCATAATTGTTTTAAAATCAAGTAATGCTGAGCTTTCAATATCAGTAAAAGAACAAGTTGACTCTAACGGAGAATTCACAGATTGAGTCAGAGATTTGTGAGAATTTAAAATGAGTTTTAATAATGCAGGATAACGTTTTTCTAAATCTTCTAGTTTGGCTTTTGCTCCCCAGCGAGCATAGCTATAATACGCTTGAGTTAAATAAGCTTGAGCAATTGTTTCTTTGCCCCAATTGAGGTAAAATTTTGCCGCTAGTTCATTGGCTAAGGCTTCTTCATGTAAATATTTGTTTTCTTTCGCTAATGCAATTGAACGGTCATAATAGTCCATTGCTTCTACAAAGTTTCCTAAAACTCGATGTCGTTCAGCTTCTACCAGATAAAACTGATTTAAATAATTCATTGGTGCATGATCTGCCCATTTTTTGAGTTTTTCTTGATTAATTTTAACTTGCTGTAAATCAATAGAATTCTCTACAGAAAGTAGGGCTAAAGAATAATAAAAGTTATGTTGAGTTGCATAAATCTTTCCAACCAGATAATTGAGAGATTTTTCAGCCTTTTTACTATTGTCTAAAGCTGCATCATACTGTTCAAACAGATAACACCGGAAGGATTTGCCAAAGTAAGCTGCAAACACTGAAATGATTTGATTAGACTCTTCTAACCATTGGAGCATTTCAGCTTCACTGCCTTCATGAATAGTGACTGAAAAAATATCGGAATTTTGCCCCATTAAACTGCGAGCCGCTTGACTCCAAATGTTGATGTAGTTATTGGCTAAATCAGCTTGTTTTAAACGACTGGTTAACTCTATATATTGATCATAAGTTTGAATCACTGAGTCTAAAGATTCACCCGTCAGGAATTTATAATTACAATAATCAGCCATACTATAGGAGGCATATTCTATATCTCCTGTATCTAAACCCACCTGAATTGAATCCAATATCAGTTTATTGGCTTTAGCAATCTCTTGCTTCCAAGGTTGAACCATTGCACCAAATAGATGATTAACTTTACATTTCAGGGCGACTTCTTCAAATTGATCTAAGACTTTTAATGAGAGTTTACCAAATTGATATCCTGACTCGATCTCTCCAGTTACTCCGCATAGTAAGACACCATAAAAAACATAAGCAAAAGCTGAAATCGGTGAATTTCCATATTGAATAGATAACTGAACCATTGTCACTGTAATCGGCAACAAAAGCTCTGGTTGTACGACATAAGCAGCAGGAATAACCGTCATTAAAATTCGCATGGCGGCTAACTTATCCAGGGCTGTCATCGTTGGCAAATGAATTAAATCTTCAATCACCACAGCTTCTGAAAGCTCTGATTTTAACTGAATATCTAGCATCTCTAAAACATTGAGCGCAATATGAATTGCCTCTTTTGTCTTGAGTTTAGCAATGTAAATACGGATTTTTATTTCATAAGCTTCACATTGATCCAGTAAATGATTGGATTGCATTAAGATTTGATCGACTTGATGAATGGCTGCGGCAAAATCACTGATTAAATAGTTAGAATCTGCTGAGTCTAACAACAAATCTAAAGTGAGTTGATAATGAGTCTGCCAGCAATCGGTTTCTAAGAGATTTAAACCAGTTGAGAGATAATCAATTGCTGCTTTATAAGCGGTTGAGGCTTTTGCTTTTTTTCCGGCTTGCAGATTCAAATGAGCCAGTTGATTGCATTCGGCTGGAGTTTTAATTAAATCGGCTCCAATATTGAGTTGATTGACAATATCAAAAAGTTTGTCTGGCTGTTCTGACTCAGATATTTTTTCTAATAAAAGCCTGCCAATCTTTAAATGAGTTTCTTGTTTTTGTTCTTCTGGAATCAGAGAGTAAGCCGCCTGTTGAATTCGGTCATGTAGAAATTTATAACTTACCGACGGATTAACAGCTTGCAGGGGGCGAGTCGAAGTATTTTGTTCCGTTGTATAAAACTTATAAACTTCTGTTAGGGGTAAAATCAGTCCTTCTTGTAAGGCAACCCATAAATCGGTTGCTGTTTCTGTCAGGGATTTTTCATGAACGATTGCTAACGTGTCTAAGTCAAATTGATTGCCAATACAAGCTGCATTCTTCAACACCTGTTGTGTGCTGAAATTTAGTTTTTTTAAACGATTTGCAACAAACTCAACCACATCTTCAGTTAAAGATAATAACTTGATTTGAGCCAAATCACATTGCCACCCCCCTACAATTTTTCCCTGTTCTTCTTGATCAATGGAAGTTAGTGGATTAAATGTAATCAGTTCTTCTTCATATAAGGCTTTGAGAAATTGGATCACAAAGAAAGGGTTTCCTTGAGTATTTTTATAAATAATTTGAGACAGAGGCAGACTGAGTTCAGGGGAACAGCGAAGGGTATCTGCTACCAGTGGATTTAATTCATGATACAGTCTTAAAGCGCCGAGATGAATGATATTGATAATGCCTTGGTTTTGTTTAATTTCTTCTAAAGTGAGCATTAATCCATGGGTGGAATCCACTTCATTATCTCGATAAGCACCAATTAATAATAAATGCTGAGTATCTGCTTGACTCATTAACAATTGAATTAACTTTAATGATGCAGAATCAACCCATTGCAAATCATCTAAAAAAATCACTAAGGGATGATCTTGAGTAGCAAAGACTCGAATAAATTTCTGAAATAATAAGTTAAAGCGATTTTGTGCAGCATCCCCCGACAATTTAGGGACGGTAGGCTGTTTACCAATAATGAACTTTAAGTTGGGAATGACATCAATAATAATTTGTCCGCTATCACCCAAAGCTTCTAAAATTTTGATTTTCCATTGTTGTAACTGCTGTTCAGTTTCACTTAATAGTTGTTCGATTAAATCTTGAAAGGCTTGGACTAAAGCACTAAACGGAATATTCCGTTGAAATTGATCAAATTTACCCGAAATAAAATAACCTCTCTGCCGAACAATCGGTTTATGAACTTCATTAACAACGGCCGTTTTTCCAATACCGGAATATCCGGCAACCAAAATCATTTCGGCTCGTCCTTGATGAGAGGATAACGTGGCTACTCGACTAAAGGCTGACAGTAATGTGTGAACTTCAGCTTGCCTGCCATATAGTTTTTCAGGAATAATAAAACGGTCACAAATATCCTGCTGACTAATTTCAAAAAAATTAATATTCTGATTGCTTTTCCATTGTTCCCAGCAAATTTCTAAATCATGTTTTAATCCTAAAGCAGTTTGATACCGATCTTCTGCATTTTTTGCCATTAACTTAGCAACAATTTCTGATAAAACAGAAGGAATCTGTGGATTAATCTCATGAACTTTAGGGGGATTACAGGCAATATGAGCATGAATTAATTCCATGGGTTCAGTTCCGGAAAAGGGAAGTTTTCCGGTAAGCAACTCATAAAAGGTAATTCCTAATGCATAAAAATCACTTCGATAATCAATCCCTCGATTCATTCGGCCCGTTTGTTCAGGGGAAAAATAAGCAAGAGTTCCCTCTAAAATATTTGGATGTTGTAGTTGTTGAGTTTCTTTTGGTAAGAGAGACGCAATACTAAAGTCAGTGAGTTTAACTTGTTTGGTATCTGGATTGATTAAAATATTAGCTGTCTTAATATCTTTATGAATGACTCGATTTTGATAAAGCTGATGCAGAATATCAGTGATTTGAATGGCAATTGGAAAAAAATCTGAGATCTTGAGACCATCCGAGTTCATATAGTTTTTGAGGGAAACCCCCCCAAAATCTTCCATGATTAAAGCAAAGCCATGTTGATAATTTTCTAAACTATAAGGATGAATAATTCCGGGTAGTTTTAAATTTTTAGTAATTGTATACTGATTGCGAAATTGTATGAGTTCACGAAAACTTGGATATTTAGAACGCATCAGCTTAATAACCACAGATTGATGAGTAGAATGCTGCTGTCCTCGATAAACAATCGTGCGTACTCCTTGATAAAGTTGTTCTAAAATTTGATAGCCGTTGATAGAAGTGATTAAAGTTTGCATGATTTTTAAAAAGAATGAATTTTGATAACTTTTAAAACAAAAATAATGTTTTTTTAAGATTAACAAATCTAAATGATAAATTCTATTCCTTCCGCCAATTTAGAATTAAACTTGAGTTTATCTTGATGATTTTGCTTTGGACAGGATTAATCAGGCAGGGTCGCTTGAAGATGACTGGCTGATAATCAGTTGTTCGAGTGGGTCTAAAAACTAGGGATTTAGCTGACAATTGTAATTGAGAGGGTTTCATGATAGGATGCTTCAATTCATAAAGGCGATGAGCAGTCTAATCCTAATTTAAGAAATCAATGTGAAAAACTTGTGAAATATTGAGATCAATTGGATTGTTGTGCTGCTAAACTGAGTATACCCCTATTGTCTTTATAAGGCTAAACATCACTAGAAAATTCTCTGTTCCGTAAAAATACTGAAGTTAAACTGTGAATTTTACTACAAATAAAAAACAGTAATAATATGGAATCATAGAGCAAAAAAATCCGGATGATCGGGACTCAATCAAAAAATGAAAATCCTTTAATATTTGATATTGTAATTTTTTGCTGATTTTGAGAAAAGCCAAATAATAATCAACTGTTTGATGATAATTTAATACAGTTCATATTTTAATAATGTACAGGGAATACTGCCATTATAAACAGCAATTCGACGAGATGTTCTCAATCCCACTTGTTTAGAGAGGGCTTTATTGCCACATAAAATAAAGGCTGTCCATCCTTTAAATCGTTGTTTAAAAACATCTCCTAATTGCTGATATAACTCTCCCAGTTCTGCAGCAGATCCTAACCGTTCTCCATAGGGTGGATTGCAAATAATGATCCCCTGATCGCTGGGGGCTTCTAATTGCTCTAGGGAACGTTGAGTTAAGGTGATTTGATCGGCAACCCCACATTGTTGAGCATTGTAATTGGCTTGAAAAATCATTTCAGAATCGCGATCGCATCCCATAATTAAGGCAGGAAGTTCAGAGTTTTGACGGCTTTCTGCTTCTTGTTCTAACTGTTGCCAAAGTTCAGCATCAAAGTTGTTCCATTTCATAAATCCAAAACTTTCTCGCAATAAACCAGGGGCAACATTTAAGGCTTTTAAACTGGCTTCTAAAGGCAATGTTCCTGAACCACACATCGGATCGAGAAAGGGTAAATTGGGTTGCCATTCGGCTAATTCTAATAACGCTGCTGCCAAACTTTCTTTTAACGGTGCTTTACCCACTGCCGGCCGATATCCCCGCCGATGTAAACTCGACCCTGAACTATCTAAGCTTAAAATTCCTTGGGTTTGATGGATGTGGAGATTAATCTGTAAATCAGGATTTTTCGGATCAATACTGGAACGGTGTTTCAACTGACGACGCTGTTGATCGATGATGGCATTTTTAACCTGTAACGCGGTAAAATGGGTATGATTGAGTTGACGGTTTGACCCCGTACAATGAACTGCAAAGGTTTGTTCTGGCGTTAAATAATCACTCCAGTTAATCTCTTGAATATTTCTGTAAAGTTGCTGAGCATTATGACAAGGAAATTGAGCAATAGGCACTAACACCCGAAAGATAATTCGACTCCAAAGATTCACCCGATACAGCAGTTGGCGATCGCCTGTAAACCGAACCCCTGTAAATTCAGGCTGAATATCAGTAGCCCCTAATTGTTCTAATTCTCGCGCTGCAATAGCTTCTAAACCCCGTGCAACAGTTGCAAAATATTTGGTCATTTTGATTGGTTATTCGTCATTTGTTATTCGTCATTTGTTTTGAGTTTCTCCACTTTGCCTCGCCCTCTGCTTTGTCAGTAGATTTTCAGCTAAAGCAACTGCTCCCCACAAGGGCGCTTCATCTCCTAATTGTGCCGGAACAATCTCAAAATTCACTTCTGGTAAAGCCGTTTGACGGGCGACTTGACGGACTTCTTGCCAAAACAAATCTCCGGCTTGGGTTACCCCTCCTCCTAGAATAAACCGTTGGGGGTTGATTAAGTTGGCGGCGTTGCCAATGCCTCGACCAATAGCCCAGCCGGCTTGGCGAATGGCGGTTTGAGAGAGTTTATCCCCCTGGCTAGCCGCTTGACTGACCCGTTGGGCAGTAATGGCGCTGAAATCATCATTGACTAACTGTCGTAAAATCTCTCCTTGGTGGGGATGTTGGGTTAAAATTTCCTGAACGTACTGGGCGATATATGGCCCGGATGCTAACCGTTCCACACAACCCTGTTTTCCGCATAAACATAAAGGGCCATCGGGTTGTACCACGGTATGACCAATTTCCCCCGCCATCCCTTCTGCACCCCGCCAAGGCTGTCCGTTTAAAATCCAACCGCCACCGACTCCTGTACTGACCGTAATATAACAGAGGTGAGCATATCCTCGACCTGCACCAAAGCGATGTTCTCCCAAAGCCGCAACATTGGCATCGTTATCAACCGCAACGGGTACACCATATTCCGTTTGTAACTGTTGACGCAGAGGCAGATTTTCCCAACCGGGAACATGATGGGATAAACGTACTATTCCGGTGAGGGCATCTACTGGCCCGCCAAAACTCACCCCAATAGCGAGGGGTTTTTCACCTAACAAAATATCATCAATTAGCGATCGCATTATTGCCAAGTCAGTCTCTACTGAAGCAGAAGGAGGAGACAAACGACGTTGATAGCGATACCATTTTTGTTGTCCCTGAACCCAGCTGGCGGCAGCTAATTTGGTTCCCCCAAAATCAAGGGCTAAAATTTGAGCAGTCATTTTTATAGTTTAAAGTGTATGTTGAGGTAATTTCCCTTGACTAAAGTTTGAAATTTTGAGTAGCGTTCGTCCAATTTTATGCAAAATCGACAAGCAATTCCCATCATTTTAATCAGTATCATTACGGCTAGCATCTTCGCCATCTTATCTTGGCGCAATCCCCACCGTATTTATCATCTTACCTTAGCAACGGGCGGAAAAACGGGGGAATATTATGCCTTTGGTCAAGCCTTAGCTGAAGTGGTCGCTCAACATCAACCACGAATTAAAATAGAGGTGATTGAAACAACTGGTTCTTTGAATAATTTAGAATTACTCTATCAAAATCAAGCTCAACTGGCTTTAATTCAAAGCGACTCCCCCATTGCGCCCACAGTTAAAGCGGTGGCTTTTTTATTTCCGGAAATATTTCATTTAATTGCTACCACAGAATCAGAGATTCAAACTGTCAGCGATCTTAAAGGAAAGCGTATTGCTTTAATGCCGGAAGGCAGTGGTTCTTATCAATTATTCTGGCCGTTGAGTCAACATTACGGCTTAACGAAACAAGATTTTCAAGCCATTCCTTTACCACCCCAACAAGCCCATACTGCTTTAAAACAGCGGCGTGTTGATGCTTTATTTCGGATCATTGCTTTAGGAAATGCTGCCGTCAATGAACTCTTACAAACCGGAGAAAATCGTTTAGTTCCGATTGATCAAGCGGCGGCATTACAACTGTTTCAACCCGCTTTAGAAGCCAGTACAATTCCCAAAGGAACCTATAACGGAGCGATTCCTATTCCTGCAGCAGATTTATCCGTAGTTTCTGTCCGTTCAGTCTTGGTTACCGATCAAAAAATTGATTCCTGGGTGATTCATGAAATTACTCGTTTACTTTACGAAGCTCGCAATGATTTAGTCGCAAAAACCCCTCAAGCCTCTTTAATTAGTCCTCCGGATTCTACACGGAAGTTAGGGTTTTCCTTTCATCCCGGTGCTTTAATGTACTATCAACAAGATGAGCCTAGTTTTTTAGAAAAATATGCAGAACCTATGGGTTTTATTCTATCCTTTTCTGTTTTATTGATTTCCAGTTTTTGGCAATTTAAAGTTTGGTTAAAAGGTAAACAAAAAAATAGAGCAGATTTTTATAACTTAGAAATCTTAAATTTAATCGATCAAATTCATGCTTGTCAAAGCTTAGAACAATTACAAGAGTTACGCAGTCAATTATTTACTATTTTAAATGAGGTTGTTGTTGATTTGGATAAAGATCGAATTTCTGCTGAATCATTTCAATCTTTTACTTTCACTTGGGAAGTGGCAGTCGCCACGGCACGTCATCAAGATAATCTCTTAAGAAATTTACAGCTTCAATCTCATTCTAATTTAGATTCTTCCGTTTAAAAAAATTAAAAATTATTAAAAAATTTGCACTTTTTAATATAGATCCCTAATCGCTTCGTAAAATTGGATGTAGGGCTGGTAGAACGAACGTTGACCTACAGCTCTGACAAACCTCGACATCAGAGTACAATGATCTTATGATCGGGAGTAGAATTTTGACGAACCGAAGCGGGGTCGAAAACCTGGGGGGGTTCGGCAAAAACGCCCTAACCTTTACAAATCAATACTTTCCGGCTTTTCCGTTGGAGGCGATCGCCCAAAATTTGCCCTTTTTACAGGCTGATTTTGCACTTTTTTTAGAGGTTCGTCAAAAACGCCTTCAGGATTACGGTATAATCAGGGTTACAGAGGGCGGAGTTGCAACACCTTAAATCCCGTTTTCGGGACTGAAACCCATTGAGATTCCGGTATCAATCCAACGTTGAATCGTCGGTTGCAACACCTTAAATCCCGTTTTCGGGACTGAAACAGTGGATTTTTCCCAATTAAAAAATCTGTAATCCTTGTTGCAACACCTTAAATCCCGTTTTCGGGACTGAAACGAACAAACGGGTAGGCTACGGGGCAATCAATCAATTAAAGTTGCAACACCTTAAATCCCGTTTTCGGGACTGAAACCACAATTCTCTTCTTTTGGACAATATCCTATCCCGCAGGTGTTGCAACACCTTAAATCCCGTTTTCGGGACTGAAACTTTTATGAGTGAATTTTTTTCCCCTAAAAAAATAAGTTGCAACACCTTAAATCCCGTTTTCGGGACTGAAACTAGAAAGAATTTATCGATTATACAGATTGTTCATATCTGCTAATTTTTTCTTCATGCGTTGTCGCAGACTCTCTGGCGCAACAATCTCACAATCTTCCCAATAGCGTGAAATTTCTCGAATGAGCCAGAATGGATTTGCCACTTTTCGCACAACCTGTCTAATTTCCCCTACAACCTGATTTTCAACATCATCCGGCTTAGGTTCATAGGCGTTTCTCAACCATCCCCGAAAGTGCAAGTATACTTTAATAGTATCTAATCGCCCTCGCCACTTTCCTGATATGGGACGTAATGCCTGAATCCGATCAAAACGAAGACAGCGATTATGCCATAATTCAGGTAAATCAGGAGTTTCAGATTCAACATCGGCGGTTTCCTCACACCAAATTTGCAGATAATATCGTTTCTCGTAAAAGTGAATCTCAGCGTAGCGGGCTGTGAACTCTAGATTCTGTCCCTGAGAATTTTGGTACACAATATGGAAAGGTTGCCGCTGAGTCATATATTGATCGATTTGTTTACGCCATGCCTCTGTCGGCTGAGTTAACTGCTGTAACAGCATTTGCCTTAGGGGTGCTTCCATATCCCCTTGGCTTAACAAAATATCAATTACACTTTGAGCTTCTTCAATAAAGCCAGTATCAATTAGAATTGTAACAGCCTGCCGCAAGGCTTTAATCTGATTGGCTGTCAAGGGAGTTGAGCCAACGGATACCTCGTTTTGAGCGATCGCGCTAATCAACTTAGAAGCGCTGGGATTATTGCCCCATCTAAATCCTAGACGTTCAGCAATTTTTTCTAAGCGTTCTTTGGTTCCTGGGGGGACGGATAGGGTCAAAGTCTCTTTTTTTCGAGGCATTTACTTACAATCTGTAAAATTTAAATTTATACTTGCACTTTTAGCTGTGATATGCCATACTGATTATTGTAAATGCAATAGGTGAAGAAGGGGGATGAATAAATTTACAATTACACTGAAACCCGTCTATTCTTGTCCTGCCGAGACAACGCCTGAAGGGATTGAGTTACCGGAAGGTTGGACACTTTCTTGGCATCAGGCGGAAACCTTCAAAGCGTTAAGCGATCCAAATGTTGATGTAGTGTTTAACACCGCAATGACCGGGGATGGTAAGAGTTTAGCGGCTTATCTCAAAGTGATGACTGGCAGAAATTATACACTGGCAATGTATCCAACAAATGAATTAGCTCGCGATCAAGAACGTCAAGTAAAAGATTATAAAGATAAATTTCAACCGAAATATGATCCACAAATTTATCGTTTAACAGGAGCAATACTCGAAGATTTTGTTGAAACTCAAAACCTTCCATCAAAACAACAAGGAATTATTGATCGCGTCGATAATTCAGAAATATTACTGACTAACCCTGATATTTTTCACTATATTCACTCATTTCGATATCTTAGGCGGAATCCTAAAAATAAAAATAAGGGAGACAACGCAGATAAACTATTCCGAAAAATAGATGAAGCATATAAATTATTTATTTTTGATGAGTTTCATGTTTTCTCTTCACCACAAATTGCTAGTGTGATGAACTCAATCTTGTTAATGAAGCATACATCAGTCAACAAGAAATTTCTGTTTTTATCAGCTACTCCAAATGAAGCACTACAAGATTTTCTATATAAGGCTAACTTACGATTTCGAGTCATTGATCCAGTATCTAAAAATAAATATCGATTTTCTTGTACAGAAAACTGGCGACAAATTAACCAGCCGATCACTTTAGTATTTCCAAGAGAATTAGAACCCAATGCAAAGGCGAGTTATCAATGGATAGTGGAAAATGCTGAGGAGATTATTCTCAAGTTTTTTCTGGATTATCCCGGCAGTAAAGGAGCAATTATTCTTAACTCAATTGCATCTGTTTATAAGTTATCAGAATTACTTAAGCCATTATTTGAACAGCACAATCTAAAGGTTTTAACAAATACCAGTCTCACAGGTGAAACAGAGCGATCGCAGTCAGTCGATCAAGCCGATTTACTAATTGGAACTTCAACGATTGATGTGGGTGTGGATTTTAAGATTAATTTCTTAGTGTTTGAAGCGGCAGATTCGGGTAACTTTATCCAGCGTTTCGGACGATTAGGAAGACATCCAGATTTTTTACCTCATCCTTATCAAGCCTATGCTTTAATTCCTAACTTTTTAGTTAGTCGATTATTTGAGGATGGAGGGAGTTTGAAAGATGGGGAAGAATTTGATCGGGTTAATTTCAATAACGCAATTTACCATCATTGGTCTTTCATCAATCAATTTACAGAATATCCACAGCGTTGGGGAAGCTTGCAATCTTTTTGTGTATGGAATGAGTTATGTTCAACTCACATGAAAGCTACTTATCCAGAGGCAGTAGAGGCTTTTAGAACAGATACTGAAAAAGTATTTAAGTTTGATATGTTAAAAAAGCGTGGTCAAGTTTATCACTGCATACAACAAAAACAACACAAAATTATTGATGAAGCACGTTCATTTCGGGGCAGTAGCCAACTGGATTGTGCTGTTTATGATTTAACCCATTTAAATGAACCGGAACGAGAACGATTTAAGAATTATAATCTTCCTGGAATTATCAGTAACTTTGTCTTTGATTTAATGGAAAAGGATGAATTTTTAGAACAAGTTCAAAGAGCGGGTTTGCCGAAAAAACGATTTCAAGATGCTCTATGTTATCTCAAACTTAAAGATTACCGTGAGGTTCGAGAAAATTGGTATTTCTATTATGCTCAAGACGATTTTAATAGAGTCAAGCAACTCAATAGAGTCCAAATTTTGAAAAAACTAGAAATTGAAGGTAGGGATATTCCCAATCAAATGAGGAGAAAAATGAGTCAACGCGGCATGGTTTGTTTTGTTTCAGCCCATGACCGTGGAACACTCCGAAATAAACTCGGATTACCCATGCACTTTCAAGCTTACGGCTTGAGCGATTGCACGGATGACCTTAAACCCGCTTACACCATTGCTTTTGGTCAATCGGCTTTAATGCTTGAATCTTTGATTTGGTATTGGAAGCCAAAAGAGAATGAGCCGTGGATATGTTAACAAGCTTGGGGAGAAAGGAGGTAAGCAGTAAACTCAGATGCTCATGATATTTCAGTCCCGGACGCGGGATTTAGACAGTAAAGTCTTTGTTTCCTTTCTCCTATACGTCATAGTAGCGCGATTTTTGTCTTCTGGTCTACTTTCATACTCATGATAGCCTACTAACTCATATGCTTAAGATAACCATTGCAGTTTTTAAAAAACCCTGCCATAATAGTGGAAACTCTTACCCAGGAGATCCCCCATGATTATTCAACTAACTGACAACGATTTAGAAAAAATGCCACCTACATTGTGTAATGAGTTGCTGCAATGGCTTCAGTCTATGCAAGGGAAAACTGCTCAACAACCTCTCTCTCGATGTACAGCAGAGAAAATACCTCAACAGCTAGCCCTTAAAATTGATGCTTCTATGCCGGAGCAGCCTATACCGAATCAGTCCCATGTACGAATGTCACAGCTATTTGACCAAGGACTCCTCACAGAAAGTTCGCAAGTACGCATCAGACTAAAACGAGAGACTGCTAAACAGCTTGGCTATCCCTACCTTACTGGCATTCAAGTTTCACCCAAGGGAACTCTTGTTTATGAAGGGGAGGAGTTTGAGAAACCTAGTCCCCTAGCAGCGAAGGTAAATGATGGTGGTGTTAACGGCTGGGAATATATCGAGATCAAACGAGATGGTCAGTGGATTTGTTTAGATGAATTACGAAAAATTTGGAGAAATATTGTATGACACATGAACAATTAGAATTACCGCTAAATTTTGATGAAGGTCGAGAGGAAGAAGATGAACAGCCAGAATTACAAGAATTACTGACACTGAAATTATTCAAACAAGCTATTCGAGAAACAGAAGGGAATCAAAATGATCAATTACTCGAAAAGTTTGCCGAATATGTATTACCCAACTTGATGCAACAGTTAGTCGGTACAACGGCAAAAGGTGGACAATTTACTGAAGATCGTCGGCTTGAAGGTAAGAATGTAGAGCGCAGCAAAGAAGATCAATCTTTTACCTCTCATCTACTAAATGGCTTATTTCCAACCTATCGAATTTTTAAGGTTTTACAAACCCTTGAAACGAACCCAGTTAAACGGTTATGTGATGACTTAGAAGCATCAGTTTATTTAGCCGCTTATATCTTGCACGACTATGATAAATTCCCTGACTATCCTATCTGGCTCACAGAACATGATGTAGACAAAAAATTCCAAAATCGTAACTGGCGTAAGGAACCTGCTAAAAAATCAGATGCTCCTAATTTCGGACGGGAATATATTCTTCAAAAAATGCAACAGTTGGGGTTAGATAAACTCATTGGCAATGACTGGAAGATTTATGTTGATGACATGATCTGGGTGAGCAGTAATGCCGGGGAGAAATGGGACTCAGATTTAGCATTAAAAAAGCGGGGACTGAACAACTACCAACTTGATGGTCGAACTCAAGGCATTCTAATTCGTTTGGTACGACTTTCTGATTTATTTGCATCAATTATTAAACATCCTAGTGATATTTTTGGTGATAACCTAACCAGCCTTTTACATGATATCAGTAACGGACAACTCACCTTTAGTTATCACTCCCTTTCAGACAATCGCGGTGTTTTAACCAACGTCATCAATAATGCTCTAATAGAATTACATCCTCAAGCCTTTTATCAGCCACTTTTATATTTACCTGATGGTGTCGTTTATTTAGCAAAAACGGATGCTCCAGCAATTGATATAACCCGAATTACTAATCAAGTTGTTGATAAAATTAAACAGCTTTGTTCAGAAAAACTGAAAGAAACTCAAACGGGATTTAGTCGAGATGGTAAAGGGATCAAATTTGCTGATTATTATTGGCTGCATTTTGACATTCAATCCTTAATGGAAGTGGCTGTCAGTGCTGCCTGTAGAATTATCCATCCAGGCAAAGATTCATCCGCTGCAAAACGTAGTGCTAGTTTGAATACTGCTAAGTTAAAAGAAGAACTTCCAGCAGATATTGATATAGAATTTGGAGAAGACTACCGTATTGATCGTTTAGCAGAATTTGGAGATTTACTCTGCCGTAAAATTTGGCAAGGATGGTGCGATCGCTTTAATAATTGGCAAAAAAAACAACCTAAAACCAAGCGTAAAACTTTACCTGAACTTGATTTAACTCAAAAACTTGCAGAATACTTAGGATTATCTGATGCAATTCCTAGTTTGAGAGCTATACAATCTCTGAAAAAGACAGGAGGAGTTCCCCTTGATTGGTATTATTTAGCTGCTCAATATATTCAGAAAAATACTGGATTAGATGATGCTCAATTGCAGGAAGTTTTAGAAGAAATGGTTAAGGTTGCTGTCAACTTCGTTAAACCGCTCATTGAAGCAGTCACCTTACCGGATGGATGGGATGATCTACGGACTTATGTGAATCGAATTGTGACGCTACCCAACGGTGCAATAGTATCGCCTGAAACCGATCCATTTCTATTAGAGCTTAAACGATATCAAGCGGCGAAAATTACCACAGGACGTGGACGAGAAAATGTCTGTGCCATGTCAAGTTCAGCTTACACAGTAGTAGAACAAATGGAATCAGCCACCCTATTTGCACCGCAAGTTTATAGCAATCGACAGATTTTATTTAACGTTCAGGCAGCCAAGCGAAACATCTGTTCTATTTGGTCTATTGAAATTATGCTCAGGCAGATTTTAATGAACCAAACAAACGCAACCGGAGCAGATTTTGAAAAGCGTAAGTTTCGCTATCTTTATCTCTATCCCGCCTACTTTTTTACCCCAGAAACCAATAATTTTCTTCAGAAAGCATATAGCTACATTAGGCGAACCCGATTTGACTCTGATATTCGTAAGCATTTAGTAACAGATAAAAATGAGGCTCAGTTTACGCTAAAAAATTACCAGAAAGTGGACTCCCTATTAATAGACGAAGCGGCTGAAATAGATCAGACTTTCAAACTCAGTTATCCAGAGAAACAACCGATTACATTCTTCTTTATGGCAATTCCATCAGGACGAGATCCCACAGATACAGAATCTTGGGTGATGCCTGCCTGGTTAGCTTTTGCATTGCCAATTGTCCTGGATATAAAAGTAGTGGCTTCTGAATCACCTGTACCCCCTTTTATCAGTGGTGCAGACTTTGAGAAGACCACAATATTAGATGGTGTTCATCAGGCGATCGCATCGTTAATTAAACAAGAGCAAGATGGAACTCGTCTAGATGCTATCTTACCCGCCGATCAATTTTCACCTCTAAACGCTTTAAGTGCCGCTTATTGTATTCATTTAGAAGTGAATCGTAAAAAAGATGGGAATCCTGATTGGGGGAAATTAGCAGCATTAGCAAGGGATTTAGAAACCAGTCCTTTATATGTGTTTCATTATCTCAATAAGTTGGTTCGTAAACTGGATTGGGATTCACCCCCAATTTCCAAAATTAAACTTTACTTAGAGTTCTACTATCGTTTTAATCCAGAAGGAGATGAAATGAACTTACTACGTGAATTAACTAAACTTTATCGCCGATTTTATCGCGCTAAAAGCCAGTATGCAAAATCCAATGCGGTTCTTAAACCTATTGATGAAACAGCCGATGTTATCTTGAAATTTGATAAGGCTTTGGCGAGTTGCACAGAGGCTTTGATAGATGCTGTTGCAGCTAGACTAGCTAAACTGATGACCAATGTTCATCGTAGAACTGCTGAAGGAATGCCGACTCTTATTTTCGTTGATGGAAAATGGAAACCTGCCTTGACTTCAGAACAAGAACGACAAGCCATTTATGACTTTGCAACGTTTTTTGTTGAGCAGATTTTTGAGGGAATCTTCAAAGGCGATCGCGCTCGACTTGCAGGCACTCAACTGAATTTAATTCGTGATACCTGTGATTATTTATATCGGCTCGAAGACGATCAAGAGCGTCGGGAAAATCAGCAACCAAAACCTGAAGAATTACCCGAAGATATCGAAACGACTGTTGAGTAATTAACCACTTGATCAAGATTGGAGAATTAACCATGACTTTTCTAAAAACTATTGATCCTCAGCATTTTCATACTGAAATTCCTGCTAAGCCAATGGGAAAATATGTTCATTTTATAACAATTCGAGTTACAGAATCTTATCCCTTATTTCAAACAGATGGAGAGTTAAATAAGGCACGAGTTCGAGCCGGAATTAAACAGGAAAATTCAGCACCCATTAGTCGTTTAGCAATGTTTAAGCGTAAGCAGTCAAGTCCTGAACGGCTAACTGGACGGGAATTACTCCGCAACTATCAAATTGGTGATTGGGAACAGTGTGACTATAACGTTGAGTTCAGTAAAACAACACCGGATTGTATTTTGTATGGGTTTGCCATTGGAGATGGTGGTTCTGAAAAATCAAAGGTTGTTGTTGATACAGCTTATTCAATTACACCTTTTGATGATTCTCACCTGAATTTTACATTGAATGCTCCTTTTGAAAACGGAACAATGAGCAGAAACGGTGAAGTCACGAGCCGAATTAATAGCCAAGATCATATATTACCCCAGGTTTTTTTTCCTAGTATTGTGACATTGAAAGATTCAACAGAAGCCGGTTTTCTCTATGTTCTTAACAATATTTTGAGAACCCGGCATTATGGAGCGCAAACCACTCGTACAGGTCGAGTTCGCAATGAATTAATTGGGATAATTTTTGCAGATGGTGAGATTGTTAGTAATTTACGATGGACACAGAAAACCTATGATTTAATGACTGAAAGAAATCAAATTCAAGTACCCGACCCTTTGAATGAAGATGATGTTTTGGAAGCCGCAACAGATGCCATTAATCAGTTAATGAGTCAAGAATATATTCCTCATACCGATTTGATTGGAAAAACGCTAGATCCTTTACTTGCAGAAGTAAAAACGATTACTAGCAATGAAACTCAGTTAAAAGCAATGCTGAATCAGGCGAATACTGAATCTATGGCATACGCTGAAAAACATATCCTCAAACCAACCTCTTCAAAAAATAAGAAAGGAGGAAAAAAAGCAGCTAAACCTTCTGTGGAGTAAAACTAATGACAATAATTTATCATTGCATACTGGAATTACACGACAGTCTCTACTTTGCAACTCGTGAAATTGGTCGGTTGTATGAAACAGAACCAATTTTACATAATTATGCCCTTTCTTATGTATTAGGAATTGTGGATAGTGAAAAATTCAATACTGTGGTGGAAGAAGAGCATTCCTACCGCTATTTCTGTGCTGAACAAATTCCTAAATATAAAGAACATTTAATGCCTTTAAATCAGCAAGGAATTTATGTAACTCCTGCAAAGACACTTCGATATGGAGCCGTTATTAATACATGGAAATATGCCAATAATAACTACTATGTTGAAATGGAAAAGATGGCTCGAAATATTCCTGGCTTTGGTCGAACCAAAGAAATCGCACCTGAAAGTCAATTTGAGTTCTTTGTAATTTCAGAACACAAACTAGAGTTACCTAAATGGGTGAGAATTGGGAAATGGGCAAGTAAAGCAGAATTGAAAATTCAAGAATTACCGAAACCTACACTAAATTCATCTGAAGACTTTGCTTGCTCTCATCCGCTTAATCCATTAGATGTCATGTTTACCAATCAAGTGATCAGCTATGACACGATTAATATGCCTCCTGTTAGCTTGATTCAGAATATAAAAATGCGAGGAGAATATTATAGCTTCGACAAAGTAAAAACTTTAAAAATTCCGGCTAAAATGCAATATTATTTTGGAGATTAACGATGAAATCTATACTCAATCCTGAACAAACTTATACTTTTAGTAAATTCTTTGAGTTGAAGATTCGGGCTGATGAATTTGTCCGTGAATTTGGCTACAAATTTAGTCGTAAGCGCTTAAGTTTACCTCAATTCCAAGGTGATCTTGATCGGTTGGAAGCACTGAATTCTAGAATTACGGAAGTGCTGCCTTATACAGATTTAAGCAGTGAAACATCTCGTCGAGAAATCCTGATTTCTCAAGTGGTGATTGACCTCGTACATTATACCCAGTCTGAACTTAGAATTGAGTACCCCATCAAGGTTACTGAACAACTCCAAGGCTATTTAGACTATCTCTTGAGAACCCAAAAAGAACTCCTCGTTATCGAAGCCAAGCGGCAAGATTTAGACTATGGTTTCACTCAGTTAGCAGCAGAACTGATTGCTTTAGATCAGTGGGATCATACCCCCGATCAACCGGTTATAATTGGGGCTGTTACAACTGGAAAGTTATGGGAATTTGGACAGTTAAATCGGGCAGAAAAGCACATCGAACAGGGTTTGGAAAGTTATCGAGTTCCGGAAGATTTAGACCCGTTGATGCGAATTTTAGTACAGGCATTACTATGAATTTTAATTATTCAGCAAATTCTGACTGTCTCCTTAAAAATTACTTAAATCTAGTGTATTAATTTTATGCCCTACAGTCTAGTCCTGAATTTATTACCCTGTTCTCCCATTTCTCAACAACATTTAAGTGGACGACACCTTCATGCATTATTCTTGGAATTAGTAAAATCTGTTGATAGCAATCTATCTAAAATATTACATCAACAATCGACAGATAAAGCCTTTACGTTAAGTCCATTGCAAATCTTAAAAATATCCCCTGATAATCGACCTTCAAAATTAACACAATCAAGCTTACAACTCCAGTCTAATCGCCCAATTCCAGCTGGAACTCCCTGTTGGTGGCGTGTCTCATTACTAGATGAGAAATTGTTCAGCCGTTTAATGCAACTCTGGCTTAATATAAATCCAAATCAACCTTGGCAATTAGGAGGATCTCAACTACAAATTGTTAGTATATTAAGTAATCCTCAACCGAATCAACCTTGGGCTGGATTTACTTCATACAGTGATTTATTTGAACAATCTTCTGATACAAAACGTCAATTAAAGTTGCAGTTTTGCACCCCAACCACATTCCGAATTACAAAATATGATAGTGCATTGCCTACATCAGAATTGGTTTTTAAAAGTTTATTACGTCGTTGGAATCAATACAGTGAAATATCTTTTTCTGAAGAGATTATAGAACCCATTTATCCTAGCTTTTTTGAGATTAAAACAGAAGTTGCTATTGATAGTCGCAGTAAATTGATTGGTTGTATAGGAACTGTTGCATACCAAATTTTAGGAGAAGTGGAACCATTGATAATTCAACAAATTAATGCATTAGCAGATTTTGCTTTGTATGCTGGAGTCGGACGGAAAACACCTATGGGAATGGGTATGGTTCGTCGAATTTAACACATTATTATCATGACTGAAAATTATTTACCCCTATCTTATTTAAACGCCTGGGAATATTGTCACCGCCGTTTTTATCTGGAATATATATTAGGAGAATGGGCTGAAAATGAACATATTATTCTTGGTAATCATCTACACCGTAATATTAACGAAGAAACCGTTATTCAAGAAGGAGAAATTACAATTCGTCGTCAACAATGGGTGTGGAGCGATCGCCTACAAGTTGCTGGAATTATTGATGCAGTAGAAGAATGTCACGGACAACTGCTTCCCGTTGAATATAAAAAAGGTCGGATGGCACAACATTTAAACGATCATTTTCAACTCTGTGCAGCGGCATTATGTTTAGAAGAAATAACTGGAAAAACAATCGCTTATGGTGAGATTTTTTATCATGCTAATCGTCGTCGCCAGCAAGTTTATTTTACATCTCAATTACGACAGGCTACAGAATTAGCAATTATAGCGGCTTGTTCCGCCCATCAGCAACCAATACCCCAACCTATTACTCAAAATAAAAAATGCAATGCCTGTAGTTTGCAATCCATTTGTTTGCCCTTTGAAGTCCGACAATTATCAGGATAGTTAATAATTAATTATTGTTTGATAGCCTAGTTCCAACCCCCCCCTTTTTTTAAGGGGGGATCAAGGGGGGGGGATACAGATTGAGGAAGCAAACAATTTAGTCTCTTTATCAACTCAAAAATAAAAATTTTACTGAATTTAAACATCATGTCGATTCTTTACATTACCCAACCTGATGCAATTCTTAGCAAAACCTATGAAGCGTTTAATCTGGCACGTAAACAAGAGGATGGTTCTTGGAAAAAGCAGGCTATTCCTGCCCAAACCGTTGAACAAATGGTGTTGATGGGTAACCCACAAGTCACAGGAGATGCCTTTGTGTATGCCTTAGAATTGGGAATGCCGATTCATTATTTATCGATTTTTGGTAAATATTTAGGCAGTGCTTTACCGGGACAATCTCGTAATGGAGTATTACGCTTATCCCAGTATAGTTTATATCACGATACAGCAAAACGTCTGCAATTGGTGAAGGCAATTGTTACGGCAAAAATTCATAATCAATATACTTTACTTTATCGCCAGGGACAAACAAAAAATCCTTTAAAGTTACACAAAAAACGGGTTTCTACTCAGGAAACATTAGATCAAGTACGGGGGATTGAAGGGTTAGCGGCACGGGATTACTTTTCCTATTTGGGGGAAATTGTGGGGCTAGAGTGGAAGTTTAACGGCCGTAACCGTCGCCCTCCCACTGACCCGGTAAATTCTCTGTTGAGTTTTGCCTATGGACTATTGCGCACACAAGTGACAACGGCGGTTCACCTAGCAGGACTCGATCCCTATATTGGTTATTTGCATGAAGTTCATCATGGTCAGCCGGCTTTAGTATTAGATTTAATAGAAGAATTTCGGGCATTAATTGCTGATACTGTGGTGATTTCTCTATTAAATCGTAAGCAATTAAACCAGAAAGATTTTAATGAAAGTTTAGGGGCTTATCGTTTAACGGATGAGGCGCGAAAGACATTTTTACAAGCTTTTGAGCAAAAATTAAGCAGTGAATTTAAGCATCCCGTGTTTGAATATCGCTGTACTTATCGACGGGCAATTGAATTACAAGCCCGGTTACTCAGCCGACATTTACAAGAAGATATTCCCTATAAACCTTTGATTTTACGATAACAACTTTAGGGAATCCTATAAATGAAACTACCTCGCCCCCCTTTTTAAGGAACCTCGCCCCCCTTTTTAAGGAACCTCGCCCCCCTTTTTAAGGAACCTCGCCCCCCTTTTTAAGGAACCTCGCCCCCCTTTTTAAGGGGGGTTGGGGGGATCATAACCCAACTCGAAGTCTATATCGAATGGAAAAAATAACGCTATAGATTAATCTCTGTCTCTCTCTCGCCCCCCTTTTTAACGGGGGTTGGGGGGATCGTAAACTCACTCAAAATCAAATATGAACAACAAAAACTTGATTGACTCTGATTTTCACCTCCCTTACAACTGCAGTTTAGTAGCAAAAGCCAAAGAACTCCGAAAAAATATGACACTTGCAGAAAAGAAACTCTGGTTTGGTTATCTGAGAACTTTTAAGTTTAGAGTTTTGAGACAACGACCCATTGATAACTTTATTGTTGATTTTTATTGTCATACACTCAAGTTAGTTATTGAGATTGACGGTGAGAGTCATTTTACTACATCGGGAAGAATGGCTGATTTAGAAAGAACAAAAATTTTAGAAGGATATGGATTGAAAGTTATCCGGTTTACAAATGAGGAGGTTTTACATTCTTTTGAGGGTGTTTGTTCAAAAATTGAAGGGTTGATCTGGTTTAAAGACTTTTGATTTGATCCCCCCTAGCCCCCCTTGAAAAGGGGGGAATTGGTTCTCTAGAAGGTAAAAAAATGACGTTATTTTATCTGATTATCTATGATTTGCCGGATAATAAAGCAGCAAATAAACGCCGAACTCGACTGCATAAGTTACTGTCAGGTTATGGTAAATGGACACAATATAGTGTGTTTGAGTGTTTTCTAACGTCGGTGCAGTTTGCTAAACTACAAGCTCAACTGGAAAAGTTGATTAAAATACAGGAGGATTCAGTACGAATTTATGTGTTGGATGCGGGGTCAGTGAAACGAACCTTAACTTATGGTTCCGAACAGCCTCGACATCAGAGTGCAATTATCTTATGATTAGAGGTAGATTTTTGACGAACCTAAGCGGGGTCGAAAACCTGGGGGGGTTCGTCAAAAACGCCGTAACCTTGACAATTCAATACTTTTGGGGTTTTCAGTGGGAGAAAATTTCCCAAAATTTACCCTTTTTGCAGGCTGATTTTGCACCTTTTCTGGAGGTTCGTCAAAAACGCCTTTAGGATTACGGTATAATCAGGGTTACAGAGGGCGGAGTTGCAACACCTTAAATCCCGTTTTCGGGACTGAAACCAGCAGCTTGATTGGGGGAGCTGACGAATTCGCTATCGGTGTTGCAACACCTTAAATCCCGTTTTCGGGACTGAAACCTGGATGCTTCGCTCATGATGGATTTGCCCAAAGCGTTGCAACACCTTAAATCCCGTTTTCGGGACTGAAACCCGAATATCAGAGTGCGATCGCGGATCTATTCTCCGTGTTGCAACACCTTAAATCCCGTTTTCGGGACTGAAACATCTCTAAAAATACGCTCTCGATCCTCACGGGAGTTGCAACACCTTAAATCCCGTTTTCGGGACTGAAACTGGGGAAATTGTAGGGGCAGGAATTAGGCGAAAATTGTTGCAACACCTTAAATCCCGTTTTCGGGACTGAAACTTTTGAATTATATCAAACTGGCAATTCTGCGCCTTGGGTTGCAACACCTTAAATCCCGTTTTCGGGACTGAAACGAGAATAAAGAGCCTTGGACATATCCTTGAAAACTTGTTGCAACACCTTAAATCCCGTTTTCGGGACTGAAACAATTCTTCAACGGCCCCAATACAAGCCGGGGAGATTGTTGCAACACCTTAAATCCCGTTTTCGGGACTGAAACGAACGCAACGGGCAAATGTGGAAGACCGACAGGGGAATTTATGGTTGCAACACCTTAAATCCCGTTTTCGGGACTGAAACAAGCTGCTGTAACTGTTACAGGGCCTGTAGCAGCGTTGCAACACCTTAAATCCCGTTTTCGGGACTGAAACATTTTACTTGGATGCAAACCAATGCTTAATTTTTCTGTTGCAACACCTTAAATCCCGTTTTCGGGACTGAAACAATCAGGAAATGATCAAGATACCAGACACGGCATCAAAACTGGTTGCAACACCTTAAATCCCGTTTTCGGGACTGAAACTTCAATCAGCCAATTCCTAGATTTGAAAAGATGAGTTGCAACACCTTAAATCCCGTTTTCGGGACTGAAACCTTAATCCAAATCTAGCTCAATTTTACACAAGTAGCGTTGCAACACCTTAAATCCCGTTTTCGGGACTGAAATAAATCTCCGGCTTTCTGCCCCCTGCCATTATGTTGAGGTATTACTAGTAATTCGGGCTTCAGCAACATCTCGAATTAAAGATAATCGAGTCTGAATGTATTCATGTAACAAATCTTTTTCTGTACAGTTAATATTAGATTCCGTTTGTAACCGTTTCAACAGTAATTGTGCTAAATCTGCGTCATCTAAATTAACCAATAAAGAAGCTTGGGTGGCTTCTACTAACGACCAAAGTTTTCGTAGCATAGTTGGTGTCATTGAACCTGTTCTCCTCACATTCACACCTTTTATGAACAAAACCAAGACAGAGAATCTACCTGCTATGATAGACTGCCTGAAAAAGTTGAAAAGTTCCCTTGTCATTCTAGAGTTAGAGAAATGCTAAACTAGAGTGTTTGAACCTGATGGCAGGTATTATTAACATTTCTCTCAGTCTGACACATTTTAGTTTTGTTTAATATTTACCCTAACCTTGATTATACCTATATCAAACACCCTGCCATCAAAAATGTCACAATCATTACCAATGCTGTTAACTTAGGTCAATTTTATGAGACCAGCGGCACAGGAGTAATCACATTGAGGGCGTGGGGAATGACTCGGAAATGAGCCGGAGTCGTAACGGTAAGATCTCCATCGGTGTTAATATTGTAGGGCTTGCGAGTATAAATATGAAATTCTGAACCGGCTAGGGTGCGGGTGCCAACGCCTTTGCCATGTCTGCCTGTCCACAGGGCAATTAATACGGTAAAGATTTGCCACCAGTGTTGAATTTCTAGACTGCACAAATCTAAACGTTGATCGTCAATGGTAGCATCATGGGCAATTTTCATGCCGCCTCCATAATATTGACCATTGCCAATAGCAATTTGTAAGGTTTTGACTCGTTTTGCCCCTCCTTCAAATTGAATTTCTGCATGAAACGGACGGGCGGAAAAAATGACTCGAATGGCGGTAATTCCGTATGCTAAAATCCCCCACCGACGTTTGGCTTCTTTGGTGAGTTTGTCAGTAATTTCAACACTCAAACCTAGACTGGCAACATTAAAAAAATGTTTTCCATTCACCCAGCCTAAATCAATCGCTTGGCTATATCCCGCCGCAATGACACAGCAGGCTTCCGGTAATGCCATGGGAATTCTTAAGGTTCTGGCTAAATCATTGGCGGTTCCTAAAGGTAAAATTCCGAGGGGTAATTGAGTTTCAACCAAACCATCCACCGCTGCATTTAATGTGCCATCGCCCCCGCCCACAATCACGAGTTCAACTTGATCTTTATATTGGTGAATTAAAGAAGTATAATCTTGTAAATGTTCGGCGGATTCTTGAATCAGATTTAATCCTAACTGTTGCAGATAATCTAATGCTTTAGGTAACTTTTGATGAACTTGACGGGCATGGGGATTCACTAACAGTAAGGCTGTTTTCTTAGAAGAATCTTGAATCCGGCTAGACAGATGACCAGACTGATGATTAATCATGAAAAATTATTCGTTTGATTGAATCAGTTGATGTCAGAGTAAATTGATATTTATTGATCCAGAATATGATATTGTTTTCTATGATAGCGAATTTACAGGCTAGTTTTGTGACGGATTATTAATTACCCAATTCCACAAGGGATGACTTTCTCCTTGTTTGCGAATTTGCTGGACTTGTCGTTCTAAACGGGCTTGATATTGGGCAGGAAAGCCCAAAAGAATGTTACGGCTTTGCCAGACTAAAACAGCGGTGGTTAAACCGAGACATAAACTTAAACCGAAGGTAGACCAGCGATGATGGGCGAGTCCATACCGAACCGCTGTCCAGGTAAAATGATCAAACCATAATGCAATCTCAGGTTGTAGTCCTCGTAAACTCAAAGGCGCAATCATTATCCACAGTAACCCAACCACTAGCCAACGACCCAAAACAATTAACCGATGTAGTCTCTGAATTTCAGTGTTGTTAGTCATTGGTTACTTGTTATCAATGGTTAGTTTTTGCGAATAACAAAGGACAAATAACTAATAACTCAGGACAAAATCATTTTATTCTGGATTTTGCATCGGAGGCGGGGAGTCTGTGGGGACTGGGGTAGAAGGAGAGGAAAACCGTTCACGCCACCAAGCCAGTAATGTACTGGCAATAAAAATACTGGAGTAAGACCCGGCAATAAAACCGACAAGTAAGGCAAGGGCAAAGAATTTGAGGGTTTCGCCACCAAATAGAAAAATTCCAATTAACGGTAGCATGGTGGTTAAGGTGGTATTGATTGAACGAGTTAGAGTTTGACTGACTGCATTATCTACAACCTGACTAATTGACATTTCTGGATTTCTCTTCAACACTTCTCGAACCCGGTCATAAATCACCACCGTATCGTTGACGGAAAATCCGATAATGGTGAGAAGTGCCACTAAGAATAAGCTATCCACTTCTATTCCTAGCAATAACCCTAAAATTGAAAAGACTCCTACGGTAACGAGGACATCGTGAAATAAGGCAACAAAAGCAAAGACTGCATAATCTAACTGAAAGCGAAAAGTCAGATAAAGGGTAATTCCAGCAAATGCCAGTAGTAAGGCTTTTAACCCAGAAGTAAAGATTTGACGGCCTAAAGTGGGGCCAACCGTGTCGATTTGAGTCGCCTTAGGATCAAAGACCCCAATGGCTTCACTTAACGCATTTTGCAGTTGAGTCCGGGTTTCCACATCCAGACTTTGTGTCCGAATGGAAACAATTTGTTGATCTTCTTTGAGGGGATCTTTATCGAGGCGTTGAATGGAACTATTAGCTAACCCTTGTTCGGCTAAGACCTGACGAACCTCACTTAATTCAATTGGCCCGGTGCAATTATTGGGTACAGTACAATCGAGTTCCAATTGTAACCGGGTTCCGCCGACAAAATCTAAACCCGGCCGCAAAGGGGCAGCAATATCAGGGCGAGTCCAGGAGATCGCCATGGAAATTAATCCGGCAAGAATGACAACACCGGAAATCGTCCACCAAAGCGATCGCTGTTTGATAACACTAAACTTCAACATTTCAAATGATCAATAAAACACTAAAAATGAGATTAATAATTATGTGTCGAGTTGTTGATTGCCAGTGACTAAGTTGGGACAGAATAAATCCGGTTTACGCAGTTCCGGAAATCCAATCGCAGTAAACATTAATGTTCGACTACAGGTGACGGCAGTAAACATACTCACCGCTACTCCCAACCCTAAAGTGAGGGCAAACCCTTTCACCAGTCCTGTCCCTATCCAAAACAGGGCAATACAAGCAATTCCTGTGGTTAGGTTACCATCCAGGATACTGCTAAAGGCGCGATAAAATCCCGATTCTACAGAACGATAGAGGGTTTTACCTGCCCGCAGTTCTTCCCGCGTCCGTTCAAAGATTAAGACATTGGCATCAACTGCCATGCCAATACTGAGAATAAATCCGGCAATTCCCGGTAAGGTTAAGGTCACGCCCAATAAATCATACAAAGCTAACGTCAGTAAGGTGTAAATCAGCAGCGCCAGATCGGCGATAATACCCGGTAGGCGATAGTAGGCGACCATAAATAGCAAAACCAGAATTAAGCCCCCTAAAGCCGCGTATACGCTGCGCTGAATGCTATCTCGTCCCAAGGTTGCCCCCACGGTGCGATTTTCGACAATTGCCACTGGAACGGGTAAAGCCCCCCCACGCAATTGTACTGCTAAATCACTGGCTTGTTGGGCGGTAAAGCGGCCAGTAATAATGGCACTGCCCCCCGTAATTCCGGTTTCGGCAAATTCTACCGGAACCGTGGGATAACTAATGATTTCTTGATCGAGGAAAATTCCAATAGTTCGTCCAGTCCCCGCTAAGGTTTTAGTGAGTTCCGCAAAGTTCTCACCCCCTTCTGTACTGAAACGGAGGGCAATATTCCAGTTATCTCCACCAGCCGGTTCTGGGGAAGCATCCCGTAAGTCTTGACCTTTGATCGTGGGGCTATTATAGAGATTGGCGATCGCTTGATTGGTTTCTTCAATATCTTCTAGACTTTTAGCGATCGCTTCGGTTTTATTTTCCGCTTTCAGTTGTTCTAACTCGAGTTCTAACAGACGTTTAGCTTGAGTTTGTGCCTGTAATTCAATTTCTGTACCTTGTTTTTGTTCCCGAAAATCCAGTTGGGCTGTTCCCCCCAAAACCCGTTCTGCTTGTTCAGGATCACTCACTCCAGGCAGTTGAACTAAAATCTGATCTTGACCCACTGTCTGCACTACAGACTCCGACACCCCTAGGCCATTGACACGCTTTTCAATCACCTGTTGAACCGCTTCTAACACCCGTTCATCAATGGTGGGAACCTCTTCTGAAGTTTGCAATTGAATCGTTAATTGGGAACCGCCCCGCAAGTCAAGCCCCAGTCGCATGGGAATATTGACCAAAATGGTTAACGAAGCAATCACCAGAACAACAATTAAAATCAGTAAGGAGCGCTGTTTTCGCATAGTGTGTCAGTCCAAAGCGACCTGTGAGCGTCAAGAACAGACTTCTATTATCGACGAAGACGGGATCAATTGACAATTTTGTTGTTCGTCATTTGTTATTGGTCATTGGTTATTCGTTATTCACGGGAACAGGGAACACCCGTAGGGTGCGTCATTGACGCACCTTCCCCCTATCCATTAACCCTGTTGTAAAGTCATGAGTCATTCCTAAAATAACGGTCGCGTAGCGTGTTGCCACTGCAACGTCACAACAAATGACAAAAGACAAACAACGAATAACGTCTTAAAATTGATGATTCACTAATTTTTGTACCCCTTCAATAATCTGTTCGGGTTGGATAATTGTCAGTCGTTCTAAGTTACCGTTGTAAGGGGTGGGAATATCTTGAGAAGCCAACCGTAGAACGGGGGCATCGAGTTCATCAAAGAACCGATCCATAATAGAAGCGGTAACTTCTGCCCCAATTCCCCCAGTTTTCATACATTCTTCGACCACTAACACTTTGTGGGTTTTACGAATAGATGCGCCGATGGTTTCAAAATCAAGGGGTTTGAGGGAGATTAAATCAATCACTTCCGGATCATAGCCTTGTTGCTCTAGTTTTGGAACCGCTTGCATGACATGATGACGCATCCGAGAATAGGTGAGAATAGTAACATCTTTGCCTTCTCGGACTATTTCGGCTTTGTCGAGGGGCAGCCAGTATTCGTCTTCGGGTAGATCTTCTTTGAGGTTGTAGAGTAAGACGTGTTCAAAGAATAATACTGGGTTATTATCCCGAATGGCTGATTTTAACAATCCTTTGGCATTGTAAGGAGTCGAACAAGCCACAATCTTTAAGCCAGGAACCCCTTGAAAATAAGCTTCTAACCGTTGAGAGTGTTCAGCCCCCAACTGCCGTCCGACACCGCCAGGGCCACGAATTACCAAGGGCATGGTAAAGTTACCCCCGGAGGTGTAGCGTAACATCCCAGCATTATTGGCAATTTGGTTAAAAGCCAACAGCAAAAACCCCATGTTCATCCCTTCAATAATGGGACGAAGTCCCGTCATTGCCGCCCCAACTGCCATTCCGGTAAAGCTATTTTCTGCAATGGGAGTATCCAGTACTCGCAAGTCTCCATATTTTTTATATAAATCTTTGGTGACCTTGTAGGAACCGCCATAGTGACCCACATCTTCACCGAGAACAAAGACCGTAGGATCATGTCCCATTTCTTCATCAATCGCTTCACGTAATGCGTTAAATAATAAGGTTTGTGCCATTTGAATTACAAGTGTATATAACGTTTACGACTTAAAATGAACCTCTAGAACTGGAGTATGCCACCAGCCAGAAATCGCACTCGGTTTAACTTCTGTGCTAAGTCTTCTAGAGTACCACGATTCCCCTAATTCTCCATGGCTGCAACGGATTTTGGCACCCCTGCAGTCAGGACTTCGCACCCGTCCGGTGTGACTAACACATCATCTTCGATCCGTACTCCAATGCCAAGCCATCGTTCATCCACTTCGGGTTGTCCTTCCACCGGTTTAATGGCAGGAGAAATATAAATTCCCGGTTCAACCGTTAATACTTGTCCCGGTTGCAAGGGTTGAGGATTTTCTCCCCACTGATACACCCCCACGTCATGCACATCTAACCCCAGCCAATGTCCAGTTCGATGCATATAAAAGGGCTTGTACTTTTCTTCTTTAATAATTTCTTCAATGTCTCCTTTTAATAGTCCTAAATCCATCAACCCTTCCACTAAAACCCGTACCGCTGTATCGTGAATTTGTTTATATGGATTTCCCGGTTTAACTTGATCAATTGCCGCCAGTTGTGCGGTTAAAACCAATTCATAAATCGTTTTTTGTTCTGGCGTGAATTTTCCATTCACGGGAAACGTTCGCGTAATATCTGCATTATAATATTGATAAGAACATCCCGCATCAATTAGTAATAAATCCCGATCTTGCATTTGCCGCTGATTTTCCACATAATGCAAAATACAACTATTGACACCGGATGCCACAATTGACGGATAAGCAGGAGTCCCGCCATTTTTGGCAAAAATATGTTCAATTTCAGCTTGAATTTCATATTCGTATGTTCCCGGCTGTGTGATTTCTTTTGCCAAATTATGGGCTTGAACCGAAATATCCGCCGCTTTTCTCATGAATGCCAGTTCTGTCTCGGTTTTAATTAAGCGCATGGGATGTAAAATGGTTCCCGCATCTTGCAAGGCAATGGGGCCAGTTCCATGTTTAGGATAAACCCGCATTAACTGCTGCCAATGTTTTAAAATGATTTGATCAAACCCAGGATCTCGTCCAAAACGATAATAAATTTTATCGGCTTTACTAAGATATTGAGGTAACTTTTCATCTAACTCATGAATGGGATAAGCTTCATGGGCACCATAAACTTCCTTGGCTTGATCAACCCCAACCCGATAGCCACTCCAAGTTTCTTTTTCTAAATCTTTCGGACGGACAAACAAAACAAATTTGTGTTCTTCATGATGGGGCGCAAACACAGCAACTGCATCAGGTTCATTAAACCCTGTTAAATAAAAAAAATCACTATCTTGACGATAAGCATATTCAACATCATTGTGCATTACAGCCATGGGCGCACTTCTAAAAATTGCCGTTCCGCTCCCCACTTTTTCCAATAATTGTTCCCGTCGTTGTTGATATTCTGCTGGTGTCGTCATGAGTTCGTTATTGTTGCTCAAAACTTAGATTATAACAATGGATGAGGAGGGTAGGAGGCAACAGCTCCGGAAGGCAACAGGGAATTTTAGATTTCTCCTCATCTCCCTTGTCTCCCCACACCCTACTCGCCACACCCTACCCCCCAAAAAGCATAGATAACATCACAAATTGAGTAGTGTGCGTCACAATAAGAAATTGAGTGACCTCCATAGAAAGTAGAAGATAATGCCACTCAAACATTCTAAGGGTTTCCTGATTGTGATCGCGATCGCCAGTGTGGGACTGGGAGCTGTGGGGCTGAGTCTAATTCAAGGTTGGTGGCGAACTTATGATCCCGTTAAAAGTGCCCAACTGATTCCTGAAAATGCTCAGATGGCAGTCTTTGTTTCTCCTGATCCCCAAACCGTCAATCAACTTCAGGAGTTTGGCAACCGACCCACTCGACAATTGATTGATCAAACCCTAAATCAGATTAAACAACAAAGTTTAGCCAATAATCGTCTCAATTTTGACCGCGATGTCAAGCCTTGGATGAGTGGCATGATGGTAGCGCTACTGCCTTCATCATCGGAGGAGTTGGACTTGTTGATGGTGGTGGGGATTAAAAATCCTCTGCGGGCTTGGATGTTTCAGCGTAAATTTAATCAGCAACCCAATTTACAACGGATTAAACGGGAGTATCGTGGGGTCACCCTGACTGAATATATTGAATCTGGGGGGAAACAGTATCATGTGGTGGTGTTGAATCATCATGTGGTGGTTGGGGCTAATGTAGAGCCGATTAAACGAGCTATTGATACCCGATTGGGTGAGCCTGCTTTAGCCGAAAAAACCGGAATCGTTCAAACCTTCCTTGATAGTGCCGCCCTGGACAATCCTTTAGGGGCTGCGTTGATCTTTGACCCTCAAACCTTAATTGAACAGCTTCTCAGTTCACCGGATGCCCAAACGACAGGAGCAGTTGAAATTTTATCGCAGTTTCAGCCCCTGCAATCGGCAGTAATTGGGGTGGGGGTTGAACCCAATGGACTCCGAGTGAAAGTGGTGAGCCAGTTTGATCCCGAAACCGATATTCTAGGTCAAAACTCACAACTCACTCCCCTGAGGAGTCGGTTTCCTTCGGAAACCGTGGCTTTCATTCAAGGCCAGGGCATCGATCAGATTTGGTCTCAACTGCTGAAGTTAGCTTCGGACAATGAGAATGTGGCTCAATGGGTCAACCAGATCCGCCGAGGCTCACAATCGATTAACCTTGATGCCGATCAAGACGTGTTAGGTTGGATGGATGGGGATTTTGCCTTGGGGGCGATCGCCTCCGATGAAGGCATTTTAGCCCCTTTTGGTTTAGGGGGGGTATTACTCCTAGAAACCAGTGATCGTCCAGCGGCTGAGAAGATGTTAGATCAACTCGATGCCACCATTGCCAACAGTAATCCCCCGGTCAATATTGAGCAACGGCAAATGGCAGACATTAAAGTCACAGAATGGAGCGATCCACAACAGGGAACTTTATTTGGCCATGGCTGGTTGACTGATGAATTGCTATTTATTGCCTTTGGTGAACCTGTCGTGGAGGTGATGACAAAGTTGCCCCCCTCGCCGTTACCGGAAAATCCCCAGTTTCAAATGATTACAAAATCTTTACCCTCACCTAATATTAGTTATATTTATCTGAATATTGAACAGTTAATCTCCTGGGCGACAGGCTATCTATTAGCGGCTCCGGCTGTTGCACTCCAACCTAATCTACTTACCCTTCTCACCTCAATTAAAGGGGTTGGTGTTAGTGTGGTTTACTCACAACCCTCTACCACAGAAATCGAAATGTTATGGGTGCTGAAATCTGTTACAAATGAGTAAAGTGAGTGGTCAATCGTAACAAATGGGTACTATGTTAGGACAATAGGCACAATTTTTTTAGCTTAGCATCTCTTCCCTATCCTCACGGCTGCATTTGTTTATTTCCTTAACCCGTTTTATCAACCTTAAATCTGACTCATTCATTTAGTTTAATTGCAAGCCTAATGATAGCAGCCTGCACAACAGTTGATTCGACTGGGGAATTCTGAACGTAAACGCTTACTGACAACTCACTTCATACCATGCGGATTTTGATTTACTCTTACAATTACTACCCAGAACCGATCGGGATTGCTCCCCTGATGACGGAACTGGCTGAGGGCTTGGTTAAGCGCGGCCATCAGGTGCGCGTGGTGACCGGGATGCCAAACTATCCTCAACGATGTGTATACCCAGAGTATAAAGGCAAGTTTTATGTCACTGAAGAGCGTAACGGGGTAATCATCGAACGCAGTTATATCTTAATCCGAGGCCCGGAACCCAGTGTGGTGGATCGACTGCTTTACGATGGTAGTTTTGTGGTGAGCAGTTTGTTTCAAGCGTTAAAAGGCTGGCGACCTGATGTGATTTTTGCCACCGTTCCCCCGTTGTTAGTCTCTGTTCCTGTGGCATTATATGCGGCCCTCTGTCGTTGTCCAGTGGTTCTGAATATTCAAGATATTGTTTCAGAAGCCGCCGTGCGAGTCAAGCTGTTGAAAAATGGGGGGTTAATGGTCTCTCTGGCTCAAATGTTAGAAAAATTTGCTTATTGTCAATCCGATAAAATTAGTGTGATTGCCACCGGATTTACCGACCATTTGATCCAACAGGGAGTGCCTCCAGAAAAAATTACTTATATTCCTAACTGGGTTGATACAAAATTTATCCGACCCTTACCGAAACAGAATAACCCATTCCGTGCCGCCCATCAACTTCAGGATAAGTTTGTGGTTCTCTACTCGGGCAATATTGCCCTGACTCAGGGCTTAGAAACGGTGATTAAAGCCGCTGCCCGCCTCAAACATATTCCTGAAATTGCTTTTGTGATTGTCGGTGAAGGCAGTGCCCTCGGTCAATTACGGGAATACTGTCATGCTTACAACGCTTATAACGTGCGTTTACGCCCCTTTGAACCGCGAGAAAAACTCCCTGAGTTACTTTCAGCCGCAGATGTGGGTTTAGTGGTTCAGAAGCGTGAAGTCACCGCGTTTAACCTGCCCTCTAAAATTCCTGTCCTGTTAGCCAGTGGTTGCGCCATTGTTGCCTCTGTGCCGGCAACCGGGACAGCAAAAGAAGCGGTTGAACGCAGTGGGGGCGGAGTTGTAGTTCCCCCTGAAAACCCAGAAGCCTTAGCCAATGCTATTTTAGAACTCTATAAAAATCCCAATCGAGTCAAAGACTTGGGTCACAACGGTCGTCAATATGCAGAAGATTTCTTCTCCTGCGATCAAGCCATTCAACAGTATGAGTCGTTATTTTATCGAGTGGTTCATCATTCTAGTTCATTCATGATCCCTTCTGCGCAAAAAGTCAAGAACTAAAATCAGATTTAAGAGAGGGGGGATAGGGAGACTTTAAGATGATTTTAGATTGAGGATTGGAAAAATCTAAAATCTAAAATCTAAAATTCCTTGTTGCCTTCTGCCTACACCCCACACCCTATTCCCTCAACCCATGACCCATTTGCTCCGTTCTCGTATCCTAGACTGGCTGAGGCTTCACGTTCCTCCAGCGCGGGTGAAACATATCCTCGGCGTTGAACAGATGGCTATTGACCTGGCAGCGTATTATCAGTTAGATCCGGAACTTGCCCAACTGGCTGCTTTAATGCATGATATCAGATCCGGGTGTATAATAGACGTATGAAAACAGGAGGCGATCGCTTCGGGACTAGAGATGCCAAGAAGAATTTCAATAGTACCTCATCTAAGTGTCAAGCAACTGTACTCCAAGTATCGGGA
>Ga0209594_1000044_pt1 | contig 99075 bp, 67 predicted proteins | sample AshMeaCrysSpring_FD_184126 | JGI IMG/M metagenome (GOLD analysis project Ga0209594, IMG submission 184126) | Groundwater microbial communities from Big Spring, Nevada to study Microbial Dark Matter (Phase II) - Ash Meadows Crystal Spring... | ecosystem: Environmental > Aquatic > Deep subsurface...
GATAGATAGTTTGTCGATTTTCGGGGCATCGTTGGCGTAGCCTGCCGAAGGCATACCCCTCAATCGACGCGGGGTGTCCATGTATCCCGACGCTGAACGGAGTACCGTTACAGCGCGGGACTTATAGTCCCCCGAACCCCCCATTAGTTAAAGGAGGTAACTAACCTTGTTCGCCATTGCTCGAGCTACAACTCCCAGTAACATTTTTAGTCTAAAGTGTCCCACCCCTCTTGTGTTTCACCCACCAATTCAGGTCAATGTGGCTTTCATTAAAACTACTTCAATTCTAAACCCATGTAAAGCTGTTGTTCTCCGACGGGGTTTCAGACCCATTATTGACAGTTCCCTGTTCCCTCCCGCAGTGCTATAACCTCAAATATCCCTTGATCCTGTATTTGAGGCACAGTAAGCATTGTGAAGCTTTTTGGTATTAACCGTTTGCAACCGGTTCCTTCCCAACCCCCTGAGCCAGAATCCTCTGGTTTTGGTACGTTTGCTGGGGTTTATACCCCCTCGATTTTAACGATCCTGGGGGTGATCATGTACCTGCGGTTTGGGTGGGTAGTGGCACAAGTGGGTTTACCGGCAACTTTACTGATTGTTACCCTTTCGACTTCAATCACCTTTCTCACGTCTCTATCGATTAGTGCGATCGCCACGGATCGGGTGGTTCGGGCGGGGGGGGCTTATTATATGATCAGCCGTTCTCTGGGAATTGAATCCGGTGGTGCGGTCGGCATTCCATTATATTTTGCCCAGGCCATTTCTGTTGCCTTATACACCATTGGTTTTGCTGATAGTTTGGTCAATACCTTTCCCCAACTGAATATCCGGCCTGTGGCTGTGATCACCACCTTGCTCATTACGATTATTGCCATTCGTTCTGCCGAACTGGCGATTAAAGCCCAATATTTCATTATGGCTGCCATTGGGTTATCTTTAATCACGTTCACCCTGGGGGCGATCATGCGAGACACGCCCATTACTTTAGCCGATATTGGGACACAGGTTGAGGTGATGGCTGATCAACAACCTGCCAGCTTTTGGACGGTTTTTGCCGTGTTTTTCCCGGCGGTTACAGGGATTATGGCTGGGGTGAATATGTCTGGAGATCTGCACAACCCAAAACAAGCCATTCCCATTGGCACATTAGCGGCGGTGATTACAGGGTATATCATTTACATGATTTTACCCATCTGTTTAGCGCGAGCTGCCAGTATGGATACACTCTTGGCTGTTCCTCTGATTATGCGACAAATTGCCCTACCCGGATTGGGTTGGACGATTTTATTAGGGGTTTGGGGCGCTACACTTTCTAGTGCCTTAGGCAGTATTCTGGGGGCACCCCGAGTGTTACAAGCCTTAGCGCGGGATGGAATTTTACCGGGTTGGTTAAAGAGTTTAGGACAAGGCAGCGGAGAAGACGATGAACCCCGCATTGCAACAGTTGTCACCCTGGGATTTGTCTTAATTGCGGTGGCTGTAGGGGATTTAAACTTAATTGCCCCAGTTTTGAGTATGTTTTTCCTCACCACCTATTTAGTCCTCAACTTAGCAGCAGGTATTGAAAGTTTCCTCAGAAGTCCCTCTTTTCGTCCCTCGTTTAAAGTTCATTGGTTTTTCTCCTTTTTGGGGGTTGTGGGTTGTCTTGCCGTCATGTTCTTAATTGATTCCCTGGCAACAGTGATGGCGGCAGTGATTGTGTTTGCTGTGTATATTTGGCTAGAACGACGGGAACTGGAAAGCGCCTGGGGAGATGTACGTCAAGGAATTTGGATGGCGCTGGTACGGATGGGGGTGATGCAATTGAGTTATACCCCGGATAGTAAAAATTGGCGGCCTCATATTTTAACGTTTTCTGGTGCCCCCACTAAACGCTGGCATTTAATAGAATTGGCTTCGACCTTTACCCATAACCGCAGTTTCTTTACCGTTTGTACCGTGTTGCCTATGGGTTCACGAGATCGATCCCAATGTGATGAAATGGAAGCCACCCTGCGGGAGTATTTAGAAAAACGAGGAATTCAAGGGTTTGTGCGGGTGGTAACTGCGGCTGATCCGTTTACGGGGGCGGAACAGTTAGTCAATAGTTATGGCATTGGTCCTCTAGTGCCAAATACAGTTCTCCTGGGAGATAGTCAGTCCATAGAACGGCGAGATTCCTATTGTCAAATGATTGTACAACTGCATAAAGCTCAACGCAGTGTGATCATTTTTCGAGATACAGATGAGTCTAGTTTCGGTCGCCGGAAACGCATTGATGTGTGGTGGGGTGGATTAAATGCCAATGGGGGACTGATGCTGATTTTGGCATATCTGCTGCGAACCAGTATTGAATGGCGTGGGGCTGAGATTAATTTAAAATTGATGGTGAATGATGAAAACGCAGCTCAAGCCGCCCGTTCTAACCTCAATCATTTAGTCCAACAATTGAGACTGGGGGCAACGCCCCGCGTGATTATTGCCGAGGGAAAATCGTTTCCAGACATTTTACGTCAACATTCCAAACGAGCTGATTTAGTCTTTCTGGGAATGGCAATTCCTCAGGAGAATCAAAACTACAGTCAGTATTATGAAAAAATGCAAAAACTAGCTGAGGGATTACCCCCAACGATTTTTGTCTTAGCTGCCCCGAATTTTGCCTTCTCTGAAGTCTTGTAGAACGTGAGTTCGATGAAAATGTCAATTTGAATTTTTTTAACTCAAGAATATGGCTTCCAGCTTACGAAAGAATGGAAGTTTTAGATTTCGTCGGACTCACATGGTATTGCACTATGCAAAAACTGTCCTACCGCTTTTGCGTAGTGCTATCGATAAAAATGTGCGAACCTACAGAGGATTATCCGACCTAGATTGGGGATTACTCGGAATCCGAGATTCCTGTAAATCGAACTTTTTCTACACATTTAATCATCTCTAAAGCGAATTGTGCTGAGGTAATTTTCAGTTGATAGTTTACGGGGAATGCCTTTATCGGCACGTTCAATGGTTTTGGGTCGTCTCTGTTGTCGCAAGCTGCGATAGAGAGGAACAAATGTTGGCTGCGGGACTGCCTTTGTAACAATAAGGACTATAGCCCCAGTTTACAGACCAATAGTAGACACCCTCTCAAAAAAATCTTGAATCTCCGAAAAAAGTAGGGCAACTACAGAAAATAATATGAACCCTCTGCGCCAGTATGGACAGATGGGCTGACCTCAAGTCCTCAGCTATTGAGCGGAAGTCTTGAGGTGAAACAAAAGTGTGGGCTGCAACTAAGATTAGCTCACATCAATAGTCTCTTATGATTCAGTCCAAAAAATGAAGTTTTATTGGGCTATTTTGTTATGTAAAAATATAAAAATATTGCCTCTTTTACATACGAACTATTTATATAAAGATCAGAAAAAATTTTTGTAAAGATTGCATAAATCTTCCGGAAATCTATTTTTTTTAGATAAACATCGTGATAAATTCTGAATATCGAAAAATCTGTTTTATATTTTCAATTGGTGTATTTGCAAAGTGCAGTAATCAATCAAAGTAAAGATTAATAAATCTTATTCTTTGGATGAATTCAGTACTTTGGAATAGTTTTTACTCTTCAAGTTTTCAATGTCAATAACGCTAGCTTCATGATTGATTTCGGTGAAACATAGCATGGTTTCATTAAGTACACAGGCTAGACATCTATCTCGGTACAAAATTTATTTGCAACATTTGTTCAGGGGGTTCTTATGTCTACATCAGTTTTAGCGAATGACTCAACATCTACCAATTCAGTCCGCAATTATATAAACCAGCAATCAAATTAAAACGTAATCCGAACCGACGACGACGATTACGATATGGTTCTCGCAGAATCAGAAAAATCTTCAGACAACGAATAACGTGTTCCACGTAAATTCTATGTTTTGCTAATTCTCGATTGTATTCTTTAGCCATCGAACTTAATGGCTTTTTCTTCGTCTTTTTAATTGGTTCGTAGGTCATATTTTCTTTCGCGATCGCATTGTTGTCCTACTTTTCTCATTTTCTGACTATTCATGCAAGAGGTCTAATTTTAACCTTTGCCTCCTTAATTCTTTTATATCCCAGGGTGATTCTGTTAAAAAATGGTGTAATCGTTGATGATTATCTAGCCCTACAATTTTCGCTATTTCCGGTAGAGTTTTACGTTTGATATCAGAAACACATCCCATATGTAGGTACTTAAAAGCTTCAAAGCTTCTAACTTCTGGAAATAGATTTTGATACAACTGGCAGTATTCGTCCACAAATTTTACTGTGGGCGCGGGTGGGCGAGGCTCAACCATACTCTCTGAAGGGGTGTTTTTGCGTTCGTGCAGCGGCTCCGTAGGAGCATCGCTATCAATTATACTTGAGCGAGAGTGACAAAAGAGGGTTAATATTTCTTCTTAGTTTTTATTATGTGTATTTGAATAATTGTTAAGCTGGTCACCCAGTGATTGCTCAGCAACTCAGTGATAAAAAATAATGCTGCGGCACTACTTTCCTCACTGTAGCGATTGATTCTATTATTTTTTAGGGGAAACTTCAGCCAAAAAAGGAGAGTTGCTACAGCAACTCTCCCTACCATTAGGGTGCATCTACTTAACATACTATATATGATTTAGTATAAGGGGTAAAACCCGCTATCTTAAGAAAATATAAAATTTTGTTAATGCCATTCTAGAGTAGGGTATCCAATAATACATCTGCACCCAAGCGTACCGGATCGGTACAAGGTAATCCCGTTGCTGTCTGAGTTTGGGCGATCGCTGCTAATGCGGCTGTTTCCGCTAAACCATAAGTATTGAGGCTAATGCCCACCACTTTTGCTACTTCCATTACCCCCATGGCGCTGGCAACCTGTTCATACAGTTGAATCACCTGTGGCAAAGGAGGGATCGAAACGTGAGGATGATTTTTAATCTGAGTTTGTCCAGCTTTATGGGCAAGAATCAGGTGAGTGGGTTGACTTCCCCGCAACAGAGGTAAAGTGGCGGTTGAACCGGGATGCAGTAAGGAACCTTGTCCTTCCACAAACAATAGATCAGCATCTGCCCCTAATTCCATCACTTTCTGTTCTACTGCACCCGCTGCAAAATCAACCCGAACGGAATCTAACGCCAAGCCATACCCCCCTAACATTAACCCTGCTTGACCGGTGGCTAAAAACTGAGAACGAAAGCCCCGTTGAGTGGCAATTTTATGGAGTTCCAGGCAAGTAGACATTTTACCAATTGCCATATCGGTTCCCACCAAGAGGACTCGTTTACAGGAAAGCGATCGCGCGGCTGCACTGGCGATGGAGAGTCCTGGGAGTTCCTGACGCACATCCCAAACCCATTTTCCGGGGTCTAGCAGTGCCGAGAGGGGCTGTTGATACCGTTGTTCAATCAGGGGGAGCAGCTGAGTGTGAAGACCGTTAACGACCGATAAACCGCCGCTGAAAGCTTGATCTAAATCCGGCCACCAAGATTCTGGTAACGCGCCTCCAGGGGGAGCAATGCCAATCATTAAAATAGTGGGTTGGTAGGCTAAAGCGGCTTCTACGGAAGGCACAATGGGAACCTCTCGCGCAATGCCTGTCAGTTGAGAGAGGGATTGTCCGGCGCAATGGTGGTCAATCACTGCTACAATTTCAGCCGAACTATAACGGAGTAAGGATAAACCCGTTTTACCTGTCGGCCCTAATAGCCCATCGTGTAATAAAATGGCTAATCGACCCGTTTGAATCGCTGCTTGATAGGAATCGAAAGACATAAAGCTTGCTGAAAAAATTTTGGGGTTAGGTTAGGGAATAGGGAACAGGAAACGGGGAACAGAGAATAGGGAATAGGCGACAGGCAACAGGCAACAGTTTATCTTCCTTGTCTCCCCATCTCCCAGTCTGCCCAATTAAAGTCAGTCTAGACTAAGAGACTCACTCATTCTTTTAATTCGTTAATCCGATCTAATGCATCTTGATAAGATTCCTCTCGTCCCAAGCGTTGATAGAGTTCGGCAGCTTGTTGAAAATCGGCGATCGCCTCTGAGTACTGTTTCAACACTAGATAAGCTAAGCCGCGATTATAATAGGCATCTGCGTAACCGGGATTTAAACGAATGGCCTCGGTATAGTCTGCAATGGGGTTGGGGCCGCGTGTGGGTTCTGGTAAATTGGCTGCCAGTTGAGTGCGCGCTAAGGCTCGGTTAAAATAAGCTTCAGGATAGTTGGGTTCGAGTTCCAACGCCTGATTAAAGTCGGCGATCGCTTCCCAAGATTTTTCTTGATCCAGCAAGGTTAATCCCCGAAAGTAATAGGCTTGAGCATTATTGGGATTTTCCAACGACATGGAACGGGTAATAGCCGGACTCTTGTCAATCGTAAGATCTTCTGGAGTTAAAGCGGCTTTTGCCAATTGGGTGATAAATAAGTTAATGGGAACCGCTGCATTGAATCCAGTTTTAATCGGGGTAATATCTCCGGCACTGGTTTGAGCAAAACCAAATTCCCCTTGCCCGTGTAAGCCCACCAAACGGCCTTCTGCATCAAATACCGGCCCCCCACTCATGCCACTCCAAGTGACAGCCTGGTATCGCAACGTATAGCCTTCTGGGCGGCTTTTCGGACGACTGGTCACCAACCCCGGAGAGAGTTCTGGTTCCCGTTGCGCCCCGGTGAGTCCGCCAGTAGCTGGATAGCCATAGACATAAATCTGTGCGCCAATCACCGCTTGATCAGAATTCCCCAAGGTTGCCACGGGATACTCCTGCTGACTCTCAAACTGAAGCACAGCTAAATCCGGGTCTGTTTCATCGGTTTGCAGAGGAATTACCTTCACCACTGAATAACTTTCCCCTTCATGGGTTTGAATCCCATAACTGACTTGCGGATCTTCTACCACATGATTCACCGTCAAGACCGAATAGAGGTTGCCGTTTTTAGCAATAATTACCCCAGAACCATCTCCCAAAGTACTATTGACTTGAACGGTGATGGGGGCTGCTATCTCCGCCACCTGTTGGGGGGTTCTGGCTGCCATCCCTGGGGTTTGTATCATAGCAAGCACTGCAATTGTGGCGGTTCCGACTAAGCATTGAGTGATGGGATTCATCCTATATATTGGATTAAACATGGTTGATCCTCTGCAACTCCATCATGATCTTGAGTCCATTCTATATTTGACGGCTCACTTTATGCCCTTTGTTCCACACTTTGACAGTTGGGTAGAGGGTGAATAGAATCTAATTCCTTCATCGCTTCCTGCTGGCCAACATAAATCCCCAGCGATCGCGCCGTTTCTACCCAAAATCCCTGGGGATTGACTAATCGAGGACTATGGGTAAACACCTCTTCTAGGGGAACACTCACCACCCGATCCTGTTGCCAAGCTGCCATCATCCCGTAGGTTTCTTTTGCCACCAAGTCCACAGCAAACTTACCAAATGCCGTAGCCACTAACCGATCCAAAGCCGAAGGGGCACCTCCCCGTTGCACATGACCCAAAACCGTCACCCTCGCCTCCACGCCGAGGCGGGTTTCAATTTCTGTGGCAATATATTCTCCAATGCCTCGCAGGCGCACTTCTCCCAGGGCATCAGTGTAGGATCTCGATTGTCCATCGGCTGTTTTTGCCCCTTCTGCCACCACTACAATCGCAAATTTACGATCCCATAGGTTTCGCAGTCGTCGGATGCGTTGACAGACTTCTTCGAGGGAATAGGGAATTTCTGGAATTAAAATGGCATCAGCCCCCCCAACGATGCCAGAATGGAGGGCTAAATGGCCAGCATCTCGTCCCATCACTTCCACCACCATCACCCGATCATGACTAGCCGCAGTACAACTAAGGCGATCTAATGCATCTAACACGGTGGAAACGGCGGAATTAAACCCAACGGATAAATCAGTATGGGCTACATCATTATCAATGGTTTTGGGAACACCCACTAAATTCCAATTGCCTAGTTTAGCTAACTTTTGGAGAATGGCTAGACTACCATCGCCGCCAATGGCAATCAATGCATCGAGTTCTAAATCATGATAACCCGTAATCACCTCCTGAGCGTGTTCTTGAGTATCACCTTTGTTAATTGAACCTAAAATGGTGCCTCCCATACTTAATAGGGGATCAATACCATGACGTTCTAAACCATATTGATTCAAGACAATACTTTTACGGTCTCGCAGTCCCTGGGTAGCATAGGGGATACCCCGAACTTCCCAGTTGTATTCAGCAGTGGCGTAATTGACGACAGCCCGAATTACAGCGTTTAACCCAGGGCAGTCTCCGCCGCTGGTTAAAATTCCAATTCGTTTTCGAGGACTCATAATCTTTAATTTTTAATTTAAAATTATGGCGACAGTCCTGGTATAGCGTTGATGAAAAATTTAACTTTTTTCAGTTTAAGGGTGTTAATTTTGAGGACTGTCCAGAATCTATAGTACACTATCCTCATTTGTTGACTCAACTGGAGAGAGCAGTAACAATCGGACAGGCTGATGCGATTATAGAGGTAGCTCAGAAAATTACTGTCACTCACCCCGATTTAGCATAATCTTTAATCACATTGGTAGCAGCTTGAAACTGACTAATTCTTCTCTTATCCTCTGAGCTTGAGAATATAGCTCAGTTCATTTTTATTGATTTTCGCAAAATTTTCGCTCTCTCTATAGCCTAAACTCCCTTGCATTATTGTCAATATGATTATTAATAATATGAACCAGAGAGGATACCTTTTCCCTTTCTCTTTTCGCTCATCCTTGACTTTTTTCAGTTTTTCTATTAAATTATTCAACATCAATTTTTTTGAAAAAATGAGCGATCGCTTCTGATTTGATCAGTCACGCGATCGCTCTTTCTTTACCCTTTCTGACCCGACCCATGAAACAGCCCTGCCTTTTTAAGGGGGGCTAGGGGGGATCGAAAAGGTGTAAGCTTATAACTAGCAACTTAGGTTAGAATCAGAAAATCATGAGTTCAACATCGATTAATCATAATCAATCATACAGGGTGAGTTTTAAAGATAATGGGCAATTCTGTTGTTGAGAAATCGGTTAACCTGAAAAAAGCATGAAACTGAATTTACGTCAATTTTTTCAAGCGGTGAATCCAGCCAAAACATTAGATTATGCAAAAGTAGATGATCGACAATATTATATCGATTTTACAGCAGTCCGAGGCAGTCAACTGATTCAACAATTGAAACGAACTATTAGTTGGTCAGATCGTCCCCAAACTTGTCAGTTATTTACAGGACATATTGGCTGTGGAAAATCTACGGAATTATTACGCTTAAAAAATGAATTAGAACAAGAAGGATTCCATGTCGTTTATTTTGAATCCTCTCAAGATATGGATATGGCAGATGTAGATATTAGTGATATTTTACTGGCTATTGCCCATCAAATTAGCCGTAGCTTAGAACTCGCTGGAATTCAACTCAAACCCACTCGTTTTCAAAACTTATTACAGGGTGCAGCGGATTTATTAAACTCTAATGTCACTGGTTTTAAAGTGGGTTTGCCTCAAGTAGGAACAGTGGGTATTGACAGTCAAGAAGACACTTATTCTTTATCTGTTGGTATTGGGGAAATTACCACAAAAGCCAGGAATAGTCGAGATGTCCGAACCTTATTAAGAGAATACACTGAACCGAGAGTAAATGTCATTTTAGAAGCCATTAATCTAGATTTGATTGAATCAGCTCAAAAGCAACTTCAACAACGAGGAAAAGCCGGATTAGTCGTCATTGTTGATAACTTAGATCGGATAGATAATCGCACTCGAATTACAGGACGCACTGCCTCAGAATATCTATTCGTTGATCGTGGAGAACAACTGAATCAATTACAGTGTCATATTGTGTATACAATTCCCTTAGTTTTAACCTTTTCTAATGACTTAGGCAGTTTAACAAATCGCTTTGCTTCCGATCCACAATTATTACCAATGGTGCGAACCCATGAACGCAACGGCAATCTTTGTGAAGAAGGAATTGAACTATTAAGACAGATGATTTTAGCCCGGGCTTTTCCCACTTTAGAACTAGAAAAAAGACATGATTTAATTCCTCAAATTTTTGATGAAATTGATACCTTAGATCGACTCTGTTTAGTAAGTGGCGGTCATGTTCGGAATTTACTCGTGTTACTCAGTAATTGTTTAAAACGCGACGAACCGCCCTTTTCTCGACAAACAATAGAACGAGTCATTGCCCAACGTCGCAATGATTTAATTAAAGCCATTACCCCCGAAGAATGGGAATTATTACGGCAAGTCAGACAGTATAAAACTGTACGGGGTGAACAAGAATATCAAACCTTATTAAAAAGTTTATTTGTGTTTGAATATCGGGATGATGAGGAAGGGAGTTGGTTTGATATTAATCCGATTTTATTAGAGGTGAATGAGTTTAATGCTTAGCAACTATAGGATGGGTTAGCCTATCCATTACCTGACTAATTTTAGGGTGATTGAGAAGGAGAATAAAAACCACAGAGGCTATTAGGACACAGAGAAAATGGGTGATTGATCTCAATCCGACAAACCCCCGCTACAATAAAAAGTGATGTTGCATTCCTTGTCAAACGTGGCTGATTCCAACCCAGTTTTTATTCTAGTTGATGGTCATTCCTTAGCCTTTCGATCTTATTATGGGTTAAGGCTACAAACCTCTACCGGAATTCCCACTAGCGTTTGTTATGGCTTTCTTAAGTCTTTATTGGATGTCATGGCAACGTATCAGCCAGAATACATGGCAATTGCATTTGACCGCGCAGAACCGACCTTTCGCCACCAAGCTGATGAAAATTATAAGGCAGATCGAGCTGAAACACCTGAAGATTTTATCATTGATTTGGAAAATTTAAAAGCGTTACTGGCGGCGTTTCAGTTGTCTGTTGTTACTTATGCGGGTTATGAAGCTGATGATATTTTAGGAACTTTAGCAAAACAGGGAAGTGAGGCAGGATATCAAGTTAAAATTCTCTCTGGAGATCAAGATTTATTTCAACTGATTAACTGCGATAAAAATATTAGTGTCCTGCATTTAAGCCATGGAAAAGGCAGTACACCTACAGAATTTCATGCTGAACAAGTTTATGAAAAACTGCATATTCAACCTGAACAAGTGATTGATTATAAAGCGCTTTGTGGAGATAAATCTGATAATATTCCAGGTGTTCGAGGTATCGGTGCAAAAACGGCGGTTAAACTGTTAAATGATTATGGTTCTCTGGAGGGGATTTATCAATCTATCGAGGAGATTAAAGGAGCGACTCAAAAGAAACTAAAAGAAGGAAAAGAAGCGGCTTATCATTCCCAACATTTAGCAAAAATTGTTCAAGATATTGATTTGCCAATTAGTCTAGAAGCTTGTCAGATTCAACCCTTAGAAAATCAAATAATTATTCCGTTACTAAAACAATTAGAATTTACATATTTTATTAGTAAAGTTAATGAAATTCAGGTTCAATTTGAAGGACTTGCAGGGGTTCAGCGCTCCTCTCTTTCTCCATTAGATGAAAATGATAAAACTCAAGAAAATGAAGAGATTGAGACAGATGAAGCTTTATGGTTTTTTAGTCCAGAAGAAACCCAATTGGCATTAGAATCACAGCAACAAAAATGGATTGAACCTCAAATTATTCAAACATCGCAGCAACTGTTAGAACTGGTTGAAAAACTTAAAACTTATACAGATGTAGAACATCCAGTGGCGTGGGATACAGAAACCACAGATTTAGACCCCTACCAAGCTAAATTAGTGGGAATTGGCTGTTGTTGGGGGCGTGCAAAAACTGATCTTGCTTATCTTCCTATGGGTCATAAAACTGGAAAAAATTTAGAGTTAGAAAAAGTTATAAAAAGTCTTAAACCGATTTTAGAAAGTGAGAATTATCCTAAAGTCTTGCAAAATGCTAAATTTGATCGGTTGGTGCTAAAAGTTCAGGGAATTAATCTCGCTGGGGTTGTATTTGATCCCATGTTAGCTAGCTATATTTTAGCTCCTGAAGACAGCCACAGTCTCAGTGCTTTGTCATATAAATATTTAGAAGATGGGATAGTTTCTCGAAGTTATGATGACTTAGTGCCAAAAGGAAAAACAATTGCAGATGTTGCCATTAAAGAGGTGGCTGAATATTGTGGTATGGATGTCTATACGACCTATTTATTAGTGCAAAAGCTGCGAGAGAAACTACAGAACAAGCCACAACTGTTGAAATTATTAGAAACTGTTGAACAGCCTTTAGAACCTGTATTAGCAGCCATGGAATATACAGGAATTCGGATTAATACAGAGTATTTGCAACAGCTTTCTGAACAATTAGAAGAGCAGTTATTAAGGATTGAAAAGCAAGCCTATCAACAAGCGGGAACGGAATTTAATTTAGCCTCTCCGAAACAACTGAGTCAACTGTTATTTGAGACGTTAGAATTGGATGTGAAGAAAAGCCGTAAAACTAAAACAGGCTATTCAACTGATGCCAACGTGTTAGAGAAGTTAAGGGGAGATCACCCAATTATTGATAGTATTTTACAGCATCGCACTTTAGCTAAATTAAAATCAACTTATGTGGATGCTTTACCCGAATTAGTCAATCCTAAAACCCAGAGAATTCATACAAATTTTAATCAAACGGTAACTACAACCGGACGCTTATCTTCTTCCAATCCTAATTTACAAAATATTCCGATTCGGACAGAATTCTCACGGCAAATTCGTCAAGCTTTTATCCCGGAACAAGGATGGCAATTAGTTACAGCAGATTACTCTCAAATTGAACTGCGAATTTTAGCCCATTTAAGTCAAGAACCTATCTTAGTTGAAGCCTATCAAAATGGTCAAGATGTTCATACGTTAACCGCTCAATTATTATTTGAAAAAGAAGCTGTTACTTCTGATGAAAGACGACTTGGAAAAACGATTAATTTTGGTGTGATTTATGGCATGGGCGCTCAACGATTTGCTCGCGAGGCGCAAGTGAGTGTCTCGGAAGGAAAAGAATTTATTGAACGATTTAACCAACGCTATCCTAAAGTTTTTGCATATTTAGAGAATGAAAAACGTAAAGCGATTGCCCAAGGATATGTTGAAACATTACTAGGAAGACGACGTTATTTTGACTTTTCTGGAGGTAGTTTAAGGGAGTTAAAAGGGCAACCCTGGGAAACTATTGCACTAGACAAACTGAAACGAATGAATCAAAATGACGCTCAATTATTACGGGCTGCTGCTAATGCTCCCATTCAAGGTTCTAGTGCGGATATTATTAAGATTGCGATGGTGAAAATGTATGATGTTTTACAGGATTATCAAGCCCGTTTACTCCTGCAAGTTCATGATGAGTTAGTGTTAGAACTTCCCCCGGATGAATGGGAAGAATTACACCCTAAAATTCAGTCCACGATGGAAAATGCGATAGAATTAACGGTTCCCTTAGTGGTTGATATTCATGCTGGAGAGAACTGGATGGAAGCGAAGTAGGAAGAAGTCATTCGTTGTGGGTTATTTGTTATTCGTGGGGAATAGGATGTAAGAAGCAACAGGCAACAGTTTTAGAGAAGGTTTTAGGTTTAATGAGAACTTCAGTTCGATCTCATACCTAATACCTACTCCCTATTCCTGAAAAAACCCCGTTCCCCGTTCTTGGTTTTCTCTAACAACGAATAACCAATAACTAATAACAATTAACTCATTACTGCCTCAGAATTAATCAATTCTGTAAGGATATCCGTGGGAGGATGGTCATAGGGCCAAGCAAATGCATGACGAAAAGCAGCGGCTTGACAGACTTTTAACTGTCGGAAATCAATGATATCTTGAGTCAGTAAATTTTCGTATTCAAAGGGTAAACGAACATTGTGTAATCCGGCGTTATCGGTACAAATGGCAATATCAACGCCTGCTTCAAAACAGCGTTCAAACACAACTTTAAGTGGATTAATATTGTCTAAAGTTCCTGTCTTAATATAAGTGGTGGGACAGACTTCCAAACACTGATTTTGTCGCGCCAGTTCAGGCAGTAATTCCGGATATTTTAACGGAATTTGAATCCCATGACCAATTCGCATTAAATAGGGTAATAATTCTGGATAGCATCCCTCTGGGGTTTCATAAAGATGGCCTGTGGTGTTTAAGCCTTGGGATCGCGCTAACTGATACAATTGAATAAATTCATCTAACCGTTCACCATAGTGAGAATCTCCGCCCGCGACATCAATGCCACAGACATACTCTGGCATTTGAATGGCAACCTCAAGAATTGCCTTGTTCACTTCATAGGGAAGCCGGGAATGCATACACAAAATTTGACTGGTAATAATGGGACAATCACTAGACCGACTGGTTTCCCCCACCAGTCGAACAATGTCCGTCATTGCCTCAATTCGTTCCGATTGACTTAAATGTTGAGGTGTGCGTAAATAGGGCGTGTAACGTAACTCTAGATAGGCTAAATTTTCAAACGTATAAGCCCCCCGAATTAACCGATAAATAAAATAGGGCAACGTCTCATGGGTTTGGACGTGTTCCACCATGGTATGCAACTCTAAGTACTCATCTAAAGTATTGCGGGGTTTGGTGTAAAAGGCTTCAAATTGGTCATATTCACGAAATTTTTGCGCCATTTCTGAATGGTGGCGTTGAAAATACCGCCAGAGAATTCGAGGGACGACAGACCCACCTAAGTGACGATGAAGTTCAGCGTGTAAAGCCATAGGATTGGTGCCAGAGGGATTAGGATAAAGCTGAGTGACAAGAAAATCGCAAAGTAACCGACTCGACGTTTTCAAGCAATTGTTGCAATTGTAACAAATCTTCACGAAGTACATCCTGTACTCTAGAGTCTCAGGAAGAATAGGTAAATTAATGACTGAGTATCTTGTTTCAGTCAGTATTAAGCATTAACAATCACTAACTTGAGGGTCTTGAGTAGCATTTAATACATGGTTTATCAAGTTCTTTTTAACATCTGCGCCCATAAAGTAGGCGTTCTTTAAAGCTTTGGTAAAAATTACGGGGAATCCTTGAAAAACCCTTGCTCTATATAACACTTAAGATACAATCTAATTGAGAGTTATGTAATAATCTTTGACCGAACTCGATTATTATTGCTCTCAGCTCAAGGGACAGAGTATAGCTAATGTATTCAGGAGTTTCTTCTGAAATCCGGTGTTTTTCATCGAAACACCCAAGCACTTTAGCAGAGCCTGTACAGAGGCTTAATACAATTCCCTTGACATCAAACAAACAAAGCGCTATATTGTAGCATAAAAACAGGGCAAATGCATTGTAGTTTTCATAAATCTTAACTCTGGGGAAATATGAAAACAAGGGTCAATCGAATACAGAGAGCTTAGAGAATCATTCTCTAGCAAAGCTGAAATCAATTACCCAATAGATGTGATGTATTTGTCCTGTCCGTGTGCGTTGGTTAATGTTCATCCTTAGTAGTTAGGCACTCATGTCAACAATTCTTATACCTACCCCGGATACCCCCTTTTTCCAGACTCCTAACCCGGACTCTGAGGATGGCGGTCAGATTATTAGTGCTGACTTTAGAGGAAGTACTGACGATGCATTTGCCGGTTCTGAGGGCAGCGACCTGATTTTCGCTTTCAATGGTGATGATGCAGTTGTCGCTGGCGGCGGCGATGACGAAGTGACCGCTGGAAATGGCAACGATTCAGTTGATGGTGGCGAAGGCAATGATGCAATTGCCCTCGGCAACGGCGATGACCTGGGCGTAGGCGGCCTTGGGGATGATGTCCTCGATGGTGGTCTTGGCAATGACCAGGTGTTTGGCGGCCAGGGTAATGACTTAGTTATCGGTGGCAGCGGTGATGACACTCTCTCCGGTGGCTTCGGTGATGATACCCTTGAAGGTGGCAAAGGTGCCGATTCCTTTGTCTTCGGTGCTGCTGGTACTGGTGTTGATACCATTATTGGCTTCAATCCTGAAGAAGATCAGCTGGTATTTGAAGGCATTGACCCAGCAGTTGATGTCGTTTATGATCCTGCAACAGGTTCTCTAACCATTGATGGTGAGGAAATCGCAATCCTAGATACCGGATTAGCTCTAGATGAAGATGACTTCACTTTCCTATAAAGTGTCAACTTGGTAATCACTTTTACACAAGGTTGAAATTTGGTGTGATTGATTCTCAAAATAAGGGCGCAGGGCAACACCAGAAGGATGTCTAAACAGTCTGTTCTTGTCCATTGCGCTCTTATTTCTATCAAATTTTTATCAAAAATGGGGAATCCTTGAACAGTATATATAGTCATCCTGAATGACTTGTGAACATCAGGTCAGAATTTTTCCCAGTGGGGAAGATGCCCACACTCGTAATCTTTTCACATCTCATTTGTGATCGCTATAAAATCTTAAAGCGAGCTAGCAGGGTTAATTATGGTCAGTCTTGAAACCCCTCACCCCCAGCAATCTGCAAACGAGTTGGTTCAAGCCGCTTTATCCTATCAGCGTCAAGAACAGTGGCGAAAAGCGGCTCAATCTTATCAACAAGCTTTACTCCTCCGTCCTAACTGGCCAGAGGTTCATTATCGGCTGGGTGGGGTGCTAGAAAAGCAAGACCATTCCACCGCAGCGATTCAATGTTATCGTCGAGCGATCACCCAAAAACCGGACTATTTTCAAGCTTACTACAGTTTAGGGATTCTTCTACAAAAGCAGGGACAATTGCAAGAGGCTGTTGACTGTTATCAACAGGCTATTCAACTCAACCCGACAGAACCGAATCTCTACAGTAACTTAGGGTGTACCCTGACTCAACAAGGCCAATTAGATGCCGCGATTGAATGGTTAGAAAATGGGATTCAGCAATGTCCTAAAAATGCAATTCTTTATAATAATTTAGCATACGCCTTGTTTACCCAAGGAAAATTAGATCGGGCGATTGATTATTATTTACAAGCGGTGCAACTGGATGGGGATTTAATTGATGCCCAGATTAACTTAGGCACAGCCTTTCAAAAGCAGGGATTACACACCGTCGCAATTCGTTATTTTCAACAGGTTTTAGCACAAAAACCGGAGTCAATGACAGTTCGCAGTCGTTACGGATGGTCACTGCTGGAACAAAATCAAATCCCCGAAGCTTTGCAACAATTTCGTCAGGTGATTGCCCAGCAACCTCAATTTGTAGAGGCGTATATTCAGTGGCTGGATGTGATTGAAGACACGGACGAACTCAACCGTTCTCGGATTGCCTGTGGTCGGTTTTTACAAGCTTTATTAAAAGACAATAATAGTCCTGAGGTTTATCAACATTTAGCCCAAACTTACTTTTATTTAGGTAATGCTTTAATTGAATATCGCAATTATGCCCAAGCAGAAGCCTATTATCAAAAAGCGATTAAAATTCAACCCAATTGGTTACAACCTTATTTACAGTTAGGGCGTTGTTTTGCCAAACAAGCACAACTGAGTGCCGCCATTACAACCTATCGTCAAGGGTTATCCATTCAACCGGATTCAGTTGAACTTCAGCAACAGCTTGAACAAACGGTTCAACAGCAACAGCAACTGAAAGAAAAAGCCGGAAAATTAATCCAAAACCCGGTTCAATTACCCGCCGATGCCCCCATTACCAATACGAATTTACCCCCTTGTGCGGGATTAGAATGTCAGCCTTGTTTAAATCGACTTTTTGGCAAATTTGAACCGATTTATTTAGGAGATGGTATTTATCGCTGTGCTCAAAAACCGCCTTATTTAGAACAAAATCCTCCGGCTGAAGTTGCTATTATTCCTCAAGGACGAACTTGGATTGCGCCGCGAAAAAATTGGTGGAATGTGTGTAATGCCATTGCTACAATTCACCCGGATCATCAACTGGATACAACGTTTTCTCGATTTTACCCCGCGCCGTTACCCAATTGTCAAAATCGGGACTTTAGTCAACATCAAGTCTTTTTCTTAGATGAGTTTCCCCCTTTAGAATATTTAGAGGGAAAAATAGCCGTTTTATCGGGACTTTCTGGGAATGTTTATTTTCATTGGATGGTGGATGTTTTACCGAGGTTAGAAATCCTCAAACAACAAGGAATTGATTGGGCTGCAATTGATGGATTTGTAGTCAATAGTATTCAGCGTCCCTTTCAGCGAGAAACCTTGGAAAAGTTAGGAATTCCGTTCTCTAAAATTATTGAAAGTGATGTTCACTCCCATTTACAAGCCGAAGAATTAATTGTTCCGGCTTTTCCCTCCACAGTGGGGTGGGTTTCTCCCTGGATTATTGAGTTTCATCGTCAACTTTTTGCAGCGGCAATTCAAGCCCCTGAGGTTGATTATCCCGAACGAATTTATATTACCCGTAAAAAAGCCCAGTATCGCCGGATTTTTAATGAATCAGAGGTGATTGAATGCTTAAAACAGTATGGGTTTGAAACTGTTGAACTGGAAACGATTTCAGTCGAACAGCAAGCCGCATTATTTGCCCATGCCAAAGTGATTATTGCTCCCCACGGCGCTGGATTAACCAACTTAATGTTTTGTAGTCCAGAGACTCAGGTGATAGAACTGATTTCCCCTCATTATCTCAGGTTTTATTACTGGACAATTGCTCTCCAGTTAGAGTTGGAATTCTACTATATTCTCGGTGAGCCGTTTAACTGTTCAGCCTTACGAAGTTTAATGTATCAAAATCCGTTAACTGAGGATATTTTCATTTCGATAGGAAGCTTAAAAAAAGCCTTGCAAAGGTTAGGGTTGTCTGATAATATTAAATTATCATTAAATTACCATAATGCCGATCTCACCCTGGAGCGCTCCCAAAGTCAAGTTATGGTTATGGCATCCTCAAAACTCCCTGAATTCGCTGATACTTCCTTTAGCAATCAAGCCAAAGCCTATCTCAAAGAAGGCGATCTTGAAGCCACTTATCAACTGTGCACAGAAGCCTTACAAAAACAGCCTGAATTTGCCCCGGCATATAAGTTTCTAGGAGATGTTTTCCGCCTGCGAAAACAATGGGAAGACTCCCGAAAAAGTTATAGTCAGGCGATTCGATTACAGCCAACTTTTGCCGAAGCTCATAGCAATTTAGGCAGCTTATACGCCGTTCAAAAACAATGGCAAAAGGCAATTTTTTGTTATCAAAACGGGATTGCTTATCAACCGGAGTCAGCAGAGATTTATCGCAACTTGGCGCGGGTTTGGGAGAAGGTGAATCAACCCGTCGAAGCAGCAGATTGTTGGTATGAAGTGTACCGTTTAGAACCGGAGAGTGTGATCGCAACAGACCATTGCCAATTGGGTCAAAAACTGCTCCAACAAGGTCAAATCACTAAAGCGATTTTCTGTTTTCAACAAGCTTTAAAACAGGATGCTAACTTAGAAGCCGCCCGGATAGGATTACGTCAAGCCCAGGATAGCCAACAGCCGATCACCATTCAACCCCAGATTCCATTACCCCCCCAGGACATCCCGGAGTCTGCAACCCAAACCCCTGAGGAGCGCCAGATATTAGAAAAGGCTGTTGATCTGGAGGCCACTCCACCTCAGAATGAGACGAGACCCACACCCCCAGAAACCCTGCAATTGGATATCGCAGAACATCTGCAGCAAGCTGATCAACATTATCAAAACCAACAGTATGAACCCACGGCTCAACTGTGTCAGCAGGTTCTCAGGGCAAACCCCAGCGTTGAACAAACCGTTGAAATTTATGTGCTGTTGGGGAAAGCCTTACAGGGAATGGGACAAACACAACAGGCGATTGAAAGCTACACACAGGCGATCGCCCTGCAACCGGGAAATATTACTGCTTATAATAACTTAGGCAGTTGTTATGGGTTGCTGAAACAGTGGAAAAATGCCATCGGTTGTTATCAGAAAGCGATTCAACTCCAACCAGATTTAGCTATTGCCTACCAGAACTTAGGGCGAGTCTGGAAGCGAATGGGACAGATGGAGAAATATGCAGACTGTTTCTATCAAGCCTTCCAGATTGATCCAGAATTAGCTAATGCTGATGAATACCACGCTTTGGGTAATACCCTCCTACAACAAGGCAAACGGGAGCAAGCCCAATACTGTTACTGTCGCACCCTAGATCTCAATCCCGAACATCCGGAAGCCCATCATAATTTGGGAGAACTCCTCATTACTCAGAAACAATGGGAAGATGCCATGGCTCACTATCGCCGTGCCATTGAACTCAAGCCGGATTCTTTTGCTTCTTACAATAGTCTAGGCAAAGCTTACATGGCAATAGGGGATTTAGAAGAAGCCCTGAATTGCTATAATCAAGCGGTGCGCCTCAAGCCGGAACTGTTACTCGCGGCCCAAAACCTAACCGCAGCCACAGCCACAGCAAAATCTCAACCCACTTTAGCTCAGCAACTTCCCGCCCCAACCCCTTCACAACCCACCCAGGATGCCTCTTCTCAGCCTTTGGTGAAAGCAGCGCCCCAGTTTGATGTGATGGGGCGGTTACAGGAAGCCGAAAGCTATTATCAAAAACAACGGTATGATTTATGTATTCATGCCTGTCGTCAGGTGGTGCAATGGCAACCGAAAGCAGGGGGCGCTTATCTGCTTTGGGGCAAAGCCTTAACCGCTCAAGGGGATACGGTCCGCGCGCAACAATTTTATCAACAGGCGATCGCCCTGCAACCGAAAGATCCAGAAGCTTATGTGGAGTTAGGGAACCTCTACAGCCAACAGCAACAATGGCAAGAGGCTGTGAGGCACTATCAAACCGCCCTGCAACAGCAACCCAATGCCGCCGCTTATCGTCAACTGGCTCAAGCTTACCAAGCCTTAGGGGAAGTCGAAGCCGCTCAGATGAGTCTCTACGAGGCACTGCATTTAGAACCTGAAAGCGGCACATTACAGGACTATCAGGAGTTAGCAGCAGCCTTCTGGAAGCAGGAAGAATGGACTCCCGCCATGGGATGCTATCAACAAGTGTTAGTGCGAGATCCCCAGCAAGCGATCGCCCATCAACGCTTAGCCGAAGGGTTTCAACAAGCTGGAGAACTGGACAAAGCCCTGATACACTACCGTCAAGCTTACGAAATTGTCGCTCAACAGTCTGAACCGGTTCAACCGTTGTCTGCTCCTTCTTTAGAAATGCCAGAAGATGGGGAAATTGCCATGTTATTGGTTCATATTCCCAGTTTTTCTAAAAAAGGGAAATGGTTGCTGGGACTACTGGATCGGATGAAGTGGGTCACGATCCTGGCTTGGGCGAAACCCAATGAATTTCCCAGTTTGAACCCCGATCCCTCTCACCAACAAGTGTTATCAGAGGTGCCTCAACTGCCCCCCTTGCCCCAGAAATTAATTGCGGCTTCTCCGACTCCCACCTCAGTTTCACCCGCTCTACAGCCCACTCCTACTCCTGATGAAACTCCAGAGAGAAAAGTAGTTCCTTTTCCGAATAAAGCGGAGACGGCTACTTCTAATCCAGATTCAATTCTACGGCAGGCGCAGGTGGATTTAAATACCGGACACTGGCAGGAGTGCATGGCAGCCTGTCGTCAAGTATTAGCTCAAAATCCCAAGCAAATTGAAGCTTATAAATTATTAGGTCAAGTCTTACAGGCTCAAGGGCAACTGTCCCAGGCGTTGCAAGCTTATGGCAATGCCATGGCTCTTGACCCCCTGGATGTGGAAGTTAAAGTCTCCATGGGTGACTTATTTGTCCAGCAGCAACAATGGAATAAAGCTATTGCTTGTTATCAAGCAGTCGTCAAACAAAATCCTCAACAGGTTGCCGTGTGGGAAAAATTAGGGGATTTATGGGTGAAAAGCAGTCAGGGTGAAAAAGCGATCGCTGCTTACAAACAAGTGATTCAGTTGGCTCCCCAACGTTTACCCGCCTATCAAAAATTAGGTACTCTCTTGCAACAACTGGGACAAGTTGAGGCGGCAAAGGCAGTCTATCAGAAGGCAAAGCAGTTCAGGAAAATTCAGTGAGTTCTTTCATCTTAAACAATTAAACCATTGCGACAGACTCAAATACGATGACCATGACCCAACCATTCGCTCAAGAACTCAAGCAAGAAGCGTTAATGCATTTTCAGCAAGCGGAGGAATTGAGACAGCAAGGCAACTTGGAAGAGGCGATTGCGGCTTACCATCAGGTGATTCAAATACAACCTGATATTGGGTTAGCTTATCATAAACTCGGGGATACACTACTTCAATTAGAGCAGTGGCAAGCGGCAGAAACCTGTTTTCGACGGGCGATTGAGATTGAACCGGACTTAGATTGGTTTCATTATCAGTTAGGAGAAGCCCTAGCCGGTCAGCAACGTTGGCATGAAGCCATTCCTGCCTATCAGCAAGCCGCAACATTAAATCCTGATTTTCTCTATCCTTATCAAAAGCTGGGAACAGCATTGCTCCAACTTCAGCAGTGGGACAAAGCTACCGAGTGTTTTTGGCGTGCCATTGAGATTGAACCGGATTATCACTGGGCACACTATCAGTTAGGAGAAGCCCTAGCAGGACAGCAAGAGTGGGAGAAAGCAGCTTCTGCTTATCGCCAAGTGGTTCAGTTACAGCCTGAATGGCTCTACGGTTATCATCAATTAGGAGTCGCTCTCCAGCAATTAGAGCAATGGCAAGAAGCGGCACAATGCTTTGAAACAGCGATTTCATTAGAACCCAATTTCTGTTGGTCTTACTATTGTTTGGGTGAAGCTTTAGCACAATTAGAGCAGTGGGAAGCATCTATTTCTTATTACCATAGTGGCTTAGATCTCAATCCTGATGGTCTTGAGTTCAGTCATGCTTTTGTGAAAGCCCTCATTCATCAAGGCCATCTTCATGCTCAGCGAGGTGAGATTGCACCTGCCATCACATCTTATCAAGAAGCGGTTCAGTGGCAGCCAGAGCAAGTCACTTGTTATGAGGCTGTGGTGGAGCGAGTCCCCAGTGACGAGAAGACTTATGAAAACTTAGCTAAAGCTTTAATCGCCCATCAGCAATGGGGAGCTGCTGCTTTAGCCTGTCACAAAGCCATTGCTCTCAACCCGAATTCATTTGGAGCTTACAATAGCCTAGGGGATGCCCTTCTGAAGCAGGAAAAATGGCTCGAAGCCGTTAAGGCTTATGAACAGGCTGTTACAATCAACCCCAATCACTCCTGGTCTTACTATAATCAGGGAGATGCCTTTTGGAAGTTAAAAGATTGGGAGCAAGCCTCAAGATCTTATCAACAAGCCATCAAGCTGAATGCAGAACATCCTTGGTCTTACTACAAGTTAGGAGATACTTTAAGCAAGCTTGAGCGATGGCAAGAAGCCATTGTCGCTTATCGAGAAGCACTGCGGCTACAGCCTGACATTGGTACAGCTCGCCAAAAATTAGCCCATGCGCTACAACATCAAGGGCTGTTGTATGTGGCAGAGGCCGATCAGGAGTATGATCAAATCCTTCAGCAACAGCCGGATCAGTTAAATTTATATCATCAAGCCTTATCTATTAATCCTAATCATCCAGAACTCTATCTCAATCTCGGCAACAGTTTAGTTAGACATCATCGCTTCAAGGCGGCACTCTTCTATTACCAAATGGCACTTCAAATTCATCCTGATGCTGCAGAGTTGCCCTTAAAGTTAGAACAAAGTCTTGTGAACCAGTCTAATGGAGAGGTTGCAGAAGCATTAACTACTTATTATGAATTGCTACAGACACAAGTAGATGTTCCAGATTTTTATTTGAAGTTAGGCAATTTCCTACAAGATCAGAAGAATTTAGAGTCGGCGGTCAGCTTTTATCAACGTTTTTTAGACCTCAAGTCAACCTATGCCGAAATTTACTTTCAACTCGGTAATGTTTTAGTGAAAGAATATCACCTGGAAGCCTCTATCAATGCCTATGAACGTGCCATAGAACTCAATCCCAATCAAAGTTGGTATCAGAAGTGTTTAGGGGATAGTCTGGCAACCCTTTGTGAGTTTGATGCAGCGATTGTAGCCTATGAGAAAGCGATTGAATTAGAGCCAGCTCACCAGTCGGAGTTCCTTGAAAGTTTAAACAAGATTAAGCAACAGAAAGCTCAGTGGGATAAGCTGACAAAATATTGTCAGCTAGTCGCGTCAGATGCAAAAGCTGTTGCAGATCAGGATGAGTCTCAACGCCCTTTAAGAATATTGATGGTGACAACTTATCCGCCTTATCCACCTAAAACGGGTGGAGCCATTCGGATGTTTGAAAAGATTAAGTATATGGGTCAACGTCATCAGGTTGCAGTCGTTTCATTTATTTTTGATGAAACAGAATACGATCAGGTAGAAACTGGATTAACAAACTACTGTGATTTGAGTGTGTTGGTGATGTTAGGCACTCCTTTGTCTGGAAAAAAATCTGATGAACCGACAAAAGTTCATCAGTGGAAAACATGGCAAATGTGGAAAACATTAGAGAAGTTAAAAGCGGTTAAATTTGATGTGGTTACCTTTGATTTTGTTTTTATTGCATCCTACCAAGAACTTTTCAGCTACAGCTACTCTATTTTAGAGGAACATAATATTGAATCTAATTTATTGATGCAATGTCACACTAATGTCCGTCAAAGTGATGTTGATAAAGCCTCAGAAGAAAGTGGAGCAATGCAAGAATTTAGGGATGCTGAACAAGAATACAAATTATTGAAAGCGTATGAAAATCGTGTTTGGTCTTCATTTGACCTGAGAACGGTGGTCAGTGAAGGCGATCAACAAGAGATGGAAAGTCGCTGCTCCCAGGAAGTCATCCTGGTTAAAAATGGTGTAGATACAAAAACAATTCCATTAGTTGATAATGAAAATGGAGACAAACTTTTCTACATGGGTCACATGACTTACTATCCTAATGTAGATGCAGTTTGCTATTTTGTAAATAAAGTTTTGCCCATTCTTTGGCTACATGATCCAACGATTCGTTTTTGCATAGCAGGTCGTCATCCTGCACCACAAGTACAAGAATTAACACAAGATTCACGAATTGAATTAGTTGCTAATCCTGACGATATGAGTGATGTCGCTAAAGATTGTATGCTGACTGTTGTTCCATTACGTTTAGGAAGTGGTACACGACTTAAAATTCTTCATGCGATGGCAATGGGGCTTCCAGTTGTGTCTACGAGTTTAGGTGCAGAAGGTTTATCTGTTATTGATGGTACTGATATCCTGATTCGAGATCAACCAGAAGCGTTTGCAGAAGCCATTATACAGCTCAGATCGAATGCTGAATTGAGGAAAAAATTAAGGAAAAAAGGTCGTCAATTAGTTGAACAAGAATATGATTGGTCTAGCATTTTTTCAGAATATGAACAGCAGATATTTTCGAGAATCAATAGATGAGTTATTCGTTGATTAAATCTCATGATATACTGTAATTAAAAGAGGATTTTTTTGAATGATTATTTCACACAAGTACAAATTTATTTTTATTCACATTACCAAATGTGCTGGCACTAGTATTACTCACGCCATTGCGCCTTATTTAGGAGAAGAAGATATTATTTTGGGAGCGACTAAGGAAGGAGAAAAGCTCTCAGAAGAGTGGCGTAAAACAAATGGGTTACATAAGCACGCCAAAGCAAAAGAGATTAGAAAAGTATTGGGTGATGAAATTTGGAATAATTACTTTAAGTTCACTTTTGTGAGAAATCCTTGGGATATGTTGGTTTCTACTTATCATTGGTGGCTCACAACCTCCTGGGATGATCAATGGAATACCGGGCAAAAAATTAGGGCAATGAAAGATTTTGGAGAATATGTTTATTCTCCTCAATGTCGCACAGAAGGATGTTGGGATTTTGTGGTTGATGAAGAGGGAGAGATTATTCTTGACTTTATTGGTAAACAAGAACGGATGACTCGAGATTTTGCTTTTGTTTGTGGTCGAACGGGTTTACCTAACATTAAGCTTTCCCGTAAAAATGCTTCTCAACATGATGAATATACAAAGTATTACACTGAGGAAATTCAAGAATTAGTGGCGAACAAGTTTGCAGCAGATATTCAGTTATTTAAATATTCATTTGGTGCAAAGTCTGTTCCTCCTTTGATAGCAGTCGCCCAATAATCAATTGCCATAAAGTAAATTTAAATCAAACAAGAGGTCAATATGTCAACAGTAGAACAACAAGAGATGATAGATATACAAAATGCTGAGGTAATGAGTCAAACTGATGACTCCTCTAAAAATAAACCAAGCAAGCTGATTATTCATTGTGGCTATCATAAGGTCGCTACAACAACTTTTAGAAAGATATTGAAACAAATTGCTCAGCAGTTTAACTGGGAGTTTCAATCCTGTAAACAGGATGAACTCAAAATGGGGACAGATGTTTTTATACAGAATCACAGTCAAATTGATTTATCTCGTTTACCTCCCCATGTTGGTTCTCATATTATCCGAGATCCCAGAGATTTAGTGATTTCCGGATACTTTTATCACCAATGGTGTACTGAAAAATGGTGTAACCAGAAAAGAAAAATATATGATGGTCGCAGCTATCAAGAGGTCTTGAATGCTTTATCCAAAGAAGAAGGAATTGCTTTTGAAATGGAGCGTTCTAGAAGTGCAATTGAAAATATGGCAAACTGGAACTACTCTAATCCCAACTTTATTGAAATTCGTCTAGAGGAATTATCTGCTAATCAAATAGATGTTTTCACCCGTATTTTTCATAAATTTGAACTGAATGATGCTCAAATAGAACAAGCTTTATCAATTGTCGAGAAACTAACATTTGAGAAATTATCGGGTCGTAAACCAGGTGAAGAAAATCGGAAAAGTCACTTTCGTAAGGGTGTACCAGGAGATTGGAAAAATCACTTTACAGAAGAACATAAGAGAAAATTCAAAAAAATGTATCCGGGTGTTCTCGTGAAGTTGGGATATGAACAAAATGAAGACTGGTAAAGTTCATTGCAGTAAAAGAGACATTTCATTCATCATCAGTAACAGATAGATTTAAAAATAGTGACTTCAACTCAAGAACAAGAGCAGCTTCGGCTCTGTCAAAATGAAACACCTAATTTGTACAGTGAATTTTCTCATCAGATTAGAGATGTTAAATCCTTAGGTTTCAGTTCAATTAAAAAGTTATCCTGTGCATCACCTGAGGAGATTAAACCCATTTTCGGGGAACCTGTAATTTATGAAATCAATATTGACGGTGTTTTGTTTGAAATGTTTGCTCATCTTAAACAAAATTCTCCTTTTCTCTACGTCTTTGGGCCGGCTGCAGTTGATCGTGTCAAAAATCATCTTCCTTACTTTCCTCGATGGAGTTGGGCTATCAACTGCCCCTACTCTGCTCTGTCCTTAAACGATCCAACGCTTTACCTCGGCGATCTAAAAGTAGGTTGGTTTCAAGGAACAGAAAAACAATATTATCTTCCCCTGAGTTGTAATTTAGTCACTCGTTTGGCAAACTTAATTAACCTGAAAACTCAAGATATTCTCTTCTGTGGTTCATCAGCAGGTGGTTTTAGTTCGCTGATGATGGCTGCATTTGTTCGTGAAGCTTCAGCATTTGTTGTCAATCCTCAGACAGATATTACACGAGATATTAAAAAACGAGTTAATCCTCTCCTAGAACTTTGCTTTTCAGGGATGACTCGACGAGAGGCTAAGAAAAAATTGATCTCACGATTATCGGTTCTTGAATATTGCCGTTCTATCGGTTATCTTCCTCGGATATTTTACTTACAAAATATTAATGATCATTCTCATTGGGAAAATCATTATCTGCCGTTTATTCAAGGAATCGGCAATCTAATATTAAAGTCTAATCTGGAGATAAATTCAGTCAAGTTCCATAGCGAACTTTACTCCTACCCTGGAAGTCATAAGGAAGGTTCTCAAGCCGTTACTGATGAATATTGGATACAAAGAGCGCAGGCTTTTATGCAATCCAAAGCGATATGAACTTTTGCGATGAATATTTAATTAAATTTACATCAATTCCCAGTACGTACTAATTTGATTGACTTTACGTCTCTAAGTCCTTTTCTTTTGACGTGAAATATACTGTTTAATCATTTTCTGAGGGATTGTTTCTGCCGTTGAGACAAAATACGAGCGAGTCCACATTGAGGGTAAGGTTTGGAGAGGCTCAAATTCCCGACGGAGATAACGAGCTGTATATCCTTTTATCCGATGAACCACTTGGTGAGGAGCCAGAGTGGGTGGGCAACTGACAAGAAGATAAACTGCATTGGGGTAGAGGTCTAATGTCAACACTTCTACCTCTAGGGTTTCACACACCTCACTAATGAGTTCTTTTAACCGAATGGCTACCATACCCCGCAAAACCTGACTTTTCCGTCTCACAACCCAGAGAAAGTGATAATGAATTAGAGAAACTGAAGTTGGATTGTGTCTATAGACTTGTTGCATAGACAAAAAAGTGTTATAGTGAACTTAGTGAAATCAAAACTCCAAGTTAACTAAGGTCAATGGGTGATGGACTTGTAGCTTGTCAATACCGACTTGAACCCATTATAACCTAGACTTGAACCCTAACCATAAGGAAATTTTCATCATGAAAAAACAAGAACTAATCCAACGCATTGCTGAAGAAGTTAACGTTCCTAAACCGAAAGTCAAAGCGGTTGTGGATAAAGTTTTTGACATTGTTGCCGAAGAAATTGCTAAAGGTGAAACGGTCAGTGTACCTGGATTAGGAAAATTTACCACTCAGGAACGTCCTGCTACCACCAGAACTAATCCAGAAACAGGTGAAACTGTAGAAGTTCCTGCCAAGCAAGTGGTTAAATTTAAACAGGCAAAACCCAAAGCTGAAAAAGCAGAAGCTACCCAAGGATAGTCTAGCGACACATTCGTGATTGAATAGAGCCTAACTACCATTAACCATTAACTATCATATTGCTCCCCATCCTATCTCACCTGATGATTGAGTTGAGAATTGTTAGGGTTGGGAGCCTATTTTTATGGACAGCTATCTCTGTTATAATTCAGTGATAGTCAGTCAATAGATGAGACTGTTATCTGATTGAAGACGCTTTTTATAGATAACTATAGTAATGAACCGACCTATTCTGATTCACCATCATATTTTTAAGAATGCAGGAACTTCATTTAACCATGCACTTCAACAATGCTTTGGGAAAGACTTCTTTGAATTTGACTTACCCAATCATCAAGTCGTGACTTCAGAGCATCTTCAACAGTTTATTCGCAGCCATCCTCAAGCACAAGCGATTTCTAGTCATCATGCTTGTATGCCTGTTATAAACGAAGAAAACTCTCAGTTTTTATCATCTGTCTTGTTGAGAAAACCTCTCTCTCGAATTCAGTCCATTTATAAGTTTGAACGACAGCAAAAAGTTCAAACTGAAGAAGCTATTAAAGCTAAAGTTCTTAACTTTAAAGACTATGTCTTATGGCGATTAGAAGCGACACCAACGATGTTTTGTAACTATCAAACCTATTATTGTTCTCGTACCCGGAATCATCATCGGATTCCTACAGAAAAAGATCTGGCTGTTGCTATTCAAAATTTGCAAAATTGCTTGATTGTGGGAACAGTTGAGCGCTATGAAGAAAGCTTAAAGGTTGCTCAGTTCAAACTTCGTCAGTTTTATCCTAATATACATTTAACTTCCTCCCACCTTAACATAACTTCAAAAGTGATTCAATCTGAAGCGGTTGTCAGAGCTAAATTAGTGGTAGAATTAGGAGAAGAGGTGGTCTGGCGGATTGAACATCAGAATCAGTTAGATCAACAGCTTTATCAAGTGGCAGATGAAATCTTAAATTTTAATCTGTTATCAATGGGACAAAATCAGATTGCTAGAGCTAAATCATAGAGAGAGTCGGGTTTAGCTCTGCAAAAAAGTGATGAGCATCAGGGTGTTTTGGAATTCATTTTGTAAAAATATGCTCAACTTAATATGGTTAATTCATCTCAGCATCAGGTGAGTCAATTGAATGCTCAGCAAAAGTTAGAGTTGGCTAAATTTCATTATCGTACCGTCCAAACTCTAATTCAGCAAGAGGAATGGCAGGAAGCAATAACTCAACTACAGCAAGCCATTGAACTGGCACCTAACCTGCTCGAAGCCCATTGGCAACTCGGTAATATCTGTTTAAAGTTAGAGCGGTGGTACGATGCAGTCACAAGCTATCGAAATGCAATTAAGCTGCAATCGGATAATTCTCAACTTTATCATAGCTTAGGAGATGCTTTACTTCACTTGGAAAAATGGGAAGAAGCGATACAAGCTTATCAACAAGCCATTCAACTTAATCCCAAATTTTCATGGTCTTATAATAACATAGGAGACGCATTTTTAAAGTTACAAAACTGGGAAAAAGCTACACAAGCCTATCAAAAAGCGATTCAATTAAATTCTGACTTTCATTGGTCTTATTATAATTTAGGAGAAGCTTATTCTCAATTATACCAGTGGGATGAAGCGATCGCGGCTTATCGTCAAGCCTTGCAAAAACAGCCAGATTTGTTAATGGCTTATGAGAAATTAGGAAATGCTCTACAACAGCAAAGTGTGGTTTATAAAAAAGAAGCCGTTAAAGCCTATCAAACAGCAATCCAGTATGAGCCTGACAATTTAGAACTGTATCATAAAGCGTTAGACTTACAACCCAATAATCGATCACTTTATCTACAACTTTGTCAAGCACTGGCTCGGCAAAATGAATTTGATGAAGCGGTCATCTTTTTTCAGATGGGATTACAGGCTCAACCTGAAAAAGCGGATATTGCTTCAGAATTTAACTTACTAGAAATTGGGGATGATTGCTTGCAAAAAGGGAAATTACAAGAAGCAATTTTCTTTTATCAACAAGGACTGTATTATCACCCCGATAATACCTTATTAGCTTGGCAACTACAAAATGCAATTGCCTTAAAGAATCGAGAGTTTGCTTACCCGATTGAAACAATCAAAAAACTGCGATTAGAAGATCCTAAAGCATTCAGTTTACCGACGAGTGAGTCTCCCATTGTCTCAATTATTATTCCCGTTTATAATCAAATTCTCCACACCTATAATTGCTTGCGTTCTTTGTTAGATATAGACAGTGAAGCAATTCCTTTTGAGGTGATTGTTGTTGACGATCATTCTAGTGACAATACCCAAGAAGTATTAGCTGGTATTTCTGGTATTCATGGGGTAGTCAATTCAGAGAACTTAGGATTTATTGGTTCTTGTCAGCGCGGTGCGAGTTTAGCAAAAGGAGAATATCTGTTCTTTTTAAATAATGATACGGTTGTTCTGCCCAACTGTATTCAAGAACTCCTCAACACGTTTAAAGTTTTCCCCAATACTGGCTTAGTGGGAAGTAAATTACTCTATCCCAATGGACAACTGCAAGAAGCCGGTGGTATGATTTGGCAAGATGGTTCTGGATGGAATTATGGTCGTCTAGATCATCCCAATAAACCCGAATATTGCTATCTGCGAGAAGTGGATTATTGTTCCGGTGCTGGAATTATGATAACCAAGGCACTATGGGAGAAAATTGGCGGTTTTGATTCTCGTTATAAACCCGCTTATTATGAAGACACTGATCTGGCTTTTGAAGTCCGAAAAGCAGGCTACAAGGTTTATTATCAACCCTTAGCTCAAATTGTTCATTTTGAGGGGATTTCATCAGGAACAGATGTGACTCAAGGCATCAAGAAATATCAAGTTATTAATCATCAAAAATTTGCTGAAAAGTGGAAAACAGCTTTAAAAAGCCATCGTCCTAATTCATTAGAGCCTAATTTGGAACGGGAAAGAAATGTCAATCAGCGCCTTTTAATGATTGATGCTTGTATGTTAACGCCCGATCAAGATTCAGGCTCACAAACGGCATTTAATTTAATTAAAATCTTTCAATCTCTGGGATATAAAGTCACCTTTGCTCCAGATAATCTTCTGTATGTTGAGCAATATACCTCTGATTTACAACGAATTGGAGTGGAATGTTTATACTGTTCTCATGTTTCTTCAATTGCCTCCTATTTAGAAAATTATGGACCGTTGTATGATGTAGTTTATATTGCTCGTTTAGAATGTGCGGAAAAATATATTGATGAGGTGAGAAAATCTGCGCCTCAAGCCAAGATTATCTACGATACTGTTGATTTACACTATCTCAGGGAAGTTCGAGAAGCTAAACTCAAAAATAATCTAGAACTTTATGAAAATGCCCTGATTACCAAGTCAAAAGAATTAGGTTTGATGGAAAAGGCAGACTGTACTTTAGTGGTGAGTCAGGCAGAAAAGAAACTTTTAGAAACAGAAAATCCTCAGCTTAAAACCATTCAATTTTTCCCAATGCCCCGAGATATTTATGGTGCAGAACGAGGATTTGACTGCCGCAAAAATATTTTATTTATTGGCGGATTTCAACATACTCCTAATGTGGATGCGGTTCTCTATTTTGTGCAAGAAATCTTTCCCCTTGTCAAGGGACAGGTTAAGGATATGAAGTTCATTATTATTGGTAGTAATGCACCCAGTTTAGTATTGGAACTCGCTTCAGAAGATGTCATCATTACTGGTCATGTTCCCGATATTTCCGACTACTTTAATACTTGCAAACTATCAATTGCGCCCCTAAGATATGGAGCGGGTATTAAAGGAAAAATCTTAACCAGTTTTAGCTACGGCTTACCGGTTGTCGCAACTTCTATTGCAGCCGAAGGTATGGGCATTCAAGATGGACATGATGTTTTAGTTGCAGACAGTGTCAATGATTTTGCACAAAAAATTGTGGCACTCTATAACAATCAAAAACTGTGGAATCACATCTCCCAGAATTCAGTTCAAACCATGAATGAGCGATATTCTATGGTTGCCGTGACAGAGCGGTTTAAAACATTATTCAATTCTTTAGGAGTTTCTGTTAGTGAGGTTTAGTGAGTTGAAAGATCAGCTTTTTCCATTCAGAAGACTCGGTAAAATCTCGAACTTGAAGGTTTTCTCCTTTCTGTTGTGAAAATTCTGTAAAACTTTTAATCCAATCCGAAACGGTTTTGGTTTTTGAAGCAGAACTCCATCGCAGAGATTGTTGTAAATAATTAACCATTTGGGCAATTTCTCCCTGACGATAGGAAGACCAAGCTTCCCAAACCAGTAACTGATATTGCTGTTGACGTTCTGATGGAATTTGAGTGCAAACAAATTGCTGATAATGAAGTCGATCTAACTCTGTTTGAACTTGAAGCCAATGAGATTTAACTTGCTGTAATTCAGCTTGTGTTTGCTGTTGCTGAAATTGAGATTCTTCAAGGGCTTGCTGCAGTTGATAAACATGATCTTGGGACTTTTTTAATGCAGCTTGCAGTTGAGTCACTGACATTTGATCAAGTTCAGTTGTTTCTAGGTTAATTGCATCCATAAATTTGAGCTTGTTGAAATCCTTGACTTGATTTTAGCAAATGAGCTGATTAATTAATCGCTGCCATGCTGGGGCTTGAATCAGACGGTAGGCTTCAAATGGATAGCCATAGTCTGAAGCATATTGAATCAGACTTTGAATCCAATCCGAAATCGTTTTTGTCACACTATAAGGAGTATATTGAAGAGACTTTTCTAGATAATTTACCATTTCATCAAGATGATTGGTGTAATACAATCTCCAGGCAATCCAAACGAAGGTTCGGTAATAAGAGTGAGGTTTAATTTGAGCAATGGTATCAGGCAGATCAGAACGGCTAAAAAACTGATCTCGAACGCCTTCGCATTCTTGGGCTTGAATTAGAGTATTTAAGGAGTCATTATTCTCATGCTCTCGATAACAAACTAACACTTGCTCAACCCAACAGGTTTGACATCCATTTAAAGCTAATCGTAAGACTAAATCCACATCACAGGCTTGCTTAAATTCGGGATTTAATCCGCCAATTTTTAGCAACTTTTCTCGACGAAACATCATGGCACTGAGTAAAACTGGCATCCACTGGAGCCAATTTTCTAAGTTTAATTCTGGCACTCGATGCCAGGGTTCTACATCGGCAATAAATTCTGCAATTGCGTTAATTCTGCGCCAGCCACTATGAACCATTGCTACATCCGGGTACTGCTGAAAACATTCCACTTGTCGGGCTAATTTTTCAGGTAAAAAGATATCATCATGATCGAGAAAAGCAATCAATTCTCCTTTGGCTATTTTCAGTCCGTGATTACGAGCTTTAGCAACGCCTTGATTCTCCTGATAAACATAATGAATTTGATTGAAATACGGTGCTAAAACTTGATAAGTTTTATCTGTAGAACCATCATCAATCACGATAATTTCGTAATGTTGATAAGTTTGAGCGAGAATACTCTCTACTGTCTGAGTAATGTAGCGATCGCAATTATAAGCTGGAATAATAACGCTCACCAATGGTGTTAAGCGAGCAGACCGGGATTTTTCCTGATCAGAGGGACTTGTCATTGATCTTCAACGGGATTATTATTGAATCAGAACCAATAGTCAAGGTCTATTGTCCATATCTTAGAATAAAAGAAGTGGACAGCTTGAAAAACTGATAGCCAAACAATCTTATTTAGAATATCATAGTCAAAGACATATCCCAATTTCTCTACAACAATTGACTTCAGCTCAGTCTCTCCTAAACACTGCCAGGACCCTCGTCCAACAACAACGGTGGGAAGAAGCGATCGCCCACTATCAAACTGTCCTGCAACAGCATCCAGACTGGGGTGAAGCCTATCTAGAACTCGGTAACGTTTTCCTGCATTTAAAACGATGGCAAGATGCGGTGCATTGCTATCAACAGGTAATTCAACTTCAGCCCCAAAACCCTCAAGCTTATCATAATTTGGGGGATGCTTTTTCAAAGCTACAACGCTGGGAAGAAGCAGTAACGGCTTATCAACAAGCCATTCAACTCAAGCCGAATTTTTCTTGGTCTCATAATAATTTAGGAGATAGCCTACTTCAGTTAGGGCGCTGGGAAGACGCGGCAACGGCTTATCAACAAAGTATTCAGCTCAACCCCGATTTTGCTTTATCTTACCACAATTTAGGGGATGCCTATTTGCAGATGCAGCAGTGGCAAGAAGCGATCGCTGCTTATCAACAAGCGATTCAATGCGATCCCAATTTTGCTTGGTCTTATTATAACTTAGGAGAGGCTCTCACTCAACAGCAGCAATGGATAGAAGCCCATCAAGCTTATCAAAAAGCCATTGATATCACCTCAGATTTACCTCAAATTCATGCTAAGTTAGCGGCAACTTTAAAGCAGCAAATTCAAATTGAACAAGTTCATTTATTAGAGCATTATCAGCAGCAAATTCAAGCCGAACCCGATGAAATTCAACATTATTATCAAGCCTTAGAATTAGATCCTAATCAGGCAGAAATTTATTTAGGTTTAGGAAAAGTTTTAGCAAAAAAAGGGCAACTGGATCAAGCGATAGTGGCTTATCAGCGATCGCTACAACTTCAACCTGATTTGGAAGAAGCAATTGCTCAGTTAGAAAAACTCAGGCAACGTCCAGGGGTTCAGTGGAATCCCGAACCCTATCAATCGGATGAATTTTTAGGGTATGGCACTAAACTTGATTATGCTAAACAAGCTTTAGATATCCTTAATCATGTCGTGTTAGAGAATTTATTAAATACTGGATCACAGCTTTATTTTCCAGAAATAGAATACCCGAAAATCAGTATTATTTTAGTACTATATAACCGTGCAGAATTAACCTTAAGTTGTTTATATTCCATCCTGCGAAATCCATTTAAGTCTGTTGAAGTGATTATTATTGATAATAATTCAACGGATAAAACCCGCGAACTCTTACAAAAAGTTCAGGGTGCTAAAATTATACTCAATTCAGAAAATTTACATTTTCTCCTCGCTTGTAATCAAGCCAGTAAAATCGCAACAGGAGAATATTTGCTGTTTCTTAATAATGATGCTCAGCTATTGGGAGATAGTTTAAATGTTGCCATAGAAACCATTCAATCTTCTAAGGATATTGGTGCAGTAGGTGGAAAAATTATCCTTCCCGATGGTAGCTTACAAGAAGCTGGTAGCATCATTTGGCAAGATGGTTCTTGTTTAGGATATGGTCGGGGAGATTCTCCTCATTCTCCTCAATATATGTATCGTCGTGCGGTCGATTATTGTTCCGGTGCTTTTCTTCTGACACCACGAAACCTATTTTTAGAATTAGGGGGATTTGATGAAGATTATCAACCCGCTTATTATGAAGAAACCGACTATTGTGTGCGGCTGCAAAAGTTAGGAAAACAAATTATTTATGATCCGAATATTGCAGTTATTCATTATGAGTTTGCCAGTTCCAGTCATAAAAGTTCGAGTGATCATGCGATCGCATTAATGGAGCGAAATCAGCAATTATTGATTAAAAAGCATCAAGATTGGTTTTACAAACAATATCCACCGGACTTAAAAAATGTTTTATTGGCTTGTCATTCGCCTCGAAAACAACAGCCAAAACTACTCATGATTGATGATCGAGTGCCTCATCCTTATCTAGGTTCAGGCTATACTCGTAGTCATAAAATCCTTTCAATTATTGAGCAATTCGGATATTTAGTCACCTTATATCCAACGGATTTATCTTATCAAGAAGAGTGGACAAAAATTTATTCAGATATCCCTCAAACCGTTGAAGTCATGCGAGGCTATGGGTTACTTCAACTGGAAGACTTTTTAAAAGAACGTCCGGGATATTATGATGTGATTTGGGTGAGTCGTCCCCATAATATGGAACATTTAAATTACGTTATATCTCAAGCAGATGTATTAGGAAAAGCTAAAATTATTTATGATGCAGAGGCACTTTATTGTTTACGAGAATTTGAACAGCAGCGACTCAAAGGAGAAGCGTTATCAGCAGAGGAAATGAAAATAAAGATTCAGCAAGAATTGGAATTAGCTCAAAATTGTGATCAAATTATTTCAGTTTCACCACAAGAACAGCAGCAGTTTCTAACTCATGGCTATCAAAAAGTTGCAATTTTAGGTCATTCGTTACAGGTTAATCCCACTCCGAACTTGTTTGAACAACGTCAGCATATTTTATTTGTGGGTTCGGTTTATGAAATGGAATCTCCTAATGCCGATTCTATTCTGTGGTTATGCGAAGAAATTTTACCTAAAATCCAACATCAGTTGGGAGAAAATATCAACTTATTAATTGCAGGCAATAATACAGTTAATCAGCTAAAACAGCGCATATTAAACTTGAATAATTATGGGATTAAAATGTTAGGAAAAGTAGAAGATTTAACTCAACTGTATAATCAAGCGCGGTTGTTTGTTGCACCCACTCGGTTTGCCGCTGGCATTCCCCACAAAGTGCACGAGGCAACTGCTTATGGCTTACCCGTAGTCACAACCCCCTTAATTGCAGCACAATTGGGATGGCAGCCTGAATCAGATTTACTCACGGCAGAGGACACTCAAGGGTTTGTTCAAGAGTGTATTAAGCTGTATCAAAATCCTCAACTTTGGCAGCATTTGAGAACCTCTGCTTTAAGTCGGATTCAAGTGGAATGTTCCCCAACAGTATTTTCAGAAACGGTTCAGTCACTTCTGAAAGAAACTTGCTGAAAACATGTTAAGAAAAAACTGTCCTGGCATCACTATTTTAGTATAGAATTTAGCTATCCAGATAAATGAACAGTATAGGTTATGGCAAAAGTATCTAAAAATATTTATCTTCATATTGGTCTTCATAAAACTGCATCAACAACCTTACAAAATTTTTTGAAAAACAATAAAAATGTGTTATTTAAGTTCGGATATCTGTATCCAGAGTCTGGGATGGTTTATAGTGGTAACCATAATTTAGCTTGGCACTTGAGTGAAGATAAAAGGTATCGTACTCAGTATGGAAGTTGGGATGATCTGCATACAGAAATTGCTGCAACATCAGTGGATAATATCATTTTAAGTTCAGAAGATTTTGAAATATTAAAGCCGCCGAAAATTAAGTTACTTAAATCAGAACTGAAACCTGATCATGTGAAAGTTATTGTTTATATTCGACGGCAAGATGCTCTCATTCAGTCTGTATATGCTCAGCAAGTAAAAGGGGGATCTAAAGTCAAATTTGAAGATTTTATCAAAAAAGCTACTAATTTCCAATCAAAAACTTCTCACCGTTTTCAATTTGATATTCATTTGCATCCCTGGGTTAAGCAATTTGGTCTTGAAAATATAATTATTCAACCTTTAGAAAAATCTCAGCTTTATCAGGAAGATATTTGTCTCGATTTTCTCAAAAATATTCAGTTTCCTGTATCCATTTTACGTCAGGATGAATCGGATGATTTTAAATGGTATTGTCAGACCCAAACATCTCATACAGATGAACTGATTGTACCTCAGAATAAAAATGAGTCTCCCAGTCATCAAGCCTTAGAAATCATGAGATTTACTTCTCAAGTTATTGATCAAAAGAATGACAAAAATAATCTAGGCTCAGAAAGATATTTAAAGTCTATCTTAAAATATTATCAAAATCATCCGTCTGAGCAGAATAAATTTAATCAATTGACTCGACAAGAAGCACTCAATATTTTAAATCTATTTGAAGAATCAAATAGTAATGTTGCACGTCAATATTTATCAAGGAAAGATGGTAAGCTTTTTTATGAAGATCCAAAAGAGCTAGAGGTCACTCAATTCGATATTTCCGAAATATCGCCAGATCAGCAGTTAGAAATTATACTAATTTTACTACATGACATTTGGAACAAGATCGATAAAATTTACCGAGATGTAGAGACTCTAAAATCCAATCAATTGAATAATCGTTAAAATCGAGATCTGCTTAAACTTAACGACCTTGTCTTCGTCCTAAAAACCAACCTAACAGATTAAAGTCCCCGCGCATTTTCTCCAGTTCTTGCTGATGATATCTAGCGGTTTCATAATACCATTGACAATGCTGTTGAAATGCTTCACGATACTGAACTTCTTGGTAAAATTCATGGGTGACTTGGTAGGCTTGAAAAATATCAGCAGCCGGTTGATAGATTTCTGGACGGAGTGATTCATCCTCAAAATACATTTTGACTTGATGATTTTCAGATTTTTTAGTTGCGATAGTTAGATTCAATTGAATCCTGCCAAAAGCAGCAACTGGATATTTCTATCATTCTAGCTGATCTCAAGGGAGCAGGTTTGAGAAGCCGCTTGAACTTAAAAGCAAAAACCTCCTGCCTCCAACATAGCTGCCTACTCCCTACCCCCTACACCCTACTGCCTCTAAGATAAATCTCTCGATCGGTTATACACTAGACCGGAACGTCTGATTATAATGTGGTAGTAAAGGGTATATCTTGGAACATGAAGCCAAACTGGATTGGAAGTGGACTTCCAAAGGCTGAAGTACAGATGGGTCATGTGTTCCACTATTCAACCAGTGACTATTAAGGAGACAAAAATGTCTGAGACTCCAACTGAAACTCCCAATAATACCGTGCCTCAAGCGACTAACATCGATTCTTCTCCGTCCTTTATCGACCAAGTACAGACAAAAACGAGTACAATCCTCAGTAGTTGGAAGTTGAAGGCTGGCTTAGCCATACTCACAGTACTGGGTGTGTTTTTATTAATCTTTTTCTGGCCCCATTTAGTTGCGGTTCAAGGCATGAAAGGATGGTCAGCCAGTTCAGGGGCAAAGCCTATTTCTTGTATGATAAAAGATACGAATGATGATGGATATGTGAGTTGCAGTGCTTTACTGGAAGAGGAAGTTGTGCCTTTAGAATGTGGCGCAAGTATATTTAATGTCGGTTGTCGAATTAATTATGGGGCGGCTGCACCTAGCATTAAAGTGAAAGCCAGAAATAAAATATAAGGGTTAATCGAATCATCAATTGATTTAATCAAGGCGAGTTGAGAGATAAGGGGCTTTAATCAAAAGCCTCTTACCCTTGATTAATAGCTGTTGAAGAAACAGGAGAAATGAATTACCCATTTCATGAAAATTGATGTTGAACTCATTTTAAGCATTGATAAAAGTCAGAGTGCATCTATCTTCGATTGCAGGGTGTAGAGAGAAAGTGTCAAGAGCAATGACTTCTCTGCTAGCCTAAGAATTTATCATGATAAAATAGAAAGATTAAAGCAAATATCAAGCTCGTAAAATCTTAATGAATTGGATGAGAGATATCAAAACGAGATAGCTCAATCAAAACCTATATTTATCGGGGATAGAATTGTGGCTCATACTTTTTTAATAGAATCTGGTCAATGGATCATTGAAGGGAACTGGATTGATCGCAATCATCAGCCCATAATTGTTAAGGGAAGAACCTTAGTGGCCTGGAATCAGGGGGAGTGGTTTAATATGGTCACTAAACTGATCTTTCCCGGAAGCGATCGCAATGATTTTCTTTTAAAATATCGGGGACGTTTAGGAAATCAAGAACGGCAATATACTTTTGTATTACAACATAGCGAACTGGGTAATGTTGAAGGAGAAGGAATGATTACACCAGAGTCCATTGTTCAACGGTATTGGGTGTTAGGAGACGAACGTCAACGCCGCAGTGGTTTTGAAACATTACGGCGGTTAGATGAAAATCATTACCATTATTCGAGTGCTATTATGACGGGATCGACCTTGAATTTCTTGAGTGTGATGGAGGCTACACTAGAACGAAAACACTAAGAGAAGAGTGAATGATATCAGATCAATTTTTTAAAATAAAAACTATAATTCAGTATTAATCTTGTCTATTGTATAGATAAAGAAAGAGAAAGCTATTTTGTGGTAAAACGTCACTAATCAGATATTATTTAGGATTACTGTATCCTTGAATTGAGATAGGCAAAGAAGAGGCGGCAATCGAGATCAGTTACTAAAAGTACATCAGGAGAATTAACATGGTCATTCAAACAGAAAAGAGATACTATACCCCCGAAGAATACTTAACACTAGAAGAGAAAGCTATAGACAGACATGAATATCGAGATGGAGAAATTATTACTATGACGGGAGGGACAACAAATCATAATCAAATTGCGCTGAATTTCTGTCGTAAATTTCCTTTGACAATTGAAAATCAAGATTATTATCTCTATATCAATGATGTTCGCTTATGGGTAGCGCAATATCGCTTTTACACTTATCCTGATGTGATGATTATTAAAGGAAAACCAATCTATCAAGGAACAAGTAAAGTAAACGTTACTAATCCTTCAATCATTCTGGAAGTCCTTTCTAAATCGACGCGGGATTATGATCGAACTGATAAATTTAAATATTATCGTTCTCTTCCTGAATTTCAAGAATATATTTTAATAGATCAATATCGATTTTATATTGCTCAATATTTTAAGCAAGCAGAGGGGCAATGGATTTTCAATGATTATGAAGGGGGAGAAGCCGTTTTAAAGTTGGCTTCAATAGATTTTGAGATTTCGTTTCTAGATTTATATGAAAGAGTAGATTTTGAGTTAGATGAAGCGTAATTCCAAAGTAGTTTTATTAGATATTTCTTAAATTTCAAATAAAGTTTTCATCCGTTTCCGAATCCAAATCAAAGGATTCTTACCGATATCTTCATTTGTAATAATTCCTAAATCTCTTAACATTTGTTGCCGTTGAATCAATTCTTGTTCTCGCTCAACCAACTTTTCAGCAATTTGATCTGCCAGACGAGGGTGACTGGATAAAAACCGTTGAAATACATCTCGGCTCACTACAAATAGAATTGTTTTTTCTAAAGCTTTTACACCGGCTGAACGGGGAATTCCTAGAATTAAAGCTAGTTCCCCGAAAAAATCTCCGGCATATAAATCCCGAATATGTTTATTGTTTTTTTCTGAAATAATTTCCACTGACCCGGATAAAATAATATGAAATGCATCTCCGGGATCATCTTCGTGAAACACAAATTGTTCAGCCAAGAAAGTTTCACGATAACCAATTTCAATCAATTTTAATAACTGTAATTCCGAGAAATTATCAAAATAGGTCACCTGTCTGAGTAAATCCCTTAAGGACAATTTTTCTGGAGAATAAGCCTCAGAATCTACTGAATTCTCCATTTCTTCGGGAGCGTTTTGTTGAGAAATACCCGTAAAAGCAGCTTTTAAATCTTCCGGATTTCTAATCCATAAATCTTGCTGACTCACGGGAATCCGAATGTGATGTTGATGCAAAGCATTTTGAATAATATAATTCAAAGCACTCTGAATTGGCAACCGAGCACGAGGTTGATTAATCCAAACTAACAGTTCAAAATGTATCCCATTTTCTCCAAATTGACTCAGCCAAACTTGAGGCGCGGGATGAGACAAAACTCTGGGTTCACGCCGCGCAGCAGACAGTAAAACTTCTGTCACTAACACAGGATCGCTGCCATAAGCCACGCGCACAGAAATATGAATCCGACTACTGGGATTTCCATGACTCCAATTAATAATTCGATTACTGACTAAATTAGAATTCGGCACAATAATTGAAATCTCATCATTAGTAACAATGATGGTTGAACGCAGGGCAATTTTGCGGATGGTGCCTTCTAAATCATCCATTTCCACATAATCCCCCACTTTAATCGGTTGTTCTAGGAGTAAAATTAAACCACTGACAAAGTTTTGAGCCAGTCCTTGAAAACCAAATCCAATGCCAATCCCTAATCCTCCCGCTAAAAAAGTCAAAGAACGCAGATCTAAACCCGCTGCTTGGGGAACACAAATAAACCCTAAAGTGATGGTAAAATAACGAAAAATTGTGGCGATCGCTTCTCTGCGTCCTTCCCCTAATCCCAATCGAACTAACAGTCGATCCCGTAACCAATTACTTAAAAATTGAGCAATTAAGAAAATAATAACGAGGGCAATAATAATTTTTAAAATCAGACTGATAGAAATTTCAATCTCACCAATCTGTATGGGTGCAGTTAAAAATTGATAAAAAAACTGTATAATATTTTGAATTAGACTCATAAGAATCTATCGTTTCGTCCTTGAGGAATAAATGAATTTAGGTTGAACCGAGGTGAAGGGTGACGAAGGATGTAACTCAAGATGCTCATCCAATAATTGAACCATAGCGGTGAATGAATGCCCTCGGTTGAAAAATTTGTTTGTTATTGTAATCGATTCTGGAATTGTCATGGTACATCATACCCTCAAAGCCACCTGCGAAACAGTTCATTTAGGGGGGTTTTCTTCGGAACTTCCACCCGCTTTATTTGTTGCTTCTGGGGATTCAATTGAGGTAGAAACCTATACCGGATTTAAACTCTATCAGCAGGCTCCAGCAGGCTTTCTAACCCCTGAATTCATCGAAATTTGTCAAAATCTATCCCCAGCCCGTCAAGTCGGCCCTGGCCCCCATTTATTGACTGGCCCCATTTATATTGAAAACGCTCAACCGGGGGATGTGTTGGAAGTTCGCCTTAAAGCCATTTCCCCCCGTTTAGCAGTTGGGTTTAATGCCATTCGTTCCGGGTGGGGTGCTTTACCGCAACAGTTTAGTCAATCCCGACTGCGTTTTATTCCCCTCAATTTAGACCAAAATACAGCCGAGTTTCCCCCCAATAGCGGCATTCAAATTCCCCTCCATCCCTTTTTTGGGATTTTAGGCGTGGCAACCCCTGAGACGGCACGTTCTTCCATTCCGCCGGGAGTTTATGGGGGCAATTTAGATAACCCCGAATTGCAGATGGGTTCCCGTATATTTTTACCCATTTTTGTCCCTGGGGCTATGTTTTCCATTGGAGATGGACACGCCGCCCAAGGCACTGGAGAAGTGAATGGGACAGCAATTGAAACCTCGATGAATGGCACAATTGAGTTGCATTTACATCCCCATAAAGCGCTGAAAGCCCCCATTGTAGAAACCCCTTCGAGTTGGATCACCATGGGGTTTGGTGAAACCTTAGATCAGGCATTTGAGAGGGCTTTACAACAGATGATTCAGTTTCTGCAAACGGTGATGAAATTGGAGGCGGAAGAAGCTTATGTGTTGTGTTCTCTTGCTGTTAATTTTCACATTACCCAAGTGGTGAATTCCCCTCAAAAAGGGGTTCATGGCATCCTTTCTAAATCCTTATTGCCACAGCAGCCATTGTTACCCTTTTAAAAATTATTGAGGGTTTTCAGTATTTTGAGACTCTAATATCGTTAAAATTTCCGCTTGAATTTTCTCTCGAAACTCCGGGTCAGTTTGTTGTCTACGGGTGATTTCGTTAAAACGAGTCACCGTTAAATTATGACGTTCAATCATTTGCCGCGCTTGATCGCAATAACTCACCGCAATTTGCGGCGCATTACCCGGTAGGGCATTAATACTACTGGGTTGATCGCAAACAATGCGAGGGACTTCCCCGACAATTTGCTTAATTTCGTTAACCACCTGATAACGTCTTGATTCTAAAGCAATTGCCGCTTTAGCATAGTTAGTAATTTCTTCGGCAGTAAACTCCGGTTGAGTTTGGGCGAAAGCCGTTGTACTGAATTCCAGTGTAACAGTATGAGGAACCATTCCTGGAATGAGACCACTTAACCAACCACTGGTGGAAATGGTACTGATCACTAACACTTTTGAGAATAATCGATTCAGATCAGAAGAAATAGCCATAATAATTCATACAGATTCAATAATATTTCTGAGGGTTTTGAGAGGATAGGATGTAGGGTATAGTAGGCAGTCAACCATCTGGCAATCGTGAAGAAAAAAGCGAATAAATCCAGAGATCAGCAGGATGTTAATGGTTTCTCTTTTGACTAGACTAATCCCCTGTTTCTTAGTTGCCCAAACTTTGTTGTAAGCGCAGTAACTCGCTTTGAATTTGTTCTTTTAATTGAGGATTCGATTGTTGCTGCTGGGTAATTTCATTAAATCGACTAATGGTTAGATCGTTACTTTCAATGATAGCCTTTGCCTGAGTACAATAGTTAACCGCGATCGCTCGAACTTCAGGTTGCAATTGATTAATACTACGGCTTTGATTACAAACCACGGTTGGCACCTCATTACCCACACTACCTCTAATTTCGTCATAAGCCGCTTGCCGTCGGGGTTCCATCCCTAACACAGCACGGGCATAATTGCTAATTTCTTCAGCGGTAAAGGTTGACGCAGTTTGGGCTTGTGCGGGCAGACTCCCAACTCGGTTAGAACTCACAGAAGAATAAGGCACAACCATGGCCATCAATGCTAAGCTTGATAAGCCACCAATCGTTAAAGATTGAGCCAATTTTCCCAAAAGATTGCTCAACTCACACCTCAAGACACACTTCATACAATCTCTCCTCAATTCAATTGTTCAGCTATTCTGCTGGGGGATATCTATATTCAAGCCATTTTGGCACTGACACCAAGGGCTTGAATCTACTTTAGTTTATCGAAATGAGCATGAGTAGCTCTATTGTGTTGAAGTATTTTAGGTCGAAGATGTTCCTGAGTTGAAGATGGACCTCAGGAAAATGGGGACACCACGAGACGAGGTGAGAGATAAGGCAGATGGCTTGATAGGCGATTCTCTTGAGAGAGACGCTACGGGATACGCCTTTAGGCATGGGGAGTGTCAACAGATTGTGAGAGACTAAACTCAAGCGATCCCTCAATTGAGTTGTCAGCGGTGAAGCGGATCTCTGCGATCGCCGCGATCGCCTGAAAAATCTAAATTTCTCCTGATGTAATAACAGACGATTGAAATAGATGGCAGTATTCTCCCTATTGATTAATCAGTATTCATCAATCGCTCATATCGACATATTTTTGGCATTCAAAAGTTTATGAAATATCCAATTGTTTTACAAAATAGTGAAGAAGATTGTGGTGCAGCTTGTCTGGCTTCAGTGGCTAAATATTATGGACGAACATTTACCCTTTCTCATCTGCGAGAAGTGTCTGGGACAGGACAACAAGGAACAACGCTTCTCGGTTTAAAACAAGGGGCAGATACCATGGGATTTAATGCCCGACCCATGCGGGCTGACCCCAGTATTTTAGATCAATTAGAACATGCTCCATTACCGATGATTATTCATTGGCAAGGCTATCATTGGGCTGTTTTGTATGGTAAACACCGCCGAAAATATGTGATTGCTGACCCGTCTGTGGGTGTGGTTTATCTAACCAAATCTGAACTGCAAGATGCTTGGAAAGATTGGGTTTGTTTATTACTTGAACCTGATCCAGAACGCTTTTTTCTTAAAACTAGTGATGCTGCCACCACCCTCTGGCGTTGGGTCAGACGCATTTTAACATTTCGCCCTATCTTAACTCAAGTTTTAACCATTAATATTGTTTTAGGGGTGCTGTCTATTGGCTCTCCGTTTTTAATTCAAATTCTCACCGATGATGTGTTAGTTCGGGGAGATTTACAACTGCTGACTGGGGTTGCCATTGCCGTAGTGGTGATGAATATTTTCAGCAGTGCATTAGAACTGGTGCAATCCAATTTAATTGTACATTTTGCCCAACGGCTTGAACTGGGAATTGTTTTAGAATTTGGCCGTAAACTGCTGCATTTACCCTTGAATTTTTATGAGACGCACCGCAGCGGCGATATTGTTAGTCGTCTCAAAGATATCCGAGAACTGAATCAACTAATTTCTCAGTTTATCGTTAGTTTGCCGAGTCAGTTTTTTGTGGCGCTGGTCTCTTTAGTAGTCATGTTAATTTATCATGTTCCTTTAACTCTTTCTGCCCTATTTATTGGGGCACTGATGACCTGCTCAACAGTAATTTTACTGCCCCTATTACAACAAAAAACTCGGCGATTCTTTGCATTAGAATCTGAAAACCAAGGGGTTTTAGTGGAAACCTTTAAAGGGGCATTAACCCTGAAAACAACAGCCAGTCAAGAACAACTTTGGGAAGAGTTACAAGGGCGTTTTGGACGATTAGCAAATTTAGCATTCCGAACTACACAAATTGGGGTTGTCAATGATGTCTTTTCAGGGGTAATTAGTGGGGTGGGTAATGTTGCGATTCTCTGGATTGGGAGTCAATTTGTAATTACTGATGCTTTGACAATTGGTCAACTGCTTGCCTTTATTACCTTAAATCGAAATATTAGTGGTTGGGTAGAATCCTTAGTGAAGTTTGTCGATGATTTAACCCGTGTCAGAACCGCTAATCAACGTCTGGCTGATGTGATTGATGCCACTACTGAAATCCAGGATCGAAGCAAATTACCCTGGGTGAATATTCCAGCTTATGCGGATATTGTATGTAGTGATTTATCTTTTGCTTATGGCGGGCGAGTCAATTTACTAGATGATTTTTCCGTTGCCTTTCCAGGTGGAAAAAATATTGCGGTAATTGGTCGTTCAGGTTGTGGTAAAAGTACTTTAGCCAAACTCATTACTGGATTATATTCCCTACAATCCGGTAACATTCGGTTTGATGATTATAACCTACAAGATTTATCCCTGGAAAGCTTACGAAAACAGGTGGTTTTAGTGCCTCAGGATGCTCATTTTTGGAGTCGAAGCATTTTAGAAAATTTTCGGATGGGACATCCGAGTTTACCCTTTGACCGAATTATTCAGGCTTGTAAAATTACAGGGGCAGACGAATTTATTAGCCAACTTCCTGAAAAATACCAAACGATTTTAGGGGAATTTGGCGCGAATCTTTCCGGGGGACAACGACAAAAGTTAGCGATCGCCCGTGCCATTGTTACCGATCCCCCGATCCTAATTTTAGATGAATCTACCGCCAGTCTTGACCCAGTTAGTGAATCAGAAGTATTAGATAAACTCTTGTATTTCCGACGAGGAAAAACCACCATTTTAATTAGTCATCGTCCTCAAGTGATTAACAGGGCAGACTGGGTGATTTTACTGGAACAAGGTCGCCTGAAAATGGAAGGCTCCTTAAAGGATTTACAAGAACTTCCCGGTGAACATTTAACCTTTATTTCAGCTTAGTTTTTGGTCATTTGTGATTAGAGGGAACAGGGAACGGAGAACAGCTCATCTGGACAGAAGGCAGAATGTTTTTCTCCCCATCTCCCAAGTCTCTCCACACCCTACACCCTACACCCCACTCCCCAATATTGACAAACCACCAATAACGAATGACTCATTACCAACTTCCCGGAATTTGAAATAAATCCCGAGATCCAGTTACCGCTTGCCCAAAGAAGAGGATGATAGCAATACAGTTTAATACGGTATGAGCAATTCTCCATTTTTTATCTTTATAAATTTCCGGTATAATCGCTAATGAAATAATCATTAAGATGGAAGCAGTAATCCCATAATAGTAATGAGAAATATACCACTGATTGCTGAGTCGCCAGACTCCATCTTGAGAACCCAAGATAATTAATCCAGCACTGGTTAGGGCTGCAAAGGTTCCTCGCCAGACCGGTTGGTTGGGTTTGGCTTTGTAGAGAAAGAATAGAGAAGCAATAGTAGCAACAAACATCAGCACCACAAAAATTGCCTCCGGCATTTTATCCGGTGAGAAGTCCTTAAATACCCCTTTAAAGGTCACGGAAGCAGCCAAGGCAATCAAACTGACTCCTACCACTAAACCAGTCAGCCAACGACCAATTTTTAAGTGTTCTCGACCAACAACGGGAGGAATTTTACTTTTACCGCCTGCTTCTGTAGTTTGTAGTCGTCGTTGACGGGTTTGCCATGCAAAGTTAACCGCTATCCCAATCACTGGAAAAACCACACCCACGGCTAGAGCTGGATGCACCAATGCCATTATATCCTTAAGTTCCATGACCATCTCCTCTAAATCAATTCAGATGCTTGTTTTGAGTGTAATGGAGACTGCCAAGATTGTGAGGTTAAGATTATTAGGGAGGGAGAGTCAGGAGTCAGGAGAGAAACTCCCGGTTGCCGTAGGCGTAGCCATAGCTGAAAGAAGTATGCCGTAGGCGTTGGCGTAGCCTCTCCGCGCCTGAGAAAGCCCATCCTCCGGAAGTATGGCTGTTGCCTACACCCCACACCCTACCCCCTACTCCCACAAATGACCAACAACCAATCACGAATAACAAATGACAACTCACCCAAATTTAGTTCCCGCTTTGGCAGCAGAGATGTTATAGTAGTATTTCTGCAATATATCTCCTAAAATTGAAGATTGGCATCTCCTAAAATCTCTAATCTCGAATACCCATGGCTAATATTAAATCTGCACTTAAGCGAATCCAGATTGCAGAACGCAATCGACTGCAAAATAAGTCTTACAAGTCAGCCGTTCGGACTTTGATGAAAAAGTATTTGATCGCGGTGGAAGATTATGGTGCGAATCCCAGCGCAGAAAAGCTAGAAGAAGTCAATCAACGGATGTCAGCAGCCTATAGCAAGATCGATAAAGCTGTTAAACGGGGCGTGTTTCATCGTAATAATGGGGCGCGGAAAAAATCAAGGTTAGCAAAAGCGCTAAAGCGTTATGCTCCAGCTTCGACAGAATCTGCAGCTTCCTAGTCTTAAATCGCTTGTTCTGGAAAGATAATCGGTTTTGAGGAACCTCCTCGGATCAATCTACTCTCTGGGGTAGACGTGAAATGGGTTCAGTTGGACTCTCAAGCCGAACGCGAGAGATTCTGTGTTGTGGGTCTTGAGCAATGACTGATTTCAATGATCGCATCCAGCCCAGTTATCCATTTAGAGTTTGAAGGTTCTAAAACCCCTGAATCATTGTCAGGGCGTTAAACTCTAAAGTAGATGAAAAACAAGGGAGTCCAGTGAGCAGCGAGAAGTCTGTTGAGATGCATCTGATTGATACACACGTTCATCTAAACTTTGAAAGCTTGGCATCAGACCTTGATGCGGTTCGGCAACGTTGGCAGCAAGCTGGCGTTGTTCGTTTGGTGCATTCTTGTGTTCATCCGGGGGAATTTAGTGACATTCAAGCGATCGCTGATCGGGTTCCAGAACTCTCTTTTGCAGTAGGGTTACATCCCCTAGATACCGAGAAATGGACGGCTCACTCAGCCGATCAAATTGTTGAGTTAGCCTGTTCGGATTCCCGAGTGGTCGCAATTGGTGAAATGGGTTTAGACTTTTATAAAGCCAGCGATCAATCCCAACAGGAAAAAATCTTTGAAGCCCAGTTGGAAATTGCTCATCATTTAAACAAGCCCGTGATTATTCACTGTCGGGATGCAGCCGCCCCTATGTTTAAATTACTCAAAACCTTTTGGGAGCGTCAAGGGCCAGTCCCTGGGGTAATGCATTGTTGGGGAGGAACCCCCGAAGAAACCCAATGGTTCTTAGATTTAGGGTTTTATATTAGTTTCAGTGGCATTGTCACCTTCAAAAATGCTCAATCCGTTCAAGCTTCAGCTCGTCAGGTCAGATTAGATCGGCTGCTGATTGAAACAGATTGTCCATTTTTGGCTCCGGTTCCCCACCGAGGAAAACGCAATGAACCCTCTTATGTGCAATACGTTGCTGATGCATTGGCTAAACTCAGAAACGTTCCCTTAGCAACCATTACACAGCAAACCGCTCAAAATGCTTGTCAACTGTTTGGTTTATCTCTTGAAGCCGAACCCCACACATTGTGAAAAGATGACACCCCAATTTCTCTTGAATTTCTAACTTTTTATTCTCAATTCTGCTTAACCTTTTCGAGTCAAGTTTGATACTTATTCTTCAGCGAATTACTACTATTGTCCATGACAACATCAGCGCCAAATCAGTCCCTTTTACCCGACTTAATTGATATCCAACGGTCGAGTTTTCGTTGGTTTTTAGAGACCGGATTAATCGAGGAACTAGAAAGTTTTTCTCCTATTTCTGACTATACCGGAAAATTAGAACTTCATTTTTTAGCGAAAAACTATAAGCTTAAAGAACCCAAGTACGATGTAGATGAAGCAAAACGGCGGGACAGTAGCTATGCCGTCCAAATGTATGTCCCTACCCGTTTTATCAACAAAGAAACTGGAGAAATCAAAGAACAAGAAGTATTTATTGGGGATTTACCCTTAATGACAGAACGGGGCACCTTTATTATTAATGGTGCTGAACGGGTCATTGTTAACCAAATTGTTCGCAGTCCGGGGGTTTACTATAAATCAGAAATTGATAAAAACCAACGACGAACTTACAGCGCTTCTTTAATTCCCAACCGAGGCGCTTGGCTGAAATTTGAAACCGATAAAAATGATCTGGTTTGGGTGAGAATTGATAAAACCCGCAAACTGTCAGCCCAAGTTTTATTGAAAGCATTAGGACTCTCGAATAACGAAATTTTTGATGCTCTGCGCCACCCCGACTATTTCCATAAAACCATTGAACGGGAAGGGGAATTTTCCGAAGAAGAAGCCTTAATGGAATTGTACCGGAAACTCCGTCCAGGGGAACCGCCAACGGTCGCCGGAGGAGAACAGCTTCTGAATAATCGTTTTTTTGACCCTAAACGCTATGATCTTGGTCGAGTTGGGCGACATAAACTTAACCGTAAACTGCGTCTGAATATCCCAGAAACCACGCGGGTGCTCACGCCAACGGATATTCTGGCGGCAATTGATTACCTGATTAACCTAGAATATGACATTGGAGAAACCGACGATATTGACCACCTTGGAAATCGTCGGGTGCGTTCGGTAGGAGAATTGCTACAAAACCAAATCCGTGTGGGTTTAAACCGCTTAGAACGGATTATTCGGGAACGGATGACAGTAAGTGATTCCGATGCCTTAACTCCTGCGTCCTTGGTGAACCCTAAACCCTTAGTAGCAGCCGTTAAAGAGTTCTTTGGTAGTTCTCAATTATCCCAGTTTATGGATCAAACCAATCCGCTGGCGGAATTAACCCATAAGCGGCGGATTTCGGCTCTCGGACCAGGAGGGTTGACACGGGAACGGGCTGGGTTTGCGGTGCGCGATATTCACCCATCCCACTATGGCCGCATTTGTCCGATTGAAACCCCAGAAGGGCCAAACGCCGGATTAATTGGTTCGTTGGCAACCCATGCACGAGTCAGTCACTTTGGCTTTATTGAAACGCCTTACTATCCCGTGGAAAATGGGCGAGTGTTGAAAGATCAACCTCCTGTGTATATGACCGCCGATGAGGAAGATGACCTGCGGGTCGCACCAGGGGATATTCGCATGGACGAGAACGGCTATATTATAGGGGATTTTGTCCCAGTGCGCTATCGTCAGGACTTTACCGAAACTACCCCTGACCAAGTGGACTATGTGGCGGTTTCTCCCGTGCAAATTATCTCTGTCGCCACCTCCTTAATTCCTTTCCTAGAACATGATGATGCTAACCGCGCTTTAATGGGATCGAACATGCAGCGGCAAGCAGTTCCCTTGCTGCGTCCCCAACGACCGTTGGTGGGAACCGGATTAGAAGCCCAAGCGGCACGGGACTCGGGGATGGTGGTGCTGACCCAAACCGATGGAGAAGTCAGTTATGTAGACGGGTCGAAAATTCGAGTGATGGCACCAGATGGACAGGAATATGAATACGAACTGCAAAAGTATCAACGTTCTAACCAAGATACCTGTTTAAACCAACGGCCATTGGTTTATGAAGGAGACCAAGTGATAGCGGGTCAGGTATTAGCCGATGGGTCTTCGACTGAAGGGGCTGAACTGGCGTTGGGTCAGAATATTGTGGTGGCTTATATGCCCTGGGAAGGCTACAACTACGAAGATGCCATCTTAATTAGTGAGCGTTTGGTGTACGAGGATTATTACACCTCCATCCACATTGAAAAATTTGAAATTGAAGCCCGCCAAACCAAACTTGGCCCAGAGGAAATTACTCGGGAAATTCCTAACGTCGGGGAAGATGCATTGCGCCAATTGGATGGTAACGGCATTATCCGCATCGGGGCTTGGGTCGAGTCCGGAGATATTTTGGTGGGGAAAGTCACTCCTAAAGGGGAATCCGACCAACCCCCCGAAGAAAAACTACTGCGGGCTATTTTCGGGGAAAAAGCCCGAGATGTCAGGGATAACTCCCTACGGGTTCCCAATGGCGAAAAAGGCCGCGTCGTGGATGTGCGGGTATTTACGCGGGAACAAGGAGATGAACTTCCTCCAGGTGCCAACATGGTAGTGCGGGTTTATGTTGCCCAGAAGCGTAAAATCCAAGTCGGCGACAAAATGGCAGGACGACATGGAAACAAAGGGATTGTGTCCCGCATCTTACCGATTGAAGATATGCCCTATCTCCCCGATGGTCGTCCAGTAGATATTGTCCTCAATCCCCTGGGTGTGCCCTCCCGGATGAATGTCGGTCAAATTTTTGAATGTTTGATGGGATGGGCCGGTGAAAACCTGAACCTACGGTTTAAAGTCATTCCCTTTGACGAGATGCACGGGGCAGAAATGTCTCGGGAAACCGTTCACGGTAAGTTACGGCAAGCCCGTGAGAAAAAAGGACAAGATTGGCTATTTAATGAAAATCATCCTGGTAAAACTCTAGTGTATGACGGTCGCACTGGAGAACCCTTTGACCAACCCATTACTGTTGGGGTGGCTTATATGCTGAAGTTAGTTCACTTAGTGGATGATAAGATTCACGCCCGTTCTACTGGCCCTTATTCTTTGGTAACCCAACAACCGCTGGGTGGAAAAGCCCAACAAGGGGGGCAGCGTTTTGGAGAAATGGAAGTTTGGGCGTTGGAAGCCTTCGGTGCAGCTTACACCTTGCAGGAATTGTTAACCGTGAAGTCGGATGATATGCAAGGCCGCAACGAAGCATTGAACTCCATTGTCAAAGGCAAAGCCATTCCCCGCCCAGGTACACCTGAATCGTTTAAAGTCTTGATGCGAGAATTGCAATCACTCTGTTTGGATATTGCCGTTCACAAGGTCGATACCACAGACGATGGCAACAGTCGGGACTCAGAAGTGGATTTAATGGCAGATGAGTCGAACCGGGGACGTACTCCCTCTAAACCGACCTACGAACTCAGTTCAGTAGAAGAAGAAGAGAATTAGTCATTAGTTGTTCGTTATTTGTTCTTTGTTATTCGTCTGACCAATGACCAATAACGAATGACCAATGACCAATGACCAATAATAAATGACAAAGGACACATGAAATTATGCCCAAACTGGAACAGCACTTTGATTACGTCAAAATTGGTTTAGCTTCCCCAGAACGAATTCGTCAATGGGGAGAACGGACTCTGCCCAATGGTCAGGTTGTCGGAGAAGTCACTAAACCGGAAACCATTAACTATCGAACCTTAAAGCCAGAGATGGATGGCTTATTCTGTGAACGGATTTTTGGTCCAGCCAAAGATTGGGAATGTCATTGCGGCAAATACAAGCGCGTCCGACACCGGGGCATTGTCTGTGAACGCTGTGGCGTGGAGGTGACAGAATCACGGGTTCGTCGCCACCGCATGGGCTATATCAAACTAGCTGCCCCCGTTACTCATGTCTGGTACCTGAAAGGGATTCCCAGTTACATGGCGATTTTATTGGATATGCCCCTGCGCGATGTCGAACAGGTAGTGTATTTTAACGCTTATGTGGTTCTCAATCCCGGCAATGCTGAGAATTTATCCTACAAACAACTGTTAACCGAAGAACAGTGGTTAGACCTGGAAGAACAAATTTACAGTGAAGAGTCTACCCTGACAGATGTCGAAGTGGGAATTGGGGCAGAAGCCATTGCCCGGTTGTTGGACGATATTCCTTTAGAAGAAGAAGCCGAACGGCTGCGGGAAGAAATTGCCAACGCCAAAGGACAAAAACGGGCGAAGTTAATTAAACGTTTACGGGTGATTGATAACTTCGTTGCCACCGGTTCGAGTCCGGAATGGATGGTATTAAATGTCATCCCGGTGATTCCCCCAGATTTACGGCCGATGGTACAGCTTGATGGGGGTCGCTTTGCCACCAGTGACTTAAATGACCTGTATCGTCGGGTGATTAACCGTAATAATCGTTTAGCCCGGTTACAAGAGATTTTAGCCCCTGAGATTATCATCCGCAACGAAAAACGGATGCTACAAGAAGCTGTTGATGCCTTAATTGATAATGGCCGCAGAGGACGGACTGTAGTAGGGGCAAATAATCGACCGTTGAAATCCTTGTCCGATATTATTGAAGGGAAACAAGGGCGTTTTCGTCAGAACTTACTGGGTAAACGGGTAGACTATTCCGGTCGTTCTGTAATTGTGGTTGGCCCCAAATTAAAAATGCATCAATGTGGCCTGCCACGAGAAATGGCTATCGAACTGTTTCAACCCTTTGTAATTCATCGTCTGATTCGTCAGGGATTAGTCAATAATATCAAAGCCGCTAAAAAACTCATTCAACGCAGTGACCCCAGCGTTTGGGATGTATTGGAAGAAGTGATTACCGGTCACCCAGTCTTATTAAACCGGGCACCAACGCTACACCGTTTGGGAATTCAAGCCTTTGAACCCATGCTGGTAGAAGGGCGGGCAATTCAACTCCATCCCTTGGTTTGTCCCGCGTTTAATGCTGACTTTGATGGAGACCAAATGGCGGTTCACGTCCCCCTCTCGATTGAATCTCAGGCGGAAGCCCGATTATTAATGCTGGCTTCTAATAATATTCTATCTCCGGCAACTGGAACACCCATTGTTACCCCTAGTCAAGATATGGTTTTGGGCTGTTATTATTTAACCGCTGAAAATCCCAAGGCAATAAAAGGGGCAGACCGATATTTTTCTCATTTAGAGGATGTGATTACTGCTTTTGAACAGGGCATTGTAGATTTACACGCTTATGTTTGGGTGCGATTTGATGGAGAGATGGTGACAGGTGAGTCAGAGGTGGTAGATGCAGAGGAAAAATCGACCTCAGGTATAGTCACTCGCATTTATAAAACTGAAAAAACTGGCAAAGTCACCCGCCGTATTCGTGTGGATGAAGACGGTATTGTCTTATCTCAATATATTCGGACAACTCCTGGACGAGTGATCTTTAATAAGACGGTGCAGGATGTGATTATTGATTAGTCAATGACTAATAACAAACAACAAATAACCAATGACAAATAACGAATAATGAACAAAAATAACGAACCTCAGAAAATTTTCCGCAATCAAATTATTGATAAAAAACAACTGAAAAAATTAATGTCTTGGTCGTTTACCAATTATGGAACGGCTCGAACCGCTCAGATGGCAGATGAACTGAAAGATATGGGGTTCCGATATGCCACGCGGGCAGGGGTTTCAATTAGTGTGGAGGATTTACAGGTTCCCCCTTCTAAAAAAGACTTGTTAGAGGCAACTGAGGAAGAAATTCGCACCACAGAACGACGGTATTCTAAAGGGGAAATTACCGAAGTTGAACGCTTTCAAAAAGTGGTTGATACCTGGAATAATACCTCAGAAGAATTGAAAGATGAAGTCGTTCGCAACTTTAAAGCAACCAATCCCCTCAATTCCGTTTATATGATGGCATTTTCTGGGGCGCGGGGAAATATTTCTCAGGTGCGGCAGTTGGTGGGGATGCGGGGGTTGATGGCAAATCCGCAAGGGGAAATTATTAATATCCCCATCAAAACCAACTTCCGGGAAGGGTTAACGGTGACCGAATACATCATCTCCTCCTATGGGGCGCGCAAAGGCTTAGTCGATACCGCCCTACGAACGGCAGACTCCGGTTACCTCACCCGCCGCTTAGTGGATGTCTCCCAAGACGTGATTGTCCGCGAAATAGACTGTGGCACCCGTCGCGGCATCGAATTAGGACACATGACCGATGGCGATCGCATTCTGATTAACCTCCAAGATCGGATTTTTGGTCGAGTCTTAGGAGAAGATGTCCATCACCCCGAAACCGGAGAAATTGTTAGTTTTGGCGATAAAAAAGCAGTTCGCAACCAAAGTATCTGTGCTGACTTAGCTGAGGCGATTATTAAGGCTGGGGTAAAGAAAGTGTTTTTGCGATCGCCCCTGACCTGTGAGGCGAACCGTTCCGTTTGTCGCCATTGTTACGGCTGGAGTTTAGCCCATGCGGAGATGGTGGATTTAGGGGAAGCGATTGGGATTATTGCCGCCCAGTCGATTGGGGAACCCGGCACCCAGTTAACCATGCGGACATTCCACACCGGGGGCGTATTTACCGCCGAAGCAGCCGCTGTGATTCGTGCGCCGTTTGATGGGAAATTATCGATTCCCAAAACCCTAAAACTCCGGGCCTTCCGTACCCGTCACGGGGATGATGCCTTCTTAATTGAAAATAATGGCAAAATTACCGTCGAAGGCAGTAGTAAGAAATCCTTAAATGTCTCCCAAGGAACAACCTTAGTGGTGAAGCCCGGAGACACTGTGATAGCCGAACAGATTTTAGTAGAAATCCCCGCTGGCGGTCGGACAGCCCGCAAAACCACGGAAAAAGCCACCAAAGACGTGGCAACGGACTTATCAGGAGAAGTCAAATTTGCTGATGTTGTTCCCGAGGAAAAGGTAGACCGTCAGGGGAATATGACCCGAATTGCTCAACGGGGGGGATTATTGTGGGTATTAGCCGGAGAAGTCTATAATTTACCCGCAGCGGCTGAACCCGTGGTCAAAAATGGCGATCGCATCGATGTCAATAGTGTGTTGGCCCAAACCCAGTTGGTGTCTGAACATGGGGGGATTGTCCGCATTGCTGAACATCCGGAGAGTCCTGAGTTGGTGATGGATGACAACCAGGTGCTGCATGAGATTTCACGAGAGAATTTGGCTGTGTCTGAAGAAAGCGCCCTGTCTGAGTCGGAGGCGCAACTCCCCCGCGAAATTGAGATTATCACCGCTTCTGTGTTGCTCGACCAAGCCTTAGTCCGCACCCAACACTTTCAAAATCGGGAGCAATATGTGATTGAGACGAGCAATAGTCATCGCTTTTTACTAAAAGTCACCCCCGGTAGCAAGGTGGAAAATCATGAGGTGATTGCCGAGTTGATGGATGATAGCTATCGCACGACGACAGGAGGCATTCTTAAATATGCGGGGGTTGAGGTGGCCAAACGGGGGAAGGCCAAACAGGGCTATGAGGTGATTAAGGGAGGGACCCTATTATGGATTCCGGAAGAATGCCATGAGGTGAATAAAGATATTTCCCTGCTGTTAGTCGAAGATGGGCAGTACGTCGAAGCCGGGACTGAGGTGGTCAAAGATATCTTCTGTCAAACTAAAGGGGTGGTGGAAGTTACCCAAAAGAATGATATTTTGCGGGAAATTGTGGTGAAGCCAGGGGATTTACATTTGGTGGATGACCCAGAAATGGTGATGGCCCTGGATGGGCAGATTGCTAATCCGCAACAGGAGGTGATTCCGGGGTTAGTCTCTGCTGAATTGCGCTATATCGAGTATGTGGAGACCCCGGAAGGGCCGGCGATTTTGTTACGGCCGGTGGTAGAGTTTAATGTTCCGGAAACGCCGCCGATTCCCTCTCAGGAGGCGCTGAATGAATCCATTTCCTTGGAAGCGGTACAACGGCTGCCGTTCAAAGACGGGGAACGGGTGCGGTCTGTGGAAGGAGTAGAACTATTGCGAACCCAATTGGTAATTAATATTGGTACGGAAGCGCCCCAGTTAGCAGCCGATATTGAGTTAATTCCCGATGAAGATGACCCAGAAGTAATGCGCCTACAGTTGGTGATTTTAGAATCTTTGGTGATTCGCCGCGATGTGGTGGCTGATGCCACCCAAGGCAGTACGCGGACGCGGCTGTTGGTGAAAGATGGGGATGAAATTGCGCCGGGGGCAGTGGTGACGCGGACTGAAATCCTCAGTAAAGATGGGGGCATTGTCGGCGGGATTCGTTCCGGGGCAGAAATCTTGCGGCGGTTATTAGTGGTGCGAGATGCAGACCAGGTGAGTATTCCGTTAGATTTACCCGCAGAGACAGAACTCAATCTGCAGCCCGGACAGTTAGTCGTGGAAGGGATGGAAGTGGCCCCTGGGGTGATTTTCCCCGAGTCGGGAGAAGTGATTTCAGTAGGGGCGCATAGCAATGCGCCCGTACAGGAATCGGCTTTGGCAACGACAACTCAACCTCATGTTGTACTGCGGTTAGGACGGCCTTATCGGGTGTCTTCTGGGGCGATATTACACCTGAATGATGGGGATTTGGTACAACGGGGGGATAACCTGGTGTTGTTGGTATTTGAACGGGCAAAAACCGGGGATATCATTCAAGGGTTACCTCGGATTGAGGAATTGCTGGAGGCGCGTAAACCGAAAGAGGCTTGTATTCTGGCCCGACGACCGGGGACAGCCCAGGTGGATGTGAATGATGAAATCATTGAGTTGCGGGTGGCAGAAGCTGATGGTACGGTGACGGATTATCCGTTAACGCCGGGACAAAATGTGATTGTTGCGGATGGTCAACGGGTGGATGTCGGTCAACCGCTGACGGACGGGCCAGCCAATCCCCATGAAATGCTGGAAGTCTTTTTTAATTACTCGATAGAAAAAGATGGGGCAGGGGTGTATGAGGCGGCGATTAAGAGTTTCCAGGAATGTCAAACTTTGTTGGTGAATGAGGTGCAGTCGGTGTATCAGTCTCAAGGGATTGATATTTCGGATAAGCATATTGAAGTAATTGTGCGGCAAATGACCGCAAAAGTACGGATTGATGATGGGGGCGATACGATTATGTTGCCGGGAGAGTTGGTGGAATTGCGCCAAGTCGAACAGGTAAATGAGGCGATGTCGATTACCGGCGGTGCGCCCGCGCGGTATACACCCGTGTTGTTGGGGATTACCAAGGCTTCCCTCAATACCGATAGCTTTATTTCGGCGGCGAGTTTCCAGGAAACCACAAGGGTGTTAACGGAGGCGGCAATTGAAGGTAAATCCGATTGGCTGCGGGGTCTGAAGGAAAACGTGATTATTGGCCGATTGATTCCGGCTGGTAGCGGGTTTAACGCTTATGAAGAACCCGTTTCCGCTGATTTGGGCTTTGAGAATGGGGCTGCGCCTTATTTTGACGAGGATGAGGATGAGTTAACGGATGTGGTTCTCGATGATGCCAGTGCACGGGCTTATCGTTCAAATCATCAGTCCTCGGCTTCTCAGGAGTTTAACTTCCCCAACTTTGGTGAACCCAGCGAAGATGATTTCAATGAGTTTCAAGGGGAAAATGAGGATGACCTGGATGAGGAGGATGACTTCGCCGATGAGCTTGCTGATGATGATGAATTAATTGGGGACGACTATGAAGAAGATTAAGACTTAGGGGGGAGGTAGGGGGCAGGAGTTTATCTTTCTTGTTCCCCTACTCCAAGATCAGCTGTTCCCTTTAACAACTGTTCAATTGCAGTGGCATCTGTCGGCAGTTTTGCGGTGAGAACTTCTGCCCCCCTATCAGTAACTAAAACATCGTCTTCAATCCGAATTCCTCGCACATCGGCAAACTGTTCTAACCGTTGCCAATTGACAACGTTATTGTATTTTTCTCGATATTCTGGATGGTTTAAAATTCCCGGAACTTGATAAAATCCGGGTTCAATTGTTACTAGCATCCCGGTTTGCAATGGTCGATTTAATCGCAAAAATCCTAAGCCAAACTGTTGACTACGGGTGCGTCCAGCTGCGTATCCGGCTAAATCCCCTAAATCTTCCATATCATGCACATCTAAACCTAAAAGATGACCCACACCATGGGGGAAAAATAGCGCATGGGCATCTTGTTCAACTAAAGATTCTGGGCTACCTTTTAAAATACCTAAATCCACTAATCCTTGAGCTATGACTTTTGCGGCTAATAGATGAATATCCAGGTATTCAACTCCCGGTTGAACCGCGTTAATACCAGCATCATGAGCGGCTAAAACCACATCGTAAATGTCTCGTTGGGTGGGGGAAAATTTGCCTGAAACTGGCCAGGTTCGGGTGACATCGGCTGCCCAACCTAAAGGCGTTTCTGCCCCCACATCGGCTAGTAATAAATCTCCTGGTTGCACGGGATGATGATACTGTTCATTATGCAAGACTTCCCCATGTACTGTGACAATACTGTTGTAAGAGACTCGCATATTTTGCCCTAAAATGACCCCTTCCATCGCCCCTCGAATATTGGCTTCCTGGGTGGCACTGAGTGTAGCAGCCATCCCTGTTTGATGGGCAGCAACCGTCACCTTAGCGGCCTCTCTCAGTTGGGCTAACGCTGTACTATCGTGGGTTAAACGCAGTTGAATGATCGCTTGAATCAATTCTCGATCAATTCCGTTGGTTTGGGTGGGAAAATATACCAAACGGTTGAGAATGTGATGCTGTTCGGCTTGGGTAGCGGCATCTTGGACTAAAATTGTGGCGGCTTCTTGAACACATTCCCGCAGGTAAGATTTGGGAAACGCCCTATCTGCCCCGATAGCAGTGGCAATTTCATCGCGACTGGGCATTTCTCCATGCCACAAAGCGGCTTCTGCTGGGGGGTTATCTAAAAACAGTTCTAATTGACCCGCTTCTAAGCGAATAACGGCATTTTCTAGGGGTAACCCAGCAAAATACAAAAAATGACTACTGGCCCGAAACGGATAAATATTGGCGGGGAAGTTACGGGGGGAACTGGTTCCCGCCCAAAGCACCACGGGAAAGTCAATGAACTGCGCTAACTTTTGACGGCGATCGCGTAAACTAGCGGCTAAGGATTGAGTATCAGTGGGTAATTGCATCAGCGTTCTGTCATGAGATTGGTGAGCGGGTAAGGTTCGAGGGTCGCCGCTCTCCCCTCCCCTAAGAACCGTGGGTGACAGTTATCCATCACACGGCTCAAGCCTTACTTCAAGCCTTTCAACTTGGGTTTTGGAATGTACCTGTTTTTGACAGGCTTTGTGCAGGTGCATGTTTGTTTTCATAATTACGACCTTTTATGAGACTCTGTGGGGTTTACCCTGTTGTGTCTCTCGGCTTTTCAAAGGGTTTTGGGTGGTTATTTCTCCTGCGAGGAGGTTTTATTTTCGCGTTTAAATGAAGTTCAAGCATATGAGGGCAGGGGGCGAAAATCCCCTGGAGAGTCGGACTCCCGTACCGATTGATCAGTGCAGGTCGCACTGAACTTCCCAACGCCACTAAACGACTGAGATCAATATTGCCAGAAAATCCTGCACTTACTAAGAAATTAGTCATAATTTGGGTGAATATTCTTGCTAAACTTCAAATCGCTTAAAACCACTAAGCTGATTTTCCCTCATAATTCTGTAGTAAAGACTTGCCAGAAGTGATGCAATTAATAGCATTAATGTAATATCTATTTAACTGTTTGAATTAAGCCAACCACTGATACATGACATACACATCAACCCAACCCAGTTGTTGATGATTGAAGGCGTTGGGTAATGTTCCTACAATAGCAAAACCTAAGCTTTTCCAGAGTTTAACGGCTCGTTCATTTGTACTCACCACAAAATTAAATTGCATCGCCTTGAAGCCTTGAATTTTGGCTTGTTGCAGGGCGTGTTCCCCAAGCTGCCGACCAATTCCTTGACCTCTAGCTTTCGATAATACCATAAACCCAGCGTTACACACATGAGATCCTAAGCCGGGTTGATTGGGTTTAAGATAATATGTCCCTACGACTTCCTCATCAAGGGTTGCCACATAAGTGGTGGTGGGAATTTGCATCCACAGTTGATCGGCTTGTTCAAAAGAAGTATCGGGGGCAAATGCATAGGCATCCCCCCTAGAAACGACTTCATGAAAAATCGTCCAAATCCCTTGAAAGTCTCTGTCTTCAGCGACTCGAATTGTTAACATGATTGTACAGAAAATCAGTGCAGCAATTGGGAGAACAATTAACCCCCTGCTGCAAAGCTTCCTAGAATAATAATTGATAATGCCATGCCCGGGAAAAGAAGCAGTACTAACATTAAAACTTCATGTTGTGTCATAGGTATTGATTGCCTCATTTTTCTCAGCAATAATATACCATTTTCTTCAGGTCATCCCTGATAATCTTAACGTTTCTTTTAGAGAGTGTCTTGGGGATAGACCCTCGTCATTTGACTTTTGACTTCATACTTCTGGCTTCCCAAATCCCCTTTCTGGATTGAATAGGAATACTTCTGACTTCCCTAAATGCCACTTTTTTAAGAGACATGATATACTTATTTGATGAGTTCCTCGTTTTCTCAGTTCTTAACTTTATGACCCTCACAGTCGATCAAATTTTTAATGGTGCGAACTTATTTGTTCTTCCATTTTGGATTTTAATGATCTTTTTACCCAATTTGGGCATCACTCGCAACGTGATGAAATCCTATATTCCATTTGCGATTTTAGCAATTGTTTATCTGTACTTATTTGTGAGTAGTATTAACCCAGAAAGTGCGGCGGCTTTATCCAATCCTCAGTTAGACGATATTGCTCAAGTTTTCTCCGATAAAACCATTGCTGCCACGGGTTGGATTCACTTTTTGGTAATGGATTTATTCATTGGAAGATATATTTATTGGCAAGGACAAGAAACGGGCGTATGGACGATTCACTCGCTTCTATTTTGCTTATTTGCTGGCCCAATCGGGCTTTTATCTCATATCTTAACCACTTGGATCAATCGTTTATTTTTCTCAAAGATCAAGCAAGAAATTTCTCCTGTAACAGAATCATCAACGGCTAAACATTCTTAAGATTTAAAATCCGATTGAATTCAGTCTCTGATTTAAGCTTCTGAATGATTTCTGCGTTCTTTTAATTTCAGTAAAATCTCCCCATGAACCTCATGGGTAATCGGATAAAAGTAAGTTAAAATCATGCCGCCTATTAAAATAATCATGGGAAGGGGGCCGACTGCAAACCGAATTGCCATTAAAGCAGAGTCTGGTTGAATGGGGATAGGTTGTCCAGGAATTCGTTCAATAAATCCTGAATGTTCTAGGGCTTGTCCTACTAAAAATAAACCCACAGCAAGCCCCATTTTTTGTAAAAATACCATGAATGAATAGAAAATTCCTTCCCGTCGTTTTCCTGTATTTAACTCATCTAAATCAATCACATCGGGAATCATTGACCAAGGAATTAAATAGGCAGTTGACACTCCAAAACCTGCTAAAATTGCTAGGATATAAAGTAACGAAGTTTGACCGGGTTCTATGAAAAACAACCCCACCTGTGCCACTAACCACAGGGTCATTCCCATAAAATAAACCACTCGTTTCCCATAACGCTGACTGACTAAACTCCAAACAAATAACATGGCTAAAGCTGTACCTTGAACTGCGATCGCCACTTGCGGAAATGTGGTTTCTGGTAAGTTCATCCAGTCGATCACAAAGTAGGGTAAAATAGAGGCAGTAAGCTGCACCCCTAACCAAGAAGAAAGGTAAATTCCAATCACATATAAAAACGGTTTATTTTGAAAAGCAATTTTTAGTTGTTCACCAATTGGAAGAGAGTTTAAATCATTTTCTAATCCTTCCAAATTCTGAGCTGAAAAAATCCGATGACGGGTTCCTAAAACACACCAAAAAATGGGGAGAACCGTAATAATCGCACAAATTCCCCCTAAAACCAGATATTGCTGTTGAGGATTATCCGGAAATAGTGAAAAAATAATTCGTGCTAAAATTAAGGAAAAAATACTGCCACTAATAGAAAAGGCAAAGCGAAAACTGTTGAGGCTGGTGCGTTCATTGTAATCCTGTGTTAGTTCGGGTGTGAGGGCAACGTAGGGTAAATTAACCACTGTGTAAGCAATATTAAAGGCAATCCCGATAAAAACATAATAACTAAATAAAATCCAAGGATTTGTACTGGGAACTAACCATTGCAAAAAGAAGAAGAGTCCAAACGGAATTGCCCCAAATATCATCCAAGGATAACGTCGGCCCCAAGGATGTTCTGTGCGATCGCTCAAGACACCGACAATCGGATCATTAATGGCATCGGAAATCTTACCAATTAACAGAATACTTCCCGCCAGTCCGGCTGGCAATCCCGCAACATTTGTCAGAAAAAAGAGTAAGAAAAAAACCAAGATATTGGCGGTAATTGCGGTTCCTAAATCTCCTGAACCAAAGGCAAGTTTCGTCCAAAAACTCAGCTTTGGAGGAGGAGACGCATTAGACGCAGAATGACTCATGGATTTTGCTAAAAGAATAAATTGGAGTGTTAACCGAACTTAAACTGAAGTGAGGATACCCACAAAACGCGATATCCTAGAAATGTTAACTCAATTCACCTCGATTTCTGTTAATTCAGGAGAAAAAGTATGACTCCCCTGGGCGATCGCTTTAAAAAAATGGTGGGTAAAACCCGGTTTGTGGTGTGTCGTTTATTTCTTCATTTAGCCGGTTCGGAAGTCGCTCCCCTATTGGGAACCCTGAACCAAGCCGCTAGAACGGTGATCGAAGCCGGGGATGGGGATCTCGATCTAATGGGTGAGCAATTGGTTAATATTTGCCAACAACTGCTGCAATATGACGGTTATTGGATGTCGGCTGCTAATGAAGGCGATGTGGTTTGGGACGAAGGAGAAGCGGCAGATTATTTTAATGAACTGTTTACAGACTCGGCTCAACGCTATCTCGCTGAACCAGAAGCGGTAACGGAAGCCGATGATGCATTTTCTATTCCCATCACTCAGAATATTGTGGTGATGATCACCCTGGCAGTCGAAGGTGAGGTCCCCGAACTTGAAACCAATTTAGCCGATGCAAGCGCGATGGTTGAGGCTCTCAAAGCCATCATTAACTTACACTATCAGCAACGCTTACGGGGAATTCAAGTACACTATTCTCCGGCTCGGTTAGGAGATGAGTTAACCAACGATCAACTGTTGCAAAACTTCCCTGAATTAATTCCCTTTTAAAATCAAAAATTAATCGCTTATGTTTCGTAAACTCATTATTGTTTTGATGTCTTTAAGCTTGTGTTGGACAACGGTTGCTTGTGGATCTCCCAGTTCAACCGCCTCTTATTCTACACAACCCCAAACTCGAACCGTGGCAGCAACCTCTAACCAACCCACGTCGGGTGAATATCCCCTACAACAGGCACAATATGATGATGCGAGTGGGGAATATACCTTCATGTTGCTCAATACCCCCTCAGGAAAATCACCTGTGTTTCGGACAACCGATGTACAAATGGCACGGTTAAGCGATGAGCAAATTGAAGCCGGGAAACAAAGTTATTTAGAGGTCAAAGGAGATCAAGCGATCGCCTATATCACGGAAGACTTTAAAATTGAGTATGTTCATAACGTTACCGAAACAGTAACCGACCCCCAAACCGGACAACAACAAACCATTGTAGTCCGTCAACAGTCGAGTTTCTGGACTCCCTTTGCGGCTTCTTTTGCTGGAAATGCCCTAGCGAATGCCTTATTTGCACCCCGTTATTATGTACCTCCCGTTTATCAACCCGGTGGTACGCTGTTAGGTTACGGTGGCTACGGCAACACCTATCAAAGTGCTGTCAGTCAATATCAAACTCGCTATAATGAACCCCCCGCAGCCGTGAAAAACCGTTCCACCCTGCGGACAACGGGAGCCATTCGTAATACTGCCACCCCTCGCGCCACCTCAACCTCAACTACTACGAAAAAGGACGCAAACCGTTCAACAGGTTCTGGGTTTGGTTCAACGAACCTGAAGCAAAATTCTAACAGTTCTTCAACTACAAAAAAACAGACTCCCAGTTTTGGCAGTAGTCCTGCTCGTCGGACTCCATCTTTTGGCGGTTCTAGACGGCGGCGTTAACATCAATGTGTTGAAAACGGATTAATTGTATAAGTAAAAGGCTGGGTTAGCGATCAAAAACCCAGTCTTTTTTTATTTGAAAATTTGCTTCTGTTAGAGAGTTAATAGAATCTCTCAAACAGAATAATGAAAGGCGGTATTAAATGCAAATATATTGAACGATACCGTCAAGGCACAAACTTAGTGCTTTTAGATCCTGATGTCGCTCAAGCCTTTCCAACTGCTCAGGCAGTGAATGAAGCATTACGCAGGTTAATGCGAACTAATAAACTTGAATAGTGTAAATAAGCGATAAGCAAGCGCGGCACGCTGCGCGACCGCTAATTAATTACTACTTAAAAAAACTGGCTCTGCTGTTAAATTTAACTCTGGAAAAGTAGGTGAAATAATCCTATCTTTTCCTCGAAATTGAGTCACTTGATATTCTCCATCAATCAGTTGATAAACTGAAAATGTAGGTTGTTTTGGGTTGCCTAAAAAGCTACGCCCTCCTAATGCTGCATAATCAACAATCCAATATTCAGTTATGCCCATTTCCTCATAATCTGCCCGCTTCTTATAATAATCATCTCGCCAATTGCTACTCACTACTTCTACAATTAACTTAACCGAATCAGCATTTTCAATAATTGATTGATTTTGCCATCGGGGTTCAGCACTAATAACTTCTTGGTTAATCACAATAATATCGGGTTCATAACCGGATTTCTCATCACTGGTTTTTACAATCGATTCTCTAGGAATTGTCCAAATTCCACGTTTTCCCATTTGAATAATACTTAAAATTAATTCTTCAATTAAAAAACCTGTAATATTAGAATGTTTTCCCGTCGGTTTTGGCATTTCAATAATCATTCCATCATGAAGTTCGTAGCGTCCACCTGAATTTGGATACCAAGTAATAAACTCTTCAAAAGTAATCGGTTTAGTTATAGATTGAACCATAGATGTTTTTTGAGTCAAAGTGGATACTCCAGAAAGAGAATACCCATTATTATACTGTTTTCACAGTGTAATTTTAGGAAGATTAAGTATCAAATCTTAGAGCAGAAGTATTAATAGTGGATAAAAAAGTGTCAAACTGCTCAAGTTACAGTTGTTTTTTATAATATTTATAAATAATTGTATGCCTATATTGAGTTCATTTGTATGAAAGCATCAAAGCGATCGCTAACAGCAGCATAGAACTTGCTCTACTATCTTTGTAGGGGATATTAGTCCATCGGGGATAACAATTTTCTCAGATGTCATCCCCTGTCAATGAAGCAGCTTTTCAGATTTCTTTTATTTAGAAATAAAGTGAACCCAAAAGCTCCCATCTGGAATACAAACCCGCCGAATTAAGCGATAGGAATAGTGAAGATAAGCCCCACTGAGATCGGTACGGTATCCAGTGGAAAACCACTCCCCATAAGGATCATGAACGATGAAGCCATATTCGTCGTAACCCACCACCACCACAATATGACCAAAGGAGGTAAAATAGCCATGAATGACGGCGGGTTTGCCAGAAGCCACCCAATCCTGAACATCTTCAATCAGGGCATTTTCAGTAAAGAAATCTTGGCGGCCATAGTCTTTGACAATTTTAGCTAAATCATAGGGATTATGGCGGCTATATCCTAGATCCAGGGCATAGTGATAGAGTTCATCTTCAAACTGAGGGGAGCTGGTACGACGAGGGGTATCAAAATACTCTAAACACATGGCAATACTCGTCACATTGCAGGCTCCGGTGGGATTATACCAGTTATCAATTTGAGATTTATAGGGAATATTTAAGCGATAACTACTCGGTAGGGGGGCAGGATAGACTAACTTGCCATCTTCATAAACAGCAGCGTGTTCTCCCCAAACATAGACCATAGAACGACCGCCGAATGTTTCCTTGCGCAGAGCCACCCTCAGATGTCTGCGAATGGGATCATAAGCCAAAATTTCAAACTCTTTATCTGTAGGGACTGAAAATTTTTCCGAGTCAGCCAGTTGGGATGAAGCAAGGGGTTTGAGCTTAAAAACAGTACTTTTCGTAGTTTTAAGGATAGGGACAGTGGGTAATAACTGTTCACGAGTGGTTTCAATCAGTTTTTCGGCTGTTATCGCCCCTAAATACCCCGCTTCGCCACAGTTCGTTAATTGTTGAAAACGGTGTAAGGCGGCTGTTGATTTAGAGCCAAAAATCCCATCCACTGGGGGGTCCAGCAGTCCGAGATCAATGAGTTGGGTTTGAATCTGACGGCTGAGTTCTGGGTCTTCATCAATTTGTTTGACATCATACTTGAGATTGGTTCCAAGGAAATCCTGTAGTTTCATACCCATTTACTCGAATCACATTGTACTTTGATTTCTCAGGCGTGCGCGTTTCTATCGCCTTGTTGGGCATAGTCACCTCAAGGCTGATGAGCTATCCACAGAATCGCACCGCAGGAGAAAATCACAGCAATTTTACCAAAAATGAAGCTCGCCCCTCCTGAAGCACGGCAGGTAGATGAAGGCAAAGCCGAACGCCTTTCGAGGTATTTGGAACTGTGCTGGACGACAGATGAAATCTCCACCATCAGCGAAACGGAGCTGTCAGGCGAAGTGTAGCAGGGTGGAGTTGTTGAAAATTGGATTCTCAACACCAGTGAACCTCTGGTTCTATTTCGGTAAAACCCCATTGAGAAAAATATCAGCCAGTCCTTCCGCCATATCCTGCATGGCATGGGGAGAAGCACCGGGAGCCATAAGGGTGTTATAACTAAACCCAGCCACAGCAAACATTCCGAGAAACACTTGCGCCACCAGTCGAGGATTCATCCGACGATACACTCCTTTATCCATGGCGGTTTCAAAGAAAGCTTCGGCGACATCTGTCATTTTAGCAATCACTTCTGATTGAATGCGATCGCGTAATTCCGGGTGAAACTGCGCTTCGAGAAAGCAAACCCGCAGTAAATCCCCATTTTCATGTAAATTCAGCATTCGCCTTCGCATCACTTGAGCAACGGCTTTGTAACTTCCCATTTCACTCAATTCTGTCAGTAAATCGGTCAAAATCTCAATCCATCCTTCTGTTGCCACTTCGATTAAAATTGCCTTTTTATTGGGAAAATGACGAAAAACTGTCCCTTCCGCTACCCCAGCCGCATGAGCTAAGTCTTTTGTTGTTGTGGCATCATAACCTTTGCGGGCAAATAACTGCCGAGCTGCTTGTAAAATCCGCTTTGAAGTGTCTGTTTCTGTGGGTAGGGCTTGCGATCGCATTTTCATGATTCTATTTTAATCCTCTAATGAGCCGCATTCAGAAGGCAGACGATCAAGTCTTGACCAATCCTTCGGCTATGGCATTTTTGTTACCACCGTGGACTCTCTTAGGTTAACATCTGCACTCCAGAGTATATTACTAAGATAAATAACAAAATATCTCAAGAACTACAATCTGGATGCGGTAATTGCACCCCTTGAGGGGTAACGGTGGGAGTGACTTCAGTCAATACAATTTGACCCTCGGCTGTTTTGACCCAACCTTGTGCCTGACGAATGGGTTGACGGTGTTGAGTGGGATATTGAATAATTACCGTAGATTCAGATTCAGTGATAGAAACTGGATGGTGTTCTTCTCTAATTCCCCGTTGCTGAGGCATCGCTTCCCACTCAACTAGCCCTTGCAACGCCGTTAAGGGTTCAGTAGGATTTGGGGGTAAGCCGCCTCGTCCGCTAATGACGAGAGAACTGCCTGCGGCAATTTCTGCGGCGGTGGGTTTGCATAAATTTTGGCTGACTAAAGTACTGATATCAATAATTTCACTGGGAAGATTCACCACAGCTTGGCTAAAGTCGTTAAAGGCATTCAGTTCTACACTACCATCAACACCAAAGGCAGAAGAAGCCGTAATTTGACTGTGATTATCCACAAATAATGCCTCGGCGTTCAGTTGAATATTTCCCCCTTGTCCCTCAACAGCATTGGCACTGATGTGGCTTTCCTCGGCTAAAATGGCGACACCGGTATTAATGTTAATATTGCCCCCTGTGGCTTCTGTCATGGCATTGGTTGTAATTGAACTATTGTTGTTTAATCGTAGTTCTTGGGTATTGAGGGTAATATTCCCTTCTGTTCCGGTAGCGGTTTCAGCGCTAATTGTGCCATGATTCAGTTGAATTGAATTGGCGTTAATTTCCATAGAACCCGCTGCCCCCTCTCCAAAACTACTAGCGGTAATTGCCGCGCCCTCTGTTATTGAAATGCGGTTGCTATCCATTCTCAGACTGCCCCCATCTCCACTGCCCATCACTCCAGGGGCAAAATCACTGAAATCTTCAACTTCCGTTAAAATACTGCTGGGAAAACGACCATTAACCGTTGTCCCTGTTAATTGAATCTCCGGGGCGATCACGCTCAAGTCACCGCTATTGCCTGCACCGGATGTTCCGGAACGAATTTGTCCTCCATCCTGGAGGTTAATCTGTTGCGCTGCAATAATGGCATTGCCTCCTTCACCGTCAGCTAAGCTTCCTAAAACAGAGGTAAAAATACTGCTTGGGGGAAATTGGGTTGTAGAAAGACTACTGATATTAATTTCGTTAGCCTGAACCCTTAAGTCACCACTGTTACCGCTGCCAAATGTCCCAGAACCCAGTTGTGCACCATCTTGTAAGGTAATTCGGTCTGCATTGACCGTGAGATTCCCTCCTGAACCTGTTGCCATGGGTAAGACGGTGGTTAAGATCCCACTGGGAAATGTTCCCCCTAAAAAGAGTAGAACTTGCTCTTCAACAGGGTTCGTTGCTTCAGCCACACCGCTACCCACCGCTTCAATTTCTGTTGCATTAATTTCAATATTTCCCCCTGAACCGGTTCCCACCACTAATGAACTAATTTCTGCACCCTCTCGCAGGCTTAAACGTTCTGTGTTCACGGTTAGTCGTCCAGCACTTCCTGCTGCTCCTCCCTGAACATTGGTGATCAAACCACTAGGACTATTAATTGAGACTCCTGTCGCTTCAATTTCTGTCGCATTGACCGTTAAATTACCTGATTGAGCTGTCTCAGAAGTACTAAACATATTTGTACTTAATTGTCCGCCATCTCGTAAAGTCAGACGGTCTGTATTCACGGTTAAATTGCCGCCATTGCCGGTTGAACCCGGAAAGACATCGACTCTTAAACCGGTAGGAATGACGGTGCCATTGACGACAGCAGCGCCACTGGCAACAATATCTCTGGCATTGACTAGGATATTACCTGCATTGCCACTGCCAAAGGTACTGGCAGTAATTTCGCCGCCATCGGTTAGGGTGATGCGATCGCTTTCCACATACAGATTCCCTGCGTTACCACTGCCAATGGCTCCGGGTGCAAATATCGAGAAATCCTCAACACTGGTGAGGATACTACTGGCAAATAGACCCTCTCTAGAACGACCTGTCAGTTCAATTTCCGCAGCCTTAACGCTTAAGTCACCACTGTTACCCTTCCCTGATGTTCCTGCCCGAATTTGTCCCCCATCGCGCAGGATAATCCGACCCGCTTCAATGGTTCCATTGCCGCCATTACCCGTTGCCTCTCCACTAGAAACGGAAGTAAAGATAGTGCTGGGGGCAAAATCAACCTCACCCACGCCTATAATTTCCAGCTCACCCGTTGCTTGAATGGTTAAATCACCGCTATTGCCGGCTCCAAATGTGCCAGCTCCGATTTTTGCGCCTTCTTGGAGGCTGATCTGTTCTGCATTGATTGTAATATTGCCACCATGACCGGTTGCACCCGGTACAACGCTGGTTAATACACCACTGGGAAGGCGACCCCCTAACAGTTGAATCAATTGACCATACTGTGGATCTGCACTCTGAGCCACAACGGTTCCAGTGGCTTCTATCTCTGTGGCATGGATTTCAATATCTCCCCCTTGACCTGAACCCAACACTAAGGCTGCCACCTCAGCTCCATCCCTGAGACTGAGACGGTCTGTATTAATGATGATATCGCCAGCGTTACCAGTTGAACCGGGAAACAGACCACTGCCAATACCACTAACCACTGATTCTGAAATTCCGGTGGCAACAATATCTCTAGCATTGATTTGTAATAGTCCCCCTTGGGTGTTCCCAAACATATTGGTACTCACCTGGGTGCCATCTCGTAGGCTGAGACGGTCTGTATGAATAGTTAAGTTGCCGCCATTACCGGTAGCTCCCTGGGCGACATCAACCCGAATCCCTCCGACAATACTGGCGGAGGTATTATTGGTGTTAAAAGCACCACTGACTGTAATATCGGTGGCATCAATGAACATATTCCCTGCATTGCCACTGCCAAAGGTGCTGGCGGTAATTTCTGCACCGTTTGTCAGACTTAAAAAGGGTGTATTGATAGTGATATTTCCACCATTACCAGAACTCCCAGAGGCTAAGCTATTAAACAAACCACTAACAAATTCACCATCTGGAGAAATCCCATTGGCTTCGATACGTTCAGTGGCACTAATATTGAGATTTCCCCCATCTCCACTACCGAAAGTTTCTGTGCTTACTTGTCCCCCTTCTCGCAGAATTAAACGGTCTGCTTCGATGTCAATATTGCCACCCTTACCACTACCAATTGCCCCAGGAAAAATACTATCAAGATTTTCAACATCGGCTAAAATACTACTGGGAAATAAACCATTTCCCGAAGAACCACTAATCTCAATCTCGGAGGCGCGAACCGTAATATCACCGCTATTGCCAACGCCTGAGGTCCCAGAACGAACTTGCGCCCCATTTTGCACGCTTAAACGTTCTGTATTAATATTAATATCTCCCCCATCTCCTGTGGCCAATTGACTAATCACTGAAGTAATTAAACTACTAAAAGGAAAACCAGTGGCGGAGTTAGCAATAATATTAATATCATTGGCTGTGATATTGAGGTCGCCCCCCTTTCCTGCCCCCACCGTGCTTGTGCCAATAATACCTCCATTTCTCAGGGTCAATTGTTCCGTATTAATGTTAATATTGCCCCCGTTTCCAGTTGCGCCCGGTTCAACTAAAGCTAAAATTGCACTAGGAAATCGTCCCCCTAAAAATTGAGAGAGTAAGGCTTGTTGGGGGTCAGCAGTTTGAAAGAAACCCACCCCATTGGCTTCAATGGTTTTAGCATTGACGGTGATATTTCCCCCTTGACCGCCACCAAATACATTACCTCCCAATTGCCCGCCATCAACCATGTTGAGGTGTTCTGTATTAACGGTTAAATCTCCACTTTTTCCTGAACTACCAACAGCAACATCACTAAAAATCCCACTAATTGCAGTTTGGTCAGCGGAGAGTCCTAAGACTTCAAGATCGGTTGTATTTATATTTAAATGAGTGCCCCTCCCCGTACCGAAAATGGCTGACTTAATTTGTGCACCCTCTCGGATGGTTAAACGGTCAGCATTAACAGTTAAGCTTCCCCCTTGTTCACTCCCCAATGTATTTGACTGCACAATAGAACTATCCGTCAAACTCACTGCTTGACCCTGAATCTGAATGGTGCCGCCTCTTTCTCCACTGACATCAATTAACGCGCCATTACTAACTTGAATATCCTGATATTGATTCACCGCTGAATAATCTAAAGTAAAGCTATTGTTGGTTGAGTTTAATTGAACAGTACTATTATTTCCCAGACTTCCTAGTTCAATTTGTCCTTGTTCGGCGGTTAAAATTCCCCCATCAATAATAATATTTCCGCCAATTAATCCTAATGTTTGTCCAGCTTTAACTTGTAAACCTACCCCATTAGCGGTAGATTGATTAATAATTGATCGATTTCCTAACGGTAACTGATTAATAAATAATGCCGATGGATTAACTGTTAATAAAGCATTATCATTGGGTTGAGTGGCGCTAAACTCGCCATTTTCCCCTAGACGGATACTATCGGCTGTTGAGGCAAAAAATGACCCCCGCAGGTCTAAACGGGCGTTAGGGCCGAAGAGAATGCCGTTAGGATTAATTAAAAACAGGTTGGCTTCCCCTAATACCCCTAATGTTCCCAAAATATTGCTGGGATTGCTTCCTGTGACCCGAGATAAGATATTTTCTACACCCATTGGGTTAGCAAAATAAACACTAGCCCCATTTTGGATATTAAATTCTTGAAAACTATGAAATAAATTTGCGCCTCGAATTGCGCCGCCTTCAATTTCACTACGTTGAGAATTTATAGGATTAACAATAGACTGTTCTGAACCTAAAGTGTTGTCTGGGATGATTTGGGCATTTGTTTGTACATTTCCCAAACTCAAATAAATCAAGGGTGATATTAATAGACTTTGAAAAGAAGTCAACAATAGAGATTTATTCATGATGGTCAAGGGTCATTTTTGAAAGGCTGTTAAATTAATCGCCAGTAGGCGATCGCTTTTGCGTAGAATAAATAAAGCCACTAATGCACCCAAAACTGGAATTCCCGCCCAAAACAGATGATTGGGGGATTGATAAGGATTGAGTAACTGTTGATAGGTTGACAACACAGATACTGTGTGCATTCCTAAAACAGCACCATAAGAAAAGGTTTTAAACAATCCCGCGATAAAGGCTAAAACAATTAGCGTTTGAATCATGCCAATTATAACAGAAACACCTGGACTAATTTCAGAAAAGTAAAAGTTTTTAAACACTTTTTGGGCGAGTTCGGGTGCTATGATTTTTTCAATAGACCAAACTAGGAAAAAAATTCCAATACTAATGCGGAGAATTGCGAGGCTAATCAGGAATTTCCCTTCATCTGTCATCGTTAATATCCAAAAACTCTGTTAAAGCTATTTTACAGCTAATGGCGCTGTCTACAATATAAATGAATGGTGGATTACGTTTCTCTAACCCACCCTACAGATTGGTTTTTTTAACCTATCTTTTTGTAGTTAAATGCATTAGCGCGAATTTCATCAATATTTGGATTTAAATTAACTGTTTTAATCTTATCTTTTTGTTGATAAAGTTGTAAAATGGCTTCACCAATGGCTTTAGCAAGTAAGGGTGGAACTGCATTGCCAATTTGTCGCCATTGTTGGGTTAAACTACCTTTAAAAATAAAGTCAGGGGGAAAAGATTGAATAGCTGCTGCTTCTCTCACGGTTAAATACCGATCTTCTGTGGGATGATAATAGGTAGTTCGGCTAGTATTCAAAGTAGGAGAACAAGCATTTCTGTCTAAACGTCTCAGTTTTGTTTCCCGAAATCGTTGTTCAGGTATTTGTTGCCAATTGGCATCAAACCATAAGTGTTCTGGAAGATAAGCTAACTGATCTTTTTGATAACGAATGCCTTTTCCTTCGGGAATATAATGAATGCGTTTTCGTTCAAGTTCATTCGGAATTTGAGCGGTTTTAATATCATGATTAAATCTTTGATTTTGATAATTAATTAAATTAGAAAAAGCCCAGTTTACGGTTCTAAAATTAGGAAAATTACTATTTTCTTTCAGAGGATCTTTAAATTGCTGTTGGGGATAAATATTCGGAATATTGAAACGATTTCCTAAAAATATAGTCCGTCTTCTGGCTTGAGGTACACCGTAATGATGGGCAGAAAGAACCCGAACATCTATCTGATAACCCAGTTCGGTAAAACAATTTAATATTGAAGATAATGTAGGCTGATTTTTACGAGATAATAATCCTGTAACATTTTCAATAATAATAATATTGGGTAAAAAGGCGGCAACGACTCGAACAAATTCCAAAAACAGAAAGTTCCGTTGATCGGTATTATCATTCACACCAATAGTAGAAAAGCCTTGACAAGGCGGCCCGCCACAAATTAAATCAACGGTTTGATTACCGATAATTGATTGAATATCTTGTCTTGAAATCTGTTGTAAATCACCTAAAATTGTTGTAGCATGAGGATGATTAGCCTGAAATGTTTCGAGAGAAGATCGATCCTGGTCTACCCCTAATAAACATTGAAATCCTGCCTGTTCTAGTCCACAGGAAAGCCCTCCTGCCCCAGAAAATAAGTCAATAAACCTTAAGGTCATACTGTTATCCAATTAACCCATAAAATTATACACTATTGATTGAGGATTAAGTAAAGAAATTGAAATAAATTGTTAATATTTTTAGTTTACTTTTACTCAGTTCGGGAAGTATAAAGAGGAATTTATTTAACGTAAGTTTCTAGTTACCTAAATTAACAATTCGATCCCCCCTAGCCCCCCTTAGTAAGGGGGGAATTGGATAGAAAGTCCCCCCATCCCCTTACTAAGGGGGGAATTGGATAGAAAGTCCCCCCATCCCCTTAGTAAGGGGGGAATTGGATAGAAAGTCCCCCCATCCCCTTTTTAGGTGTAAGCTTATAACTAGCAACTTAGGTTATTTAGATAAAACTTGAGGCTGCTAAATCTGCTGGATTAACATTTAACACAATCCCTAGATATTCTCCTGTAGACTGTAATTGAATTTGTGTTCCTTCTACTCCTTGAATTAAATTTAACTGAGAAAATGTTAGAAAATCGGTTAATTCAATTCGATCAAAAGTGGGTTCAAAATCAGTGATGATATCAGCTAAATTCGGGGTTAAGCCACCTGTTCCAGGACTCAATACAAAGGCATCTTCACCCTCTCCTCCGGTTAAAGTATCGGTTCCAACATCTCCCCAGAGGCGATCATTTCCTAAACCCCCCACCAGTTGATCGTTACCTTGACCACCAAATAAGCGATCGCGTCCTTCATCTCCAAAAATTGTATCGTTTCCACTATTTCCGAGTAAATAATCATTGCCTTTTCCCCCTGAAATAACATCATTTTCAGAACCGCCAATAATCACATCATCTCCCGCTTGACCGAGTAATAAATCTTCACCTTCTAAACCAGAGAGTTGATCATTTCCTCCGTTACCATAAAAGATATTGTTCGCTATTGATCCGATGGCAATATCATCTTGTAAAGTTCCCGAATGAACAGGTTGATTAATATCTGTATAAGTTTCACCGAAGTGATCATTATCGCTAATATTAATTGTTAGAGGAAAAGTCAGATTATTAAAGCGGTTGTCTGGACTACTCATGGTATGAACCAAGGTAGTTTGATGTTGTCCTTCAGTTAAAATATCGTTCGTTGCTTCTAAACTCACAATTTGAGATATATTCCAATTTTCAGGGGTAAAAATCAAGGTAGACTGATTAGTGATAGCCTGGGTATTTTCTGCTATATTAATAATGACATCAGCAATGGGTTGAGATGTTAAAGCAACTTTATAAATATCTTGTCCATAACCTTCTATCACATCAGTTTCCCCTAGGGGTTGAATAAAAGTAAGATTCCCTAAATCATCGTTATCAATAATTTCAACCGTTAAATTAGATGAATTCACTCCATCAATTAAAATGGGGGTCTGTGAATTATAATTGGGATCAAGACTGGTTAAATTGTGATTAATTGTACTGCTATGATTGCCTTCTACTACGGTATCATCAGTGGCAGTCACGGTCACCGTTTGGGGAATATTCCAATTTTCAGGGGTAAATAAAAGTTGAATGGGATTATTTGATTCATTGCCTAAATCTGTTTGATTATCTGGGGTAATATTGAGAATGACATCAGCAGTGGGTTGAGAGGTGAGAACAATATTGTAGGTATCAGTAAATTCTGCTTCTTTGACGCTTGTATTGCCTTGCGTTTGGCTAATGAGAACACTCGCTATGGGTGGCGGCGTTATCATATCATTATCTGCAATTGTGACCGTCAGTGGGGGAATTTCTAAGTTGTTAAAGCGGCTATCCTCGCTGCTGATATTAGTTATAATTGTACTGTTGTGATTTCCTTCAATAATTTCATCATCAATGGCGGTAATATTAATAATTTGAGACTGATTAAAATTATTAGCATTAAATGTAATTTCCGGGATTGAATTAATTTGGTTATCCGTCAAAAATGCTAATGTAACGGGTGCAACAGGTTCTGTATTTAAACTAACTTCATAACTGCCTTGAATACCGTCTTCGCTTAAGTTTAAATTAATGGGATTGAGAATAATATCTGCTAAAGGTTCATCAATCTCATCATCAATAATTGTAACGTCAATGGGGTCAATCAATAACCCGTTATAATTCTGATCTTCACTATTAATAATAGGAGTAATTGTAGTGAGGCGATCGCCTTGTATAATCTCATCATTAATGGCTAAGAAATTAACAACTTGAGGCTGATTCCAATTGCTGGAGTCAAAGGTAATATCTGAGATGGGATTCAGTTGATTATCGGTTTCAAAAGTAATTGTAACGGGTGCAGTTGGAATTGAACTAAGAACTACACTATATTGTTGTGTTTCATCCGCCTCTGAGATTGAGAAATTAGTGGGATTGAGAATAATATCGGCAATTTCATTATCACCAATTGCAACAGTAATATCAGTAAGATTAAAGTTATTGTAGCTATCATCATTACTGCTAACAGTATGACGAATAATTGCCGTTTGTTGGTTGTCAATTATCAGATCGTCAATAGCAGCAACGGTTATCGTTTGGGGAGAATTCCAATTCGTAGAATCAAAGACAATCTCAGGAATAGATTGCAGTTGATCTTCGGTTTCAAAAGTAATGGTGACAGGCGCGAGGGGTTTTTTAGTTAAAACTAATGTATAGGTATCTGTTAATCCAGCTTCTGTGGTTAAGAGGTTGGTTTCACTGATTAAAATTTCGGCTTGTTCATTATCAAGAATAGTGATACTGGAGGTGTTCTGGTTATCAATTTCAGCGTTTTCAATGGGGTTTAATTGCAGTTGCAACGATTCTTCAAACTCTACCTCATCATCATCAAAAATAATCGGATTAACAATAGCTGTTTCTTGATTTACCGCGAAGTTCACTACAATAGGATTCGGATCGAAATCAAAGTTACTAATGGCTGTATCATCCACTAATTGAACTTCAACCGTTGAGGGTTGAGAGAGATCTCCGGTACGGTTTAATCCAATATTTTCCCCAATAGCAAATCCATCTTCAGTGATTAAATAAGTGGGTTGAGAAAAGCCAACAATCGGTAAAATATCGTTATCAATAATCGTGATATTGGTAGTTGTATTGCCGAGTTGAATTCCAGCAGAAGGATTAAACAGTTCTAAAATAGCGGTTTCGTTACCTTCTGTAAAATTATCATCTAAAATTGTAAAAATAGCGCTACCTGTTGTGGTGCCGTTAGGAATAGTAATTTGACTATTAGATAAAGTAAAATCACTGCCCGTAATTTCATCTCCGATGACATTTAAGCTGATAGTTTGATCCCCATTCACTTCAGCAGAAGTTGTAGCAGTAACAGTAACAGTAGTAGTGTCGGCTTCGGTTGCAGTGGTGGGAGTTACTGATAAGTTAACAACCGGAAGATCGTTGTCGCGGTTGGTGACTAAAATATCCGCTGGATTAAGATTGTTGTAATTGACATCATTACTAATAGCCGCATCGGTAATAATAGTATAGTTAGTATTACGGTCAACAACTTCGTCATCTACTCCCGTGATAGTGACCGTTTGCGGAAGATTCCAATTATCGGGTGTGAAGTTAATAACTTCTGGAGAAATAACCCCTTCTGTGGTGTCGTTGCTGCTGAGATTAAGGGTAACAATATTGCTGGGTTGGGTATTCAAAACAATGTTAAAACTGTCACTGCTACCGGTTTCCCGTGTCATCAATCCAGTGGTCGGATTAATCACAATAAAAGGTTCTGATAAGTCAATATTAGTCAGGTTGATATCTTCAGCATTGAGTCCGTTATAATTGGCATCATTACTAATTGCAGGATCGGTAATAATAGTGTAAGCAATATTGTCATCAATAACATTATCATTCACTCCAGTTACGGTTATAATTTGGCGGGTATTCCAATTTTCTGGCGTAAATGTGACGGCATTAATAGAGGGAATCCCTTCATTAGAATTATCGCTACGAAGGTTAACAGTAACATCCCCAATGGGTTGACTCGTGAGAACCACTTCAAAGTCAGCCGTTTCTCCCCTTTCAGTGGTAATTAAACCCGTGGTGGGTGTGACTCGAATATTGGCTGTATTATTATCTTCATTAGTGACCGTAACATTCTCGGGATTAATACCGTTATAATTAATATCTTCACTAATTGTTGGTTGGGTTAATATCTGATAGTTAATATCCCCATCATCCACCGGATCGTTGACTCCGGTAATCCGAATCGTTTGAGGGGTAAACCAGTTGGTTGGTGTAAAAGTAATTGCCTCAGGAAAAACAGTGCCTTCGTTGGTATTATTACTAATAAAAGGAAGAACAACATCAGCAGCCGGTTGTGAACCCAACACTACATTAAATGTCGCGGTTCCTCCGGCTTCAGTAGTGATTAAACCGGCTGTGGGATTGACAATCACAGTGGGTTCAGTTAAATCTAGATTAGTGACGGTAATCTCTTCAGGATTAATATTGTTATAGTTGGGATCATTGCTAATAGTCGGTGAAGTGGAAATGGTATAAAGAATATCACCATCAACAATCACATCTGCTTCCCCTGTAATAATAACAGTTTGAGGAATATCCCAATTATCGGGTGTAAATATAATCGATGAAGTTGAGAGGGTTCCTTCACTCGGATCATTATTAATCAGTTCCAAACTCACATCAGCCGTGGGTTGAGAGGTCAGAACCAAATTAAAGCTAGCTGTTTGTTCATCTTCTGTGGTAATTAATCCAGAAGTGGGGGTAATTTCGATATTGGCTTCGTCGTTATCTGTAATAATTAAATTAGCAGTATTTTCAATTTCATTAAGGGTATAACCCACTCCCGGCAAAAGATTGATGGCAACTGTTTCACCCGGATCAAAGAGGACATCATCAATGGGTTGAATGGTTAATGTGGCGGTAGAAATTCCCGTATCCAGTAATAAACTATTCGGAGTAAATTCAATAATATTACTTCCCGGAATTAAGGTAAAATCATCAGGGTTTGTAGCAGTGGTTCCCGTTAAATTTAAATTGACTGTTAATGGACTCGATGTGGGATCACTCAGGTTTAAGGTGAATGTGGCAGCGGTTTCTTCTTCTTCTGTAGGCGTTCCTTCGACAATTAAACTGATGTTAGGAATTACAATCACTGTGACAGCGACATTGGCTGTATTGATGCCACCATTACCATCATCAACGGTATAGGAAAAAAGGTCTTCCCCACTAAATCCACTATTGGGAGTATAGAATACCAGATCATCACTCTGGTCATCCGGTGTCCCATTATCATCAATTGTTGCTGTACCATTTTCCGGCTGAGTGACTTCAGTTAGAGTCAGGGGATCATTTTCTGGGTCAGTATCATTAGCCAGAACATTAATTGCAATAGAAGTATTTAGTAGTGTTTCTGCTGTGTCATCCAGGGCATTAGGTATACCAGGGATAACCTCAACTGTAACTGTTGCGATCGCAGTATCTAAACCATCGCTGATAGTATAGGTAAAGGTATCTTGTGCTGCAAATCCCTGATTTGGCGTATATACAACTGAATCATCACTGGGATCATTAGGTGTGGCGTTATCATTAATCGTTGCGGTACCATTGACCGGCTGACTCACCGCAATTAAGGTAATCGGTTCAGGGCTATTATCGGGGTCAGTATCATTCTCTAAAATATTAATCGTAATGGGTGTAGCGGGTGAAGTAGTATCAGTCTCCTCGACGGCATTAGGGGGGGTGTTAACAGTTACTGTTACGATAGCGGTATCACTTTTACCGCTGCCATCATCAATGGTGTAAGTAAAGCTATCGAGTCCTGTAAATCCTAAATCTGGTGTATAAACAACCCAGTCATCATTGGGATCATTCGGTGTAGCATTATCATCAATGGTGGCTGTGCCGTTGGTTGGCAACGTGACTTCAGTAATAGTCAGCGGATCGTTATCCGGATCGGTATCATTGTCTAAAATATCAATTGTAGTGGCGCTATTAAACGGTATAATTGCCACGTCATCCATTGCCTCAGGAGCAAATCCACTGCTGCTACCCAAGAGGATATAGCTGGTTCCTGCCCCCTCAATTCCGTTGGGATCTGCCTCAGAAGCACCAATAAAGATATCATCAAGACCATCATTGTTGATATCCCCCACACTGTTAACAGAACGGCCTAAACTGTCACCGGTGTTTGCACCATTGATGACAAAACCGTTTTCACCGTTGAGTTGAGAGAGTTCTATACTGGCGGCAAACCCTTCACTGCTACCAAAGACAACATAGCCTTCTCCGGTTGAATTAATACCGTCTGGACTAGCTTCGGGTGCGCCAATCAAGATATCATCAATGCCGTCACCGTTGAAATCTCCAGCACTACTGACAGAAGCACCGGCAATGTCACCTGCATTAATCCCATTGATCACAAAACCATTGTTGCCATCAATTAGGGATGGGTCAAAAATAGCTGGAAACTCTGTATTACTGCCGAATATAACATAGGCTTGTCCGGCATCCTCAATCCCATCGGGGTCACCGCGAGAGACACCAATAATAATATCATTGAGGCCATCATCGTTGATATCCCCTGCACCCGCCGCACTACGACCAATAGTGTCTTGGACGGCAAGACCATTAACAATAAAGCCATTACTGCCATCGAGTTCTGATAATTCTAAATTCTCCTCAAATTCAGTGTCGCGGCCAAATAAAATATAGCTGATGCCAGCATTCTCAATACTGTTAAAATCAGAAAAAGCTGCCGTAACAATGATATCGTCGATGCCATCTCCGTTGATATCCCCTAAGTCATTGACGGCGTTACCTAAGCGAGAACCGAGTCCGAGGCTACTGTCTTTGAGGGTAAAGCCATTGACACCATTGAGTTCTGATACATTGATAGTATTGGGAAACTCAACACTACCGAATATTACATAAGCTTCTCCAGCGTTCTCAACACCGTTGCGCTCAGCAAAAGCTGCCCCAAGAATAATGTCACCAATACCATCATTGTTAATATCTCCCGCATCACTAAGGGAGAAACCTAACACATCACCTTCTGCAATCCCATTAATGGTAAAACCATCGCTACCATTGAGATCGGATAATTCAAAATTGAGGGGAAACCCATTACTATTGCCAAAGATAATATAGGCAACTCCTGCACTAGTTATATCGTTGGGGTCAGCGTTACGTGCGCTAATAATAATGTCATCGATGTTATCGCCGTTAATATCCCCTGCTGTACTAGCGGGAAGACCTGAACGGTCATTGACATTAATTCCATTAATAGTAAAGCCATTGCTACCATTGAGATCGGATAATTCAAAGTTGAGGGGAAACCCATTACTGTTGCCAAAGATGACATAGGTTTCACCAGCATTTTCAATCCCATTCGGATCAGCGCCATCTGCTCCCAGAATTAGGTCATTAATACCATCGTTGTTTAGATCTCCTGCGCTACCCGCAGCGCTACCTAAATTACCATCAATTGCAACGCCATCAATTTTAAAGCCGTTGGTATTGTTGAGAGTCGATAGATTAATTGCACTTGTCATAAATTGTATGCTCTTTAAATATTTGATGAACGATTACAAAGCCGCTACAATCTTTTTAGATAGACTACCAAGGACTACCAATCATAGTAAATCCTGCCCAATAAACAGGATGAGAAAAGGTGAGGTCATTCTGAGATAATTCAGGAGGTAATTCTACATTACCCCGCGATGTATAACCCCGTAGTTCTCCAGACTGAATTTGAATTTCTCCTCGCAATAATGCCAGTTGAGTTTGTCTTAATGCTTCAGCTTTTATCGGGATTTGTTGCAGTTTTTCATAAAATTTTAACATCAATGCTAATGTTCCTTGATCTGAAACATACCATAAACTAGCCAAAGCAGAAGGAACGCCAGCTTGTACCGCTAAACCGGCAAATCCAAGTTCAGCATTTTTGTCTCCAATTGCGGTCCGACAAGCACTTAAAACAAACAAATCTGTGGGGGGATCGTTCCATTTCCAACCCAGTTGATTTAATTTATTTAAGGTTAACCTGGTATCCCAAAATTGAATATAAGATTCATCTGGAAAACCCGCTTGAAAGTCCGCATGGGTGGCAAAATGAACAATCCTATAAGGGGCTTGACTGCGTTGCTCTTTGTAATAATTTAAGGTAAATAAATCATTGATAAATGCATCTCCTTCTAAGGTTGAAGTAATTGTGTTAACTTCAATCGGAACCCCTGGTAAAGAGGCTTGTTCTTCAAATTCAGAAGCTCCCATTGCTAGAACTTGGGATTGTTGCAAGGGATGATAACGAAGATTAATTAAGGAAAAACTAGGAATTAAGCTATAACTGTATTGTTCAATGAAAAACTGTTTGCCATCATGTAAAGCGGCAATGGGTAAACTTTTTAACCCTTCATCCATAGCAAATAAAATAGTGTTAATTTCTTGTTGTTCTAGTTCTGATTTGAGAGGATCAATCAGCCATTGATATAATTCTTGAGATAATGTTAAATATTGATTCTGTTGTCGAGACCAAGGCTTTTTAACCTCAAAACCAAATTGAATAACTTTGAGAAGTAAATCCTCTTGATTCGCTGCCGGAACAGTTTTGTAAAGGGTTTTACCATTAGCAGTAATGAGAATTAGATCCAGTTGCTGAGGACGTGAAAAAGCATAGACAACGGCTGCTTTTTGGTTAAATTGTTGTTCAATTTGTTGGAGAACGCCTCGAATATTATTGATTTGAACCTCTCGTTCAAACGTTGAAAACTTTTTTCCTAAATAGTTGGCGAGTTGAAAGTTTAGGCTTTGATCAAGTTTGGGAATAGCCGCTTCAACTTGTTGATTATCTAATAAATTAATAATCTCATTTCTCAGATTTTCAATAATGGCTTGATTTTCAGATTCTTGATGGACTATTTCGAGATTTCCCCCTGTGCTTTGTTGCACTTTTAAATCTTGATAATTTTGATTAAAGTTGTTGATTAAGCTGCTATCAATCGATGGATCAATAGATAAAATTTCTTCCTGATCTAAGGCTTCAGACGATAAAACTACTTGATCTTCTTGTCGTGACGGTTCAGTTTCTAAAGTGGTTTTAATCTCCTCTTGCATCTCTCTTACTGCTTCCGGTAGTTCGGGTTTAGTAGCAGGTTGTAAAGGAGGCGGTGTCGTTTGAATGGTAATATTTCCTTGGGTAAAAATACCATCTTCAGGAACAGGAACTTCAAACAGAGGAAAGAGAGTTTCTATTCCAGTAGAGATTGATCCAACTGTACCATTAATATTACTATTTCCAACAATAAAAGGAGTAATTTCTCCGCCTTGATGTTGAATATTAATATTTCCATTTTTCCCATTTCCAATAGAAGAGATGCTAATATTGCTATTATTTGATATTCCATCCACTTGGAACAAAGATTCTGTAATAATCTCAATATTTCCCCCGCTTGAATTTAAGCTTTGGGCTACGGTAATATCCTGGTTAGCGTTAAGCTGAATATCTCCCCCTTGAGTATTAATTTGATCGATAGTAATTTCACCCGGTGACTCTAAAATAACAATTCCTCCTAAGGTTGAAATTGCACCGACAGAAATATTATTTCCAGAAGTATCATTTTCCAGAAATAATGTATTACCGATTGAATTTGTAGAATCAAGATTTGGTGAACTGGATAAATAATTAACACCAGAACGTAAAATTAATGCGGGTTGACTGCGGAGAATATTAGCATCTGGATCATTAGTTTCTACTAAAAATATATCTGGATTGACAATAGTAATATTACTGCCAATAATATTGCCTTTGGCTTCAATTTTTAAAGATGCACCCGTATATTCGCCGAAAATAACATCTCCATTCCCATAAATAATCGGGTCAAACAAACTGATAAAGTTTGCAGGTTCACCATTTAACGTTTGTAGATTAAAATTCCCCCCTACATTAAATTGACTGTCTGCTGAAATCATGCCATTGCTGATGAGGTTTAAATCTCCTTGAACTTGAAATGGATTAATACTATTGAGGGTCAAGATATCAATATTTTGTTCGCCTCTAATAGTTAAGTTGCTACCGATATTAGCGGAAAAATTATCTGTTAAACTATCCCTAATTTTAATAGTATTACCAGCCCATAAATTCAAATCAGCGGTAGTTTGTAGTTGACTCCCCAATACTGCTAAATTATGATGGGCGTTGAGATTGATTGTAGCGGCATTGAGTTGAGTTTGTTGAGTGGGAGAAGTGGCGATCGCAATATCTCCCGGTTGAATGACTTCACCTTGACTTAAAATCACATCTCCGTTTGCATTAACCCTAACTTCAGTGGCTTCATAGGGGGCAATTCCTGTTAATAACTCCGGTAAACTGAGGGGATAAATTGTAGTGTAAGATTCAGCTTCAATTTCTAAGTTTAATAAATTTCCCGCTTGACTAATCCGCACTAAATTCTCTCCGGCAACCGTTTGGATATTTAAAGTGCCATTGGGTGCTGATAAACTGCCTGTATTGATTACTGTTCCCCCAATTAAGGTTAAATCAGTGCCAGAATTAACCTGAAGTTGACCCAAGTTAATAATCGTTCCGGGTGTCTTAACATCAAAGCGAAATCCGCTAGGGCTTTCAATTAAATTAGAAAAATTATTCTCACCTATGACGTTAAACCAATGATTATTCCCAAATTCAATAGCGTTCGCTGTCGTGACAGTAAAAGAAGCGGGAAGATTTAAAGAAGCTTCAGCCCCAAAAATAATACCCGCTGGATTAATTAAAAATAAATGAGATTGCCCCCCAGTGATTTGAATTAAGCCATTAATAACTGAAGCATCACCGCCATTAATCCGTCCAATAATATTCTGAATATCCGGTTCAGACAGAAAATTAGCAACTTGCCCAGAATCTAATCCAAATTGCTCAAAACTATGAAATAAATTGACTCCACTCCGTTGTCCCCCTAAAATATTAAATTGACGACCATCAGGAGATTGAATCCGGGTTTTAACGGGATCGTTGGCAGGAGTAATGGGTTGACTTAATGCCTGATGACTTTGAAAACTATAAAGGAATACAATGGTTGTTAAAAAAGAATTAATTCGATTAATTTTTGATTTAAAATTCATTATTTCTGATGCTTGTGACGAACATTCAGCCTCTGTAATTTTCATCCAATTTAAAACCTGGATGGATGTTATCGTTTATAACACAATTGTTAAGAAGCACTCCGTCCTCAGCGTTTAACTTTAAAATAAAAAGCAGACATTGATGTAGAGGAGAGGAGATCATGGCTTATGTTCTTCAATTGAGTGCCAACCAGACGATCTACCTTGAAAATCAGGGAACGCAAACCGCTGTAACGACGGTGAGTCATACTCCAGGACAACAACAACAAGCGGGTAGTAGTGTTTATACTGGGGAGTGGACGGCAGCCCCCTGTGCTTATCAAACGCCCCAGGGTGTGGTTTTTAAAATCCAGACGGAACAAGGAGAAGCTTATATTCATGTTCAGGGTAGTTCAATGTCGTTGCTGGGGGGAACGCCTTCCCTGGCAGGGTCTCAGCAAGTTCAACTTCAACAGATTGAGCATTCCCCTGTGTCCTCCATGAAGCCCATCGAACCGATGAAACCCATTGAACCGATGAAACCCATTGAACCGATGAAACCGATGCAGATGGGGGATATGCAGATGAATATGAACCCCATGGAAATGCGAATGGGTAATATGGAAATGCGAATGGGTGAGGCTTCTGCTTCATCGAGTACCCGGCAATTTTGCAGTCAATGTGGCGCTGCGGTTAAACCTGACGACCGGTTTTGTTCAAGTTGCGGTCATCGCTTAAGTTAAGATCACACAGCAGTAAGATTGAGGAGGAGACGGGGAGAAAGATTAACTGTTGGAGTCACAGGTTTCTACAGCATAGCTGTCTACACTCTACAACTGTTCTTTAGTTTCCCCTGAATGGAATTGCATGACTGAACTGCGACAAAATCTAATCACGCGAGATTGGGTTATTATTGCAACAGAACGGGCAAAAAGACCGGATGAGTTTACGCAAAAAGGAACTCATAAACCTCAAAATATTCCAGCGTATCGACCCGACTGTCCCTTTTGTTTGGGGAATGAACATTTAACTGGGACACCCGAATATTTAAGGTATTCAGAAGAGACCTCAGAAGAGACAGAGTCTTCCTGGAATGTGCGTGTGGTGGGGAATAAATACCCCGCTTTATCGGTGCTAGGAGAACGAATTCGCAATGTTGCAGGCAGTTTTCGATCTCTATCCGGGGTGGGATTTCATGAAGTCGTGATTGAACATCCTTGTCATCATTTAAGCACTGCTTTGATGCCTGTTAAAGAGATTACCCATATTATTAAAGTTTACCGTCAGCGCTATATCCAACTGCGCCAAGATCCACGAGTTGAAACCATTATTATCTTTAAAAATCATGGTAAAGGGGCGGGAACCTCTTTAGAACATCCCCATTCTCAAATTGCAGCTTTACCCATTGTTCCTTATCAATGGCGCGATCGGATGAAAGAGGCAATTCGTCACTATGATGATACCGGAGAATGTATTTGTTGCCGCACCCTTCAAGATGAACTCCAAGCCAAAGAACGGATTATCTATGAAAATCAACACTTTGTAGCTTTGATTCCTTATGCAGCGCTTTCTCCATTTCATACCTGGATTTTTCCCCGCCGTCATGCCTCCTCTTTCGATGAAATTACCCCTGAAGAAATAGTGGATTTAGCCCAGACATTAAGAACCGTTTTGGGAAAACTTTACTATGGATTACAAGATCCAGACTATAATTACACTATTCGCTCAATTCCCACAGCAGATCAACGGACAGATTACTTTCATTGGTATATTGCTATTGTACCGCGAGTGTCCTTAACCGCTGGATTTGAATTAGGCAGCGGTATGTTTATTAACACCGCTTTACCGGAGGAAAGTGCTGCTTTTCTGCGTTCAATTGAACGACCTCCCGATGAAAATATTGTACCATTCATTCCCAAAAAATAATAGATGAATGATTGAATAAGTTATCTATTGCACAATCAACATTACGCTGAAGTCAAACTCTATGCTACTCAATAATTTGATGCTCAGTCAAGGAATCATTTCTTTGATGAATGCAGCCCCAACTTTACCCACGGTTCGCCTAAAAATTTGGTTAAGTTTTTTAGGGATTGGGGGTTTAATTGTTCTGGGAAGTAGCCTATTAATTCCTCGGTTAATTAGCTTTGCGATTTCCCGTTTGGCTTCAACCCAGGTTCAAGACATTTACCAACAAGTGGTTTCTCCGGTTCAAAATCAACTGGGTTTAATTCTCTTTTTAAGTATTACTGACGTTGCCCTTTTAGCTGCCCCTTTACCCGAATGGCTGGCAATTTTAGAAGTGCCACTGGGACTATTAATTACAGTCGCTATGTGTTGGTTGGGTTCTCGGCTATTTCGTCAATTTTTTGAAGTGTATTGGTTGAATCTTGCCCTACGAAATAAACGAAAACTCAATAGTGAGCTACTGATTGTGTTTAAGTTTATCGGCAATGCTTCGATTATTTTAATTGTGATTTTTATTTTCTCCCAAACTCATCATCTTAATTTAATTGGCTTACTGGCTAGTTTAGGACTAGGGGGGTTAGCGGTGGCGTTTGCCGCACAGAAAACCTTGGAACAATTATTAGGGGGGATTGTACTGTATTTAGACCGTCCTTTTGTCGTCGATGATTATATTCATTTACCCGATGGAACCTTTGGCCGCGTTGAATCGATTGGTTGGCGTTCTACAAAAATTCGCACTTCTGGAAAAGGCAGCTTAGTGATTATTCCGAATAATGTTTTAACCCAAACCACGATTGAAAATCTCACCAGCGCGAAGAAAATTATTTCTTTAATTTATCTCACGTTTTATCAAAGTATTTCAGAAGAAGAAAAAGCCTTAATTCGTCAAATTATTTTAGATAGTACACAAGATATTTTTGGTTTAGACCATCGAATTACCCAAGTTAAATTTCAAGATATTGTAAATGAACAAAACTCTGTGATTGTTCAAGCACAAGTAACCTTTTTTATTCTAGGTTCAGGTGAAATTTCAATGGAAATTCGTAGTCAACTTTTAGAAATTGCTGGACAAAATATCAGTCAAAAACTTCATGAATATGGCATTGATTTTGACTTAGAAAAGAAACAAGTCAATGTGGTTTCTCCTGTTAACGTTTAAGCAATAAAATAATGGACTCTGCTGTATTACAAAATCTTCAAGATATTCCCTTAATCACCGAAGAGACAGAAAAGTTTCTCATTGAATTAGGCATTCGTTCCGTGGCATTCTTATGCCTAGCCATTTTGTCTCTGGTAATTGGACGGTATACCCCAAAAATTGTCACGTTGCTAGTGCGGCAAATTTCACCAAAATATGGAAGTCAAATTAATCAACAATTTATTGATCCCTTAAGCCAAGCGTTTAAAGTTACTGGGACTTTAATTTTACTGAGTTTCTGCTTAGAAGTACTTGAAAAATATCGAGTCATCTATCAATTTTTAACCTTTTTTCTCTACTTAGCGGTGACCATTAGCATCGCTTGGTTAGTCTCTCGACTGGTTCGTCAATTTCTCCTGGCTTACGGCATTGTGATTGTACAAAAACTGGGTTGGAATGCGGATGAATTTATCCTCGTGATTGAAACCATCGTTAATATTCTCATTGGTTTCATCGCCGTGATTATTTTTGCCAATAGTCATAATGTGAATCTGTTTGCCTTAGTCGCTGGGTTTGGAATTGGGGGAATTGCTATTGCTTTTGCGGCACAAAGAGTCTTAGAACAACTCATCGGAACTATTGTCTTATACTTAGACCGTCCTTATGTTCCAGGGGAATATGTTCGCGTCAATTTTAATCCCCATCAAGAAGATATTTATGGCCGCATTGAGTCCATTGGTTTACGGTCTACAAAAATTAGAATTGCGGCGCGTAATACTTTATTAATCGTGCCCAACTCGATTATGGCAACGAAAGACATTGAGAATATTACTCGCGGTAAAAAAGTGATGGTTTTGCTTTATCTTGATTTTATGCATCCCCTCCAGGAGCAAGAACAAGCGCTGATTGAACAGGTGATTCAAGAGAGTACTGAAACTTTATTTGGTATTGATCCCGGCAGTACAAAAATAACATTATTGCATCCCAAAGATAAACCCGGAACCCGTGCCAGAGTCACCTTCTTTATCTTAGGTTCTAATGAAGATTCAACGCAACTGCGAAAACGCTTACTTGAAGTTGCCAACAAAAAAATTTCAAAACAACTGGTGAATTACGGCATTGAATTTAAGATGAATGAGCCAACCATTTATGTAGATTCTCCCATTCCTATTTAAGAATCAAAATACCATTGCAAAAAACTCTCTGTGGTTAAATTTCCCCTCTTCTTCTTAACCCAAACGCATTGATAAACTAATTCGTCGCAGCTTTTCATTCACCTCCAAAACTCGAACTTTCACCACTTGTCCCACCTTAACAATCTGTTTTGGATCTTCCACAAATCGATCTGCTAACTGAGAAATATGAACCAATCCATCCTGATGTACTCCCACATCTACAAACGCGCCAAAATTCACCACATTGGTTATAATTCCCTCTAATTCCATTCCCGGTTTTAAGTCCGTGACTTCCTTAATATCCTCTCGAAATTGAGCAGATTTAAACTCATCCCGTGGATCTCGTCCCGGTTTTTCCAACTCCTGAATCATATCTTTTAATGTGGGAATTCCTACTGTTTCTGTGACATATTTTTTCAGCGGAATGGAACGAAATTGATCGGCGACTTGATTAATTTGTTTGAGAGAAACCCCTAAATCGGCTGCCATGATTTTAACAATATCATAACTTTCTGGATGAACCGCTGTATTATCCAGGGGATTACTTCCCTCGCGAATTCGTAAAAAACCCGCTGCCTGTTGAAATGCCTTCGGCCCTAGTTTAGCGACTTTTAGTAACTCTTTCCGAGTTTTAAATACACCCTTTTCATTGCGATAGTTGACAATATTCTGAGCAATTGTAGGAGTAATTCCTGAGACAAATGTCAACAGTTCTTTCGAGGCTGTATTTAATTCTACCCCAACATAATTCACACAACTTTCAACCGTTTCATCTAATTTTTGTTTCAATAACTTCTGATCCACATCATGTTGATATTGTCCCACGCCAATTGATTTTGGATCAATTTTAACCAACTCTGCTAACGGATCTTGCAACCGACGACCAATACTAATGGCACCGCGAACTGTTAAATCTAAATCCGGAAATTCTTGCCGCGCCACATCACTGGCTGAATAAATTGAAGCACCGGATTCATTTACCATCACTTTAATTGGTTTTTGTTTTAATCCGGCTAAAACCTCAGTAATAAACTCATCGGTTTCTCGTCCAGCTGTACCATTTCCTATAGCAATTAGTTCAACTTTATACTTTTCAACTAGGCTTTGAATCGTTTTGGCAGCTTCTTGCCGTTGCGCCTGAGATTGATGGGGGAAAATGGTTTGATACTGACAAAACTTCCCTGTTTCTGACAAAACAGCGACTTTACATCCAGTCCGAAAACCCGGATCAATTGCTAAAGTTGGTTTCATTCCGGCTGGTGCTGATAATAATAAATTACGTAAATTAGCTTCAAAGGTTTGAATGGATTCAATATCTGCTTCTAGTTTACAATTTGCTCGAATCTCACTCATTAAAGAGGTTTTCATCAATCGATTAAAGGCATCTTTAATTAAGGCTTGATAAAATTGACGAACGGTAGGATTTTTAGATTTAATCGTTTGAGAACCTAAATATGCTAAAATAAAATCTTCATCATATTCGATATCAACCTTTAGAATCCCTTCGGCTTCTCCACGAAATAAAGCCAGTAAATTATGGGGTTTAATTGCTTCAATATCCTCCCGATAATTTCGATACATTTCAAACTTAGTGGAACCTTCTGGATAATCCGATTTAATTGAAGAAACAAATACCCCGTTTTCCATTAAATACTCTCGTAAATAGGCGCGGTATTCTGCGGTTTCGGCAATCCCTTCCGCTAAAATATCAGCCGCCCCCTGTAATGCCTCTTCAACGGTTTTAACCCCCTTTTCTTCTGATAGATATTGGGCAGCTTCTGTGTTTAAATCGGCTTTAGGAGAACTAGGATGATTCAAAGTAGCAACCCAATTGGCTAAGGGTTCTAAGCCTTTTTCGCGGGCTGTAGTGGCACGGGTGCGCCGTTTGGGTTTAAAAGGAAGATAGAGATCTTCTAATTCATTTTTTTGTAAACAAGATTCGATTTTATTCTGCAATTCTTCAGTCAGTTTACCCTGGGACGAAATCGATTCTAAAATTGCCTTTTTTCGATCTTCTAATTCTGTTAAATAAGTAAACCGTTCTGATAGGGTTCGCAGTTGTATTTCATCTAATGATCCCGTGCGTTCTTTGCGATAGCGGGCAATAAAAGGAATTGTTGCTCCTTCTGCGAAGAGTTCAAGGGCATTTTCAACTTGATAGGATTGTAAGGAGAGTTCTTGAGCAATAATTTTTTGAATATTAACCATAACTTTAATTCAATTCGATCAATAAAAGGAAACGACTAACCAGGGTCTTTTCTATATTATAACAATAGAGTTAAAATATAAAAGACTTCAGACAATTTTAGCAATTGCTCAATTTCAACTTTAACGATGAGGAATAAAACTTTATTGAATATAAATAGCCCAATTTTTGTTTATTGGTTAATTTTAACGACTGGGTATAGTTTAGCAGGGTGGCTATTAGCAGCCTTTAATACACCACTATGGGTATGGTTAGGAACTTTTTTAATCATTGTATATTTAGCAAAATCAGGGACTGAAGGATTGTTAATTGCAAATATTTGGGTTGTTTTCATCATGTTTTTGGTGACCATATTTAAGCGATGGCCCCAAATATGGCCGAGTCATATTCCCGAAAAAGACATTACATTATGGTCAGCAATAATTATGTTATTATGGAGTTTAGCAATTTTGTTAATGATGGGGCTAGCTTTAACCCATCAAGCTATGAAATTGAGAGGTTTTACTTCAATACTACGATTGAGTATTTTAGTGAGTTTAACTAGCTTTGCATTAGGAGTCGGTTGGTTAATTTTCCAAGCAAAACTTATATCATTATCACCTCTGGTTTCATGAATAAAGGAAAACATTCCACAGCATCCATCCGTCAAACGACAGAATACTATTTAAATCAAATTGAACCTCAGATTTTAGAGCGTTTTGATCCTGAACAAATTCAGGCTGTTAAAAATCTATTGAGCCAGGTTATTCCTAAACCTTCCCCTAAAATTGTAGATTTAAGGTTTACCGTTGATTTAATTTTATCACGGTTTTATGTTGTTTTACTGGTGGGTAAAGAACGTCGGCGAGGAAGCAGAAACTATTCAGTTACAGGGATTACAAAAATCGGAAATCTGATGACTGCAATTTTACTTTTAATTAGTCTCAATTTACTGATTAGTGCTTTCCTGTTTTTACTATTATATTTGATTAAATCAGCCATTGGAATTAACTTATTTGAAGGGCATTTAATTGACAAAATTAAGAAATTTTAGCTAATGTAAACCGGATTGAACCCGCCATAAGCTGCTATAAATTCCTTGTTGTTCTAATAAGACTTCATGTTGACCCCATTCCACTAATTTCCCCCGTTCCATTACATAAATACAGTCCGCATTTCGCACTGTAGAAAGACGGTGAGCAATAGCAATGGTTGTTCGGTTTTTTGTAATCTGTTCTAAAGAGCGTTGAATGGCAGCTTCGGTTTCATTATCAACCGCTGAAGTAGCCTCATCTAAAATCAGAATAGGAGGGTTTTTTAACACCGCTCGTGCAATTGCAATTCGTTGTCTTTGTCCCCCTGAAAGCTTCTGTCCTCGCTCTCCAATAATGGTATCATAACCTTGGGGTAAGTCCTGAATAAATCGATGGGCTTCTGCCACTTGAGCCGCTGCCATAATCTCAGGTAATGTGGCATCAAAACTACCATAATTAATGTTTTCTGCAACGGTTCCATGAAATAGAAAAACTTCTTGACTAACTAACCCAATGGCGCGTCTTAAATCTTTTAATTGGATGCGATTAATCTCAATATCATCTAGGGTAATACTGCCCGATTGAATTTCATAAAGTCGTAGTAAAAGTTTCACTACTGTACTTTTTCCAGACCCCGTTGAACCGACAATAGCGATGGTTTGTCCGGCTGGAATTTTTAGCGACAAATCTTGAATAACCGGGCTTCGTTCTTGATAAGCAAACGTAATATTTTTAATTTCAATTTCCCCTCGAACTGTATCAACAGGTAAAGCAATATCACCCGGATGAATTTCTATGGGAGTATCTAATAAATTCATCACTCTAGTTGTTGATGCCATCGCCCTTTGATATTGATCAAATGTCGTTCCCAGGCGAGTTAACGGCCAGAGTAAGCGTTGGGTAATAAACACTAAAACACTATAACTTCCTACCGCTAAGCGCCCAGAAATGGCTTCTAATCCCCCTAATAAAAGGGTTGCAATAAACCCAAATAAAATGAAGATCCGAATAAAGGGAGTAAAGGCTGAGGATAAGGTAATTGCTTTCCGGTTACTTTGGCGATAGGCTTCGCTTTGTTGTTGAATTCGATTAATTTCGTAAGCTTCAGCAACAAAACTTTTAATGGTTGTAATACCTGATAAATTATTAGCAAGTTGTCCATTCAAAAATCCGACTTTTTCCCGGACATCGGCATAACGAGGCGCTAAACGATTCTGAAAGGCAAAAGATCCCCAGACAATAAAAGGCATGGGTAACATTGCTAAGACTGCAATACTCGGGGCAATGATAAAAAATCCGCCTCCAATAATAATAACTGTGGTGACAACTTGTAAAATTTCATTTGCACCCACATCTAAAAAACGCTCTAGTTGATTAATATCATCATTTAAAATAGACATTAAACCGCCTGTGCTGCGATCTTCAAAATAAGCTAATTCTAACTCTTGTAAATGACTGTAAGCATCAATTCGTAATTCATGCTGAAGAGTTTGGGCTAAATTACGCCATAATACACTGTAAGCATATTCAAAAGCAGATTCTAAACTCCAAATAATTAAACTTAAAAGGGATAATAACCACAGCTGAGTGACCACATTTTTAATCCCCCAACTCGCCAAGAAAGAATTTTGTTGATTGACCACAACATCAACTGCGGCACCAATTAAAACAGGGGGCGCTAAATCAAAAATTTTATTTAAAATAGAACAGATTGTTGCTAGCCAAATTTGCCTTTGATGAGGACGGGCGTAACTCAACAATCGTTTCAGAGGTGAAGTAGACGGAGAAGAATGAGATCTCAATTGCAACCTTTAGAGAGTGTGTGGGTTAAAATTATAACCTAAATTGCTGGGTTTGAGTTATTCAGTGCAATTTTTGTCATCAGTTAAGATATTTTACTTAACAATGGTGCAGCCTTGAGCAACGTTTTTGTATAGGGATGCTGGGGATAATTAAAAATATCGTGAGTTGAACCTAATTCAACAATTTTTCCTCCATTCATTACGGCAATGCGATCGCATAAATAACGAGCTACCCATAAATCATGGGTGATAAATAAATAGGTTAAATTAAATTCTTGTTTTAACTCTAACATCAGGGATAAAACTTGAGCCTGAACACTGGCATCGAGCATACTGACAGGCTCATCACAAATTAATAATTTAGGGCGAGTAATTAAGGCTCTGGCAATGGCAACCCGCTGTTGTTGTCCGCCGGAAAGTTCCGCAGGATAGCGTTTAAAATAGTCTTCTGTTGGGGTTAAACCCACTCGTTCTAATAAGGCTAATGTTTGCTGTTTTGCCTCTGCTGCAGTTGCCATTTTATGGATGAGTAAGGGATGAGAAATGCTTTCTCCTACAGTCATCATTGGGTTTAAACAAGCATGGGGATCTTGAAATACCATTTGCATTTTACGACGATAAGATCGAACCTGAGAATGAGAGAGTTGCGTCAAATTAATCCCCTCTAATTCAACGGTTCCATCGGTGGGACGAATCAGCTGTAATAAAGTCCGAGATAGGGTACTTTTACCACAACCTGATTCTCCCACTAATCCCATAATTTCACCGGGGTATAAGCTTAAACTGACCCCGTCTACTGCCTTAATGGTTTGAGGTTTATTTCCTAATAACTGCCCTAACAATCCCGATTCTAAGGTATAATATTTCTGTAATTGATCAAGTTTTAAAAGAGGGGGATTGGAGGGCGTAGAATCAACTGGCTTTTCTGTTTTAACGGTGTGTAAGTGTAACGCAGCTTCTAATAAAGATTGGGTGTATTCATGTTGAGGCTGTTGAAATACCTGCTGAGTTGACCCCATTTCAACGATTTTTCCCTGATTCATCACCGCAATGCGATTACAATATTCTCCCACCATTGCTAAATCATGAGAAATCAGCAATAATGCTGTTCCTCGTTCTTGGCATAGTCGCATTAATTCTTGTAAAATCTGAGCTGAAACGGTAACATCTAAACTGGTTGTTGGTTCATCAGCTACAATTAATTTAGGATTTAATAATAAAGCTAACGCGATCGCCACCCGTTGTCGCATTCCGCCACTAAATTCATGGGGATATTGTGACCAGCGACTAGCAGGAATATTCACCGCTTCTAACGTTTGAATAGATTGTGTTTTTGCCTGCTTGCGAGAGAGTTGAGGTTGATGAGCCAGCAACGTTTCAATACAATGTTCTCCAATCGTCATCAACGGATCTAACCGCGTCATTGGATCTTGAAACACTAATGCCACCGCTTCCCCGCGAAATTGTCTGAGGCGACGAGAATTCATCTCTAACACAGATTCTCCCTCAAATTTCACCTCACCCTCAACTTGAGTCGAAGCCGATAACAGGCGCATAGCAGCCCGTCCTAGGGTTGATTTCCCACAACCGGACTCCCCCACCAACCCTAAGCGTTCCCCCGGTTGTAGCGTCAGAGAAACGTCATTCACAGCCCATTCAGGGTGAGGCTGACGACTGGGATAAGCAACTTTTAGATGGTTAATCTCAAACAATGGGTGGGGCATAATTAGTCATTGGTCATTGGTCATTGGTCATTGGTCATTAGTCATTGGTCACTAGTCAAATAACAAGCAAAAAATAGCTAATGACAGATAATGAATAACAAACAACAAATGACCCATAGTGTCAATCTTTGTTACAAGTTCTTCCCAAAATCCCCAAAATCCTTAACAGTAGTGAACAATCCCTTACCCTAACTAGATTTAAGGAGTTTTTGAAACATGGGAATATCAGATACTCAAGTTTTTGTGGCTTTAGTCATTGCTTTAATCCCTGGAATCCTAGCGTTTCGTCTGTCTACAGAACTGTACAAGTAAGCAACCTCCGTTGAGGGACATCTTGTTATACTGAATATCCGCAAAGCTGTCTCGTCTGTGGGACAGCTTTATTTTGTCTCTATATTCAAGCAATTATAAGTCTAGCTTATCTTAAAGATAAGTAAAAATTTCATGAAAACCCTTTACAAACCGTTACATAATCCCCTATATTATGAATAACGGCAGGCACACAAGCCTACCCGGCACCTTGAAAATTACATACAGCAATT